>Ga0180009_10005511_pt1 | contig 13556 bp, 8 predicted proteins | sample OS_PC_MetaG_FD_123537 | JGI IMG/M metagenome (GOLD analysis project Ga0180009, IMG submission 123537) | Groundwater microbial communities from the Aspo Hard Rock Laboratory (HRL) deep subsurface site, Sweden - OS_PC_MetaG | ecosystem: Environmental > Aquatic > Deep subsurface > Groundwater... | reverse complement strand
CCATTGGATCACCCTTGGAGGAAGTTTAAAATAAACCCATATAAAAGATCATTTTTATCTAATACAAAATAGGACATTTCTATTTAACGGAAAACAGGACATTTTCATTTTGCTGTTACAAATCATCAGAATATCCTTGACAAAACTGTTTAAAATGAGTATAATTTATTCTAAGTCAAATTTTCATTAATAGGTGCTATAAAATAATAGGTGCTATAAAAAAATTAGTGGTTATGAAAGACAAGAACTTTAATATAGCTATTGCTGGAAAAGGAGGAACAGGGAAAACAACTTTTGCCGGGTTAATTATTAAGTATTTAACAAAGAATAAACTTACCCCCATCTTAGCTATAGATGCAGATGCCAATGCTAATTTAAACGAAGTCTTAGGAGTAAAAGCAACAAAGAGCGTAGGTGCTGTCCGAGAAGAATCTTTAAAAGAGATAAAGAATTTTCCTTCTGGCATGAGTAAAGAGGCTTATTTGGAGCTTTGTTTTCAAGAAATAGTTGTAGAATCTAAGGAATTTGACTTAATTGTGATGGGGTGTCCAGAAGGACCTGGTTGTTATTGTTATTCTAATCATGTATTTCGTAAATATATCGATATTTTAATGGAAAACTATAAAGTTACGGTTATGGATAACGAAGCAGGTATGGAGCATTTAAGCAGGCGGACGACGAAAGATGTAGATATACTATTTATTGTTACTGATTTAAGCATGAGAGGACTTCGGTCTGCTGTCAAGATTAGAGATTTAACATCTGAGTTAAAGTTAAATATTAAGGATGTAAAGTTAGTGATAAATAAAGCGACAGAAGATCTAGTTCCTGAATTCTATGATTTTATAGCAGAGAATAACTTAAAGTTAGCTGGCATAATACCTTCAGATGATTTAATCTTTGAATATGATTTAAAAGGAAGACCAATCTTTAATTTATCAGATAATAGTAAAGCTGTAGTAGCTGTAGAAAATATAATTAAGAATAATATCTAAATTCTTTAATTGATAGAATTTAATTGATAGAAAAAGAATTTATAGAAGAACTTATTTATAGAAGAACTTATTAAAAAGGAGATATTTTATGGGAGCTAAAATTTTATCAGGAAGTGAGATTGCTAAAGAGATTAGAGAAGAACTAAAGAAAGAGGTTGAAGATTTAAAGAATAAAGGAGTTATCCCTGGTCTGGCCACTATCTTAATAGGGAGTGATCCTGCTTCGCAGGTTTATGTAGGGCAAAAGACTAAAACCTGCCATAATTTGGGAATATTTTCTGACCAATATACTTTACCTGCCGAGACCAACGAAGAAGAACTCCTTTCCTTGATTAATAAATTAAATAATGATCCCAAGATAGATGGAATTCTAACCCAGCTTCCTTTGCCTAAGCAAATTAACGAGCTAAAAGTCTTAAATGTTATTTCTCCAGAAAAAGATGTCGATGGTTTTCACCCTATAAATGTTGGTAAATTCTTTACAGTCAAAGATTTTAATGAAATGATGGAGAAAAATTTATTTTTACCTTGTACTCCTCATGGAATTATAGAAATTCTCAAGAGAAGTAATCTTGAAATTAGTGGAAAAGAAGCCGTAGTGGTAGGTAGAAGTAATATTGTCGGCAAACCTATTGCCATGCTTCTTTTAGCTAATAATGCAACGGTAACTGTTTGCCATAGTAAAACATCTGACCTGCCTGCTGTTTGCAGAAGGGCTGATATTTTAATTGCGGCCATTGGAAAAGCGAAGTTTGTTACCGCTGATATGGTCAAGGAAGGTTCTTGTGTTATTGATGTAGGTGTCAACAGAACTAAAGATGGTTTGGTTGGAGATGTAGACTTTGAAAAAGTAACTGAGGTAGCCGGCAGCATTACTCCTGTTCCAGGGGGAGTAGGTCCGATGACTATTACCATGCTCATGGTAAATGTGGTTAAGTCAGCAAAAAAGAGATTAATATAAAAAAAAGAGAGGTGCAAAGATGTCTTTGAATATTCCATTAGAAAACTATACTGGAAGCATTAGGGAAGTTGCCGTGGGAATTGGAGATAAGATTGTTAAGATGGGGGGAGAATCTACTTTAGCTTTTTATAACTTTGAGGGTAAAATTATAAATAAACCTTTAGTAGCTTTAGGAATATGCGATGTTAAGCCTTCTAATTGGCCTAAAGCCTTAATAGAGCCTTATCAAGATTGCTTAGATAATCCTGTTGCTTGGGCAAAGAAATGCGAAGAAGAATACCAAGCTGAGTTAATCTGCATAGAGCTGATAGGAACAGATCCCAGTGGAGAAAATAAGACTCCTGAAGAAGCAGCAGAAGTAGTTAAGAATATTACTGAAAATATTAAGGTCCCTTTAATTGTATATGGATGTGGAAAAGGAGAGAAGGATACAGTTGTCCTTAAAAAAGTAGCTGAAGTTTGCCAAGGAAAGAATCTCCTCCTTGGTCCTTCTAAGGAAGATAACTATCGGTCTATTGGTGCGGCTTGCTTAGGTTATAAGCATAATATTATAGCTGAAACTCCTATTGATGTTAATTTAGCTAAACAACTAAATATTCTCTTGAATAATTTGGGAGTTCCTTTAGAAAATATGGTTATTGATCCAAGCACCGGAGCTTTAGGCTACGGGTTAGAATATACTTATTCAGTCATAGAAAGAGATCGACTCTCTGCTTTGACCCAAAACGACGATAAGATGCAACTGCCTATTATCAGTAATTTAGGTCGAGAATCTTGGAAAACCAAGGAATCAAGGATTAGCGAAGAAGAGCAACCTTTATATGGAGATGCTGCTAAACGAGGTATTATGTGGGAGGCAATTGGAGCGATAAGTTTATTCTTAGCCGGAGCAAATATTGTTGTGATGAGGCATCCAAAGGCAGCTTCCTTAGTAAAATTAGTCATAAATGAACTTTTTTAAGATTTGAAAGGAGTAGGATCATGGGACTTAGTGGAATTGAAATATTTAAAAAATTACCTAAGAAGAATTGCAAAGAGTGCGGGGTGCCTACTTGTTTAGCTTTTGCTATGAAGTTAGCTCAAGGTAAGGCCGAGCTGGTAGAATGTCCTTATGTTTCAGAAGAGGTGATGGTCGAATTAAGCGAAGCTTCGGCTCCCCCTATTAGGACAGTAACTATTGGAGTAGGGGAGAATGCTCTAAAGGTTGGTGGGGAAACAGTCATGTTCAGGCATGATAAAACTTTTGTTAATCCTCCGGGTATTGCTGTTTTAATTAGTGACGAGATGGGTGAAGAAGAAATTAATCAGAAGATTAAACAGTTTAACCAGATAAAGTTTGAAAGGGTGGGCTTAGTTTTAAAACCAGATTTAATAGCCATCAAGAGTGAAACACAAAATGGAGACAAGTATGCATCTTTAGTCAGAAAAATAAAAGACCAAACCGAGGCTAAGATTATCTTAATAAGTAGCCAGAAAGAAGTAATGAAAGCTGGTTTAGATTGTTGTCAGGATAAAAGACCACTTCTTTATGTTCCTACTTCTAATGGAGTTAATGAAATTGCTCAACTAGCTAAAGAAAATAATTGTCCTTTAGCGGTAAAAGGATCAAACTTAGAAGAGTTAGCCGAAACTGTAGATAGGTTAATCAAAGAAGGCTTAAAAGACTTGGTGATTGATTCTGGAGCCAGAGATATTAAACAACTTTTAGAAGATCAAATAAAGATCAGACGCACTGCTTTAAAGACCAAGTTTAAACCTTTTGGGTTTCCTACTATTACTTTTCCTAATGAGATGACCGAAGATCCTATGAAAGAAGCTCTTTATGCCGCGGTGATGATTGCTAAGTATGCCGGGATTATTGTTTTATCTGATTTAGAGGTTTATAGAATATTTCCTCTCTTGGTGCAAAGATTAAATTTGTATACCGATCCTCAAAGACCTATGGTTATGGAACCAAAGATCTATGAGATCAATGAACCAAATGAAAAATCACCAGTCATTATAACGACTAATTTTTCTTTGACTTACTTTATTGTTTCTGGTGAAGTTGAGGGCAGTAAAATTCCTACTTGGTTATGTATTATGGATACAGAAGGACTTTCTACTTTGACCGCCTGGTCAGCTGGAAAATTTGTTCCAGATTTAATTGCTGTTTATCTAAAGAAGATTGGAATTGGAGATAAGGTTTCTCATCGAAAGGTTATTATTCCAGGTTATTTAGCTCAAATTAAGGGTGAGTTAGAAGATGAGCTAAAGAACGAATGGGAAGTTATTGTAGGTCCGAGAGAAGCCAGTGATTTACCTAATTTTCTCCAAAAGATTGCTTAATAAAAGTTTGAAGATTTAAGGGAGGCTAAGATGATATTTATTGCTGAAAATATTAATATTATGTCAAAGACTATCGGTCAGGCCATAAGAGAGAAAGATAAAAAACCTATCCAGGAAATGGCGGTAAAATTAGCAGAAAATGGAGCTCACTATCTGGATTTAAATTTGGGCCCCGCTCGTAAGTCTGGCGATGAAATGATGGAGTGGTTAGTTAAGACTGTTCAAGAAGTAGTAAGCTTGCCTTTATCCTTAGACACTACTAATCCCGTAGCTATTGAAGCTGGGCTTAAAGTAGCTAAAGAGCAACCCTTAATTAATTCTATTTCTGCTCAAAAAGAAAGACTTGAAAAAACCTTGCCTTTAGCTAAAAAATATGAGGCTTCTTTTATTGCTCTCTTGTTAACTGATGCCGGTATTCCTCGAACTGCAGAAGAGAGAGCAGAAGTATTCTTTCAACTATATAATGCGGCTATGGAAATAGGTATACCAGGAGAAAACATTTGGGTAGATCCTCTTGTTTTACCAGTAGCGGTAGATCAAAAACAAGTAGTGGCTTTTGTAGATTTTTTAAAGATTTTACCAGAGTTAACGGGAGAAAGCTTTAAAACTACTTGTGGTTTAAGTAATGTTTCCAATGGATCTCCTAAAGAACTTCGTCATATCTTAAACTTATACTATGCAGCTATCTTAAATTTTAATGGACTTTCTTCAGCAATTGTTGATGGCTTAGAAACTGACTTTTTAAATAAATTAGAGACTTTTGATCAGTATAATGATTTAACTAGTTGGGTCTCTTCTCTTCTTTCTAAAGAACAAGAAGAAGCTAATAAGACCATCAAAGCATTAAACAACGAAGTCTTGTATTGCCATTCTTGGTTAGAACTTTAAACCTCTAATTCTTGGTCTTCCGAAAAAGAATTATTTCACAAAAAAGGATTGAGTTTTTTAGCCAAACTTGTTTGGCTTGAGGATATTTTAAAAACATAGTAGGTAAAATGATTAGTAAAAAGAGTTATTTTTTAGGCTTTGATCTAGGCTCGGTAAGTTTAAAGACCGTGATTATGGATTCTTGGAAAAATGTTATCGAAGAGCACTATATTCGCCTTAATGGCCAGCCACTAAAAACCTTTCTTAACAACATCAAGGATATTCTAAATAGATATCCCAAGGATACTTACCAGCAAGTATGTTTTACTGGCTCTGGCAGTAGTTTAATAGCTAAAAACTTAGGCGTCAGCGATGTTAATGAAATCATTGCCCAAGCAAAAGCAGTAGAATATTATTATCCTTTGGCTAAAACGATTATTGAAATAGGCGGAGAAGATTCCAAAGTTATCTTCTTAAAAAAAGATAATGATTCTCTTCTGATCGAAGATTTTGCGATGAATAGTAATTGCGCTGCTGGAACAGGTTCTTTCTTAGATCAACAAGCTCATCGTCTTCGGGTATCTATTGAAGAATTTGGAGAGTTAGCTTTAAAGGCTAAGGTAACTCCTCGTATTGCTGGAAGGTGTAGCGTCTTTGCTAAAACAGATATGATTCATCTTCAACAAATAGCTACTCCTGATTATGAGATTATATCTGGCCTTAGCTTTGCTTTAGTTAGAAATCTAAAGAGCACTTTAGTTAAAGGTAGAGCTCCTCAAAAGCCAATTATCTTTCAAGGGGGAGTAGCCGCCAATAAAGGTATTGTTAGGGCAATAAAGGAGGTATTTGGGCTAACTGATCAAGAATTAATTATTCCTAAACATTTTGCTTCCATGGGAGCGATCGGGGCAGTGCTTTTAGCTTTAGAGAACGAAACTAAACCAGTGGACATTGATTTAAATTTACTTGAAGAAAGATTAAGTCTTACTTGCTTAGATAAAACTAAAAGATTAGAGCCACTATCTTTTGATGATCGATACTTTCAAATTTCTTATGCTAATTCTACTTCTTTAAAAAAGAAAAGTTCCGATCAACCCTTGGGGGTATATCTTGGTATTGATATTGGTTCGGTGAGCACTAATGTGGTAGCTCTCGATGAGGAAAAGAATGTCGTGACTAAACAGTATTTAATGACGGAAGGCCGCCCGATAGAAGCTGTTCGTAAGGGATTAGAGAATACTTATCAAGCAATAGGAGATCAGGTTCGTGTTTTAGGCGTAGGAACTACGGGCTCAGGAAGGTATATGATTGGAGAGTTAGTGGGAGCAGATATTGTTAAAAATGAAATTACTGCTCAGGCTACCGCCGCTATAGAGATTAACCCCCAAGTAGATACTATCTTTGAAATTGGAGGGCAGGATTCTAAGTATATCAGGCTCAAAGATAAAGCAATTGTAGACTTTGAAATGAATAAGATTTGCGCCGCCGGAACTGGTTCTTTCTTAGAAGAACAAGCAGAAAAATTAAATATCAATATAAAAGAAGAGTTTGGAAGATTAGCTTTATCTTCGAAGGCTCCAGTTCCATTAGGGGAGAGATGTACTGTCTTTATGGAGTCAGATTTAGTCCATTATCAACAAAGTGTTTCTCAAAAAGAAGATTTAGTAGCTGGTCTTGGTTATTCCATAGCTCTTAATTACTTGAATCGAGTAGTGGGAGATCGCAAAGTGGGAAATGTTATCTTTTTTCAAGGTGGAGTAGCTGCTAATAAAGGAGTAGTAGCTTCTTTTGAAAAGATTACCGGTAAGAAAATTATCGTTCCTGAGGACCATGAAGTTACCGGAGCTCTTGGCGTGGCTTTAATTGTCCGAGAATTTATAAAACAACATCCTCAAAGCAGTAAATTTAAAGGTTTTGACTTTAGCCAAAGGAAATACAGTATTGATTCTTTTGAATGTCAGGGATGTTCAAATGTTTGTCAAATAAGAAAAGTTTCTTTTGAAGATAAAACTCCTCTATTTTTTGGGAGTCGTTGTGAAAAATACGATTTAGCTAAAAAGAAGAAGGATTCTTCCTTGCCGGATCTTTTTGAAGAAAGAGAAGAGCTGCTTTACAAGGATTATTCTTCTGTTAAAGCTCTTTCAGGTGCTCCCAAGATTGGTATTCCTCAGGTGTTATTCTTTTATGAGTTTCTTCCTTTGTGGAGTACTTTTTTTAAAGAATTAGGCTTTCAAGTGATTGTTTCTGACCAGACCAATAAGAATTTAATTCACAAGGGAATTGAATACGTGAATAGTGAAACATGTTTTCCTGTGAAATTAGTTCATGGTCATATTTTAAACCTGATAGAAAAAGAGGTAGATTATATATTTCTTCCTAGTATCATTAATCTGAAAAAGGAGTTTAACATAAATGAGAATCAGTCTTGTCCTTATGTTCAAGCTATTCCTTATATTATCAAATCAGCCTTTAGCTTTGAAGAACATAAGATAAAACTTCTTTCTCCGGTGATTCATTTCCAAAGAGGCATCAAATATCTCGAGAAAGATCTTATTAAGTTAGGCAAAGAATTAAATATTCCATCTTGGAAGATAAAAGATGCTTTAAAAGTAGCCCAAGCTGCTCAAAATTTATTTTACACTACTATTAAATCTCGGGGTAAAGAAATTATTAACAATCTTCCTCCAGATAAACCTTCTATGGTTATAGTGAGTAGATCTTATAATAGCTGCGATTCTGGAGCTAACTTAGACTTTCCTAAAAAATTAAAGAGCTTAGGTATTTTAGCTATTCCTATGGATTACTTAAATTTAGAGTCAATTAATGTTTCTAATTTTTGGTTACATATGTACTGGAAGAGTGGTCAGAGGATCTTAGCGGCTTCTAAGATTATTAGAGAGATAAAGAATTTATATGGTATTTATATTACTAACTTTGGGTGTGGGCCTGATTCTTTTATCCTTCGTCATTTTAAAGAAAGTATAAAACCAAAACCTTTTCTCCAAATTGAAATGGATGAGCATAGTGCTGATGCCGGAGTGATTACGAGATGTGAAGCCTTCTTAGACAGTCTTAAAAATATTCCTTCTTCTTTTTTCCCTGAAGATAATAAATTTAATTTAATCTTTAAACACACCCGGATTACTCACAAGTCAACCTTACAAGATAAATTAATCTATGTTCCTTATATGGGAGACAAGGCTTTAGGTTTAGTTGCAGGTCTTATTTCGGTGGGACTAAAGGCTCGTTTATTTCCTGAGGCTGATCAAGAAACTTTAAAATGGGGTCGGAAATATACTTCTGGCAAGGAATGTTATCCTTGTATCATTACAACTGGAGATATGGTTAAAGTTATTAAAAATAATGGTCTTGATTGTGATAAAATTGCCTTCTTTATGCCTTCTGGAAATGGGCCTTGCCGTTTTGGTCAATACTATAGTCTTCAAAAATTAGTCTTAGAAGAGTTAAATCTTTCTCATGTTCCCATTATCACTTTAAACCAAGATAGTAATTTCGTGAAAGAATTAGGTAGCTTAGGTTCTAAATTCTCAAAAGTAAGCTGGCAAGGAATTGTTTCTATTGATTTATTAGATCAACTATTGCGGGAAACAAGACCTTATGAAGTAGAAAAAGGAACCACCGATAAGGTTTATCAAGAATGTCTGCAAAAGATATTTAATACTTTAGTCCACAGTGGCGATATTTGCCAAACTATGAAGGACATTAGAGAAGCTTTTAGTCAAATTCCTACTAAGTACCAAGAAAAACCAGTGATTGGGATAGTAGGGGAAGCCTTTGTAAGAGAAACTCCATTTAGTAACAACTATATCGTGCAACAGATAGAGAAATTAGGAGGAGAAGTGTGGTTAGCTCCTTTAAGTGAGTGGTTTTATTATTTAAATTTTACCCGAAAAAGAAGAGAGCTTCATAAGAAAGATTTTCATTCTTACTTTGTTTCTTTAAAGAATAATTTGTTTCAAAGATTTACTGATCATCAAATTAAGAAGAATTTAAAAGGTTTTATAAGAAACTACGATCATTCAAGGATAGAAGAAATTGTAGAGTTAGGAAGTCCTTATATTCACCCTTCATTTGAGGGGGAAGCTATCTTAAGTATAGGAAAATCTCGAGACTTTTTTTATAAGGGACTTTCAGGAATTATTAATGTCATGCCTTTTACTTGCATGCCCAGTACCATAGTTAATTCTATCTATAAAAAATTTAGAGAAGACCACGATAATATTCCTTCTCTTAGCTTAGCTTATGATGGACAAGAAGAGACAAATACTTTAGTTAGATTAGAGGCTTTTCTCTATCAAGCTAAGCAATACAAAAAGAAGTAAAATTAAGGATTCTTTTATAGTAGTTATTAACGAAAACCTTACAACGGAAATAATACCGAGTGATAAAAGATAAACTCGTTGGCACTCAATTAATTGCTCTGTGTCAAATTTCCATTAAATTAATAGGTGCTATATAAGTATATAGGTATATAGCCACCCAACAACCTCTATTTAATGGCTGCTACTTAAATATACCTCTGAACATGGGACTTACGATGTTATATCTGGCGTTAGAATCTGGAGAAGGTTATGGGTGGGGAGTGGCTGGCAGCTACCTCATAAAAGAATTATCAAAGCTGACTGAGGTTGGTCTTATTAATCAAAATACCATAAAAGATTTTAAGACCCCAAGTTTACCCCATGATATATTTCATGGCACTAGGAATGAAACTTTACTTCCCCAGTATCCTATCCAAGGAAAGAGAAATTTTGGTTATACTTTTTTTGAAGTTTCTTTACCTCCAGAAGCTAAAAAAAATTCTTGCTTTTATGATATTATCTTTGCCGGTTCAAGTTGGTGTAAGGAAAAATCAATAGAACATGGAATTGCCAGTACAAAAACTCTAATTCAAGGAGTAGATCCAGAACTATTCTTTCCCATAGAAGAAGAAAAACAAAATTATAAGGATAATTTTGTAATATTTTCAGGGGGAAAATTTGAATTTCGCAAAGGTCAGGATCTAGTTATTAAGGCTTTTAAAATACTCCAGAATAAATATAAAGATTTATTTCTAGTTTGCGCTTGGTATAATTTCTGGGATTTTAGCCTAAAAACCATGAAAATGTCCTCTCTTATTACAGTTGATTTGAGTTCCCACGATTTTATAGAGAATATAAAAAATACCCTCTCTCTTAATAAAATAGATTTGAGAAGAGTAAAAATCTTACCTTTTACAAAATCAGATAAATTTAGAGAAATTTTTAGGGATACGGATATAGGAATCTTTCCCAATAGATGCGAAGGGGGAACAAATCTAGTTCTTATGGAATACATGGCTTGTGGCAAGCCATGTATTGCTAGCTACAATAGTGGGCATAAGGATATAGTAAATAAACAAAATGCTCTCTTGTTAGAAAAAATGATTCCTCTAAAGATATACCAAAAAGAAACTAACTATCTTTTGTTAAATTGGTTTAATCTCTCTTTGGAGGAATTAGTTGAAAAAATAGAGTATGCTTATCATAATCGAGATAAGCTAAAGGAAGTTGGAAACAAAGCAGGTAAAGACTTACGCTCATTTAGCTGGGAGACAACGGCAAAGACTCTTTTAAGCTATATCCAGTGAATAAATGAATCTTTAAAAAAATGCGAGCAAGTCCAAGTATTTCTGTTAATGCTTAATAGCAAATTGGCATAACTTAATGTTTACCGAAATATACCATAAAAATATCAATTTAATAAGCTGCTCTTTGAATAAAAAGATAGCTTTTAAAGAGATAAATTACCAAAAATTTAAAATACTCTTAACTAAAAGCGGACAAAAAACTATTTATGGCTATTCTCCTTATGAAAAAAAAGATATTTTCCTTCACAGTAAATTTGATCCTCTGGCTCAATCTCAAAAATTAATAGAAAGGTATAATTTAAAAGGAGTAAAAGCTATCTTAATATTTGGTTTTGGGTTAGGGTATCATATTCAAAACTTAATAACTAAAGCTGAAAAAGATGCTCAGATAATAATTATAGAACCAGAAGAAGAATTATTTAAAATAGCTTTAAATGAAGTAGATCTTAGCTTTATCTTCGAAGATAAAAGAACCGAACTCTTAATTGGAGTTAATCTAGAAGAAATAACAAAACTCCTCCAAGAAAAGAAGGATTCAAATGAAAGTCTGCTAATTATAGAAAACCCGCCATCTATTAATTTAAATAAGTTTTACTTTAATTGTCTCTATAAATTTTTATCTAAAAGTTTCCCTACAATAGCAAAAAGTAAATTATTAAGTTCTGACGATCATATCTTTAGCTTAATGGAAGGCTTAATATCTGACTGGCCAGTAGAAGAAGATAAAGATCTAAAGTATATTTTAGATAATAGAGAATTAAGCCCCCAAAAAATCCTTTTAATCCAACTTACTGCAATTGGAGACATAGTGCAAACTACTCCAGTTTTTTTAGGTCTTCGAGAAAAACATCCTAACTCCTACCTTGCATTTTTAACCGAGCAAATAAATTATGACTTAGTAAAAAATAATCCTTATCTTAATGATATTTTTATATTTGATAATGAAAATATTAAGACTTCTTTGAGAAACTGCCAGAATTATAATGAGGTATTTGAAAAAATTAAAGTTTTCCTTGATCAATTAAGAGAAAAAAATTTTGATTTAGTTATAAACTTACATCTAAGTCTAAAAAGTGCTCTACTTACTAAGCTATCTGGCAGTAAAGATGTTCAGGGAATTAACATAGACGAATATGGAAAATTAATAGTAACAGGACAACCCTGGGTTCATTATAAATATTTTTTATATTATGGTGGTCAGAAAAAAATGCATATGAATATTATAAACCCAGTAGGATTGCAATCTTTATCGGCAGGAGTAAATCCAAGCAATAAAAAACCTTATCTAAATATAAGTAACAAAGAAATAGAAGAAGCTAAAGATTTATTAAAACAATATAATCTTAACAAGGATAGAGAAACAATCGGATTTTTTATAGGAGCTAGCTATCCTTCCCATAGGTGGAAAGAGGAATATTTTGCTCAACTGGCTGATTTATTAATTAGCAAGAGAAATTCTACAGTTTTACTTTTTGGAGGAACAGGAGAGTCTATTATTGGAAATAATATATTAAAATTAGCAAAGTATAAAGATAAAATAATAAATTTAGCTGGAAAGACTTCTCTTGGGCAGTTAGCTAGTCTTATATCTTTATGTAACTATATGGTAGTTAATGATACTGGGCCAGGGCATATGGCTGGGGCAATTACTTCTTGTCTTTGTATTGCTGGTCCTGCTTGGGCCGGGCCTTTTGGTCATAATCATCTAGCCATAGTTGCCAATATAGCTTGTGCTGGTTGTCTAAAATTAGAATGCTTAGAACATACTTGTATGAAAATAATTACCCCCGAAAGTGCCTATATAGCTTTAAGTTTGCTACGCAAATTAAAAACCAAGCCCAAAGAGTTCAAAAAGCATACTAAGATTTTAAATTCTAAAATATTTAAAGATATTATCTTATTTTATGTCGGAATGGAAAAAATAGATAAATTAGAATTTTATCACCCTTTAAATTATAAAAATTCTCATCCTGAAGAAATTAGCGAAAATATCTTTTTTCATAGCTTCTTAAATATTTGGGAATTACTAAAAGGAAAGAAAAATTACCAAGAAAGTTTTAAAGGTAAGATAGACTTTCTCTTTTCACCTCAAGAAATAATAACTCTAGTAAAAAAACACTACCATATAAAAGAAAATATTCCAAGCGTCAAGAATGAAATTGAAAAAATTGCCAAAGAAATAGAAGGGATTAAAAATCTTAGCTTACAAAGCATAGAATATATGGATCAAATTATTAATTTGATCCATAAAGACACTAAGTATAATTTAAATCTCTCCTTAATAAAAGAAATAAATGCTTCCTTGGTGGAAATATTCAATAGAATCAAAGAAAATAGATATTCTTTTATTTTTTCTTGCTTAAATGATATGGAATATTTTGATAAAGAAGAGGATGTTTTATGGCCTATTAAAAGAATGAAGAGGAATTACCTTAATATTGGAGACAGTTGTAAATGTATAACTATATTTTTATCAGAAATAATGGATTATTTATAAAGCAATTACTTTTTACAATATTCTTGTCAATGGGAAACTAAGCTATTTTCAGCAGCAATTCTAATTATGAAAACTTACAAGACAGATTAACCTAATTTCTACGATTTTCATAGAAACATTAATGAATTTTCCCAAAGCTTGAATTAAAAAGAAACCTAATTTGATTCTAGTTCAGCCTTTTTAATCACACCTTGTAACTTATTAAACCAGACAAATATCTATTTTTCTATGTTTTGGACAAATCTCTCCCCCTATCTTGAAAACGTTGTCAAGTATTTT
>Ga0180009_10005510_pt1 | contig 13557 bp, 15 predicted proteins | sample OS_PC_MetaG_FD_123537 | JGI IMG/M metagenome (GOLD analysis project Ga0180009, IMG submission 123537) | Groundwater microbial communities from the Aspo Hard Rock Laboratory (HRL) deep subsurface site, Sweden - OS_PC_MetaG | ecosystem: Environmental > Aquatic > Deep subsurface > Groundwater... | reverse complement strand
GCGGTGACGCTGATCGTCAACGGCTTCGTGCGCGATGTGCTGCAACAGCTGCCGATGGAGTTCATGGCGGAGACGCAGAAGCTGATCGGCATCTCGCTTGAAGGTTCCGTGGGTTAAGGGAGCGGTTCGATCGATGACGGATAGAACTGAACGCAATGCGGCGATCATTCGCCAGCTCGAGATCGAGGCGAACCTTTCCGCAGCGTCCTATATCGAGGATGTCGAGGAATTCCAGCGGCTGTACCGGCTGGAACGGATGCAGGACGTCGTGTTCGATCTTGCCGAGTGGATCGAGGAAGCAGGCGACGGCAAGCGGCTCGCGGATCTTGGTGTCGTGGTTGAAGATGACGATCAGGGTTTGCGTTTCAAGCAGGGTCGGCGAGCGATGGCCATCCTCCCGCGCGACGACATGAGCATCAGCGTCGGCGGCAAGGCATACTTTCCGGATGCCGACTGTCCGGTGCTCGACAAGGCTTTCTACGACGAAGTCATGTCCGGGGTGTTTGCCTGGGCGGACTTGGATGCGGACCGCAGGCCGAAACGGTGCGTCAAATGACAAAAAAGGACGATGAATTCTGGTTCAAGCCGAAGCATCACGGCTATGGGGCTACTCCCAAGAACTGGAAGGGATGGCTGGCGACCGCCGCATTCGCGGTTTTCATTCCGCTATTGTCGGTGGCCTGGATTCTATCGCTGCAAGAGCAGCACCGGGCTCTGGGTGTGGTGATGCTGGTTTTTGCGGTCGGTTATCTCGTGTGGAGGTTCATCGAGTTTTCCCGGCGCAAGACGGATGGCGAATGGATGTGGCGCTGGAACGGCCAGCCCTATCGAAAAATGCTCGACGACGAGAAGACGAGGGAATGAGCCTCATAAGAGGTCGAACAAGATAGATCAGAGTGATCGACTGCCTGGAGTTATCAAAAATGCTGGAAATCAAGAATCTGCACGTGAAAATCGCCGAGGAGGACAAGCCGATCCTGAAGGGGATCGATCTCGTCGTGCCGAAAGGCGAAGTGCATGCGATCATGGGGCCGAACGGTTCGGGCAAGTCGACGCTTGCCTATGTGCTCGCGGGCCGGGACGACTATGAAGTCACCGACGGCGACATCCTGTGGAACGGGGAATCGATCCTCGAAATGGCCCCTGACGAGCGCGCGGCGTCTGGTGTGTTCCTGGCCTTCCAATACCCGATGGAAATCCCCGGCGTGGCGGGTCTCACATTCCTGCGCACGGCGGCCAACGCGGTGCGCCGCAAGCGCGGCAAGGAGGAGCTGACGACGCCGGAATTCATGAAGCTCGTCAAGCAGAAGGCGGGTGAACTCAATATCGATGTCGACATGCTGAAGCGGCCTGTCAATGTCGGTTTCTCGGGCGGCGAGAAGAAGCGTTCCGAAATTCTGCAGATGGCACTTCTGGAGCCGACGTTGTGTGTTCTCGACGAAACCGACTCCGGGCTCGACATCGATGCCTTGAAGGTGGTGTCGGATGGCGTCAATGCGCTGCGTTCTCCGGAGCGGGCAATGGTCGTGATCACACACTACCAGCGGCTGTTGAACCACATCGTGCCCGACAAGGTGCATGTGCTTGCGCACGGCAGGATCCAGCGGTCGGGCGGCAAGGAGCTGGCGCTCGAACTTGAGAAATCAGGTTATGCCGAATTCGGCGAGAAAGACGCGTGAGCGGCGTGGCCGGCCGCTCTTTGGGAACGGCTGGCAAAACGCCGGTGTATCGAAGTTTCGAAGACGACGCGCAGGAGGCGCGAAAATGACCGTGGCAGTCATGAAAACGAAGGCGGAGCAATCGTTCGCCGAGGGCTTCAGCGAAGTGCAGGAGAAATTGCCGGGTTCGACGGCGGTGCGCGCGATACGCGAGGAAGCAGCGCAGCGGTTCGCGGAGCTCGGTCTGCCGCATCGGCGGATAGAAGAATGGAAGTACACCGATCTCAGGAACCAGGTGAAGGATGCCCTGCCACCGCGTTCCGGCGAAAAGGTGGCGATGACGATTGCCGACGTGATCGTCGCGCTGGGGCCATTGGCCCATGTGGATGCGCACCGGGTCGTGTTCGTCAACGGTTCGCATCGGCCGGAGCTTTCGTCACCAGGTGGCCTTGCCGGCGTCAATATCCAGTCGCTCGCCTCGGCACTCGAAACAGCTGAAGGCGGCAATGCGGCCATCGCAGGTATCGCCAGTCAACACAGCGATGCGGTGATGGCGCTCAACACGGCCTATATGAGCGACGGCGCGGTTGTGCAGGTCGAGGCCGGTGCGGCTCTCGATAAGCCGCTGATGCTGGTCCATATCAGGGCGGGCAAGGCGCCTTGCTTCGCGGCCGTGCGCAATGTCATCGAGGTTGGTGCAAAGGCTTCGGCTCGCATTGTCGAAGCGTTCGTATCGCTTCCGGGGGCGGCGGGTGATGGACAGATCAACACCGTCACCCAGGTGAATGTCGGCGAAGAAGCGGTGGTGACCCACGTCAAGGTTGCCGCCGACGCGGGCGAGGGCGTGACGCATCTGTCCAACTGGATGAGCCGGATTGCGAAGTCCGCCGAATATCGCGGCTTCCAGCTGACGCAGGGCGTCAATCTCGCGCGTAACCAGATCCGCATCGACTTCGACGGCGAGGACGCCAAGCTCGACCTTTCAGGCGTGTTCCTGGGGCGCGGTTCCGACCACATCGATACGACGCTCGTCGTCGATCACGCGGTGCCTTCGTGCGAGAGCCGGGAGCTGTTCAAGGGCGTGCTGGATGGCAATGCGCGCGGCATCTTCCAGGGCAAGATCATCGTGCAGCAGGCCGCGCAAAAGACCGACGGCAAGCAGATGTCGCAGGCGCTGCTGTTGTCGGAGAATGCGGAGTTCGATTCCAAGCCCGAACTGGAGATATTTGCCGACGATGTGGTTTGCGGGCACGGAGCGACCTGCGCGGAGCTCGACAAGGACTTGATGTTCTATTGCCAATCGCGCGGTATTCCGGCTGAAATCGCCAAGGTTCTGCTGATCGAGTCGTTCATCGGCGAAGCCGTCGACCAGATCGACGACGAGGCGATCGGTGAAGCGGTGATGGCGTTTGCGCGGGGCTGGCTGTCATAACGGCTGATGGCCTAATATGCTTCAGCGGTAACTCTAGAGGACGAGATGACCTTGGACTTTGATGCCGACATCGGACGAATGCGGGGCAAGGGCGGGGCTCAGTATGACGTCGGGAGCATCCGCACGGATTTCCCGATCCTGTTCCACGAGGTCTACGGTAAGCCGCTCGTCTATCTCGACAACGGTGCCAGCGCGCAGAAGCCCAGGGCCGTGCTCGAAGCGATGGATCATGCCTACCGCTTCGATTACGCCAATGTGCATCGGGGGCTGCACTACCTTTCCAACACGGCGACGGCCACTTTCGAGGAAGCCCGCGAAACAACGCGCAGGTTCCTCAACGCCCAATCGAGCGATGAGATCATCTTCACGCGCAACGCGACGATGGCGATCAATCTGGTGGCGCAGTCGTGCGGGGGGCTGCTGATCGGCGAGGGCGACGAGATCGTGCTGTCGATCATGGAGCACCACTCCAACATCGTGCCCTGGAACTATCACCGCGAGCGTTCCGGAGCGGTGATCAAGTGGGCACCTATCGCCGACAACGGCGAATTCCTCATCGAAGAGTTCGAGGCGCTTCTGACGCCGCGCACCAAGATTGTCGCCATCACACACATGTCGAACGTGCTGGGGACGGTGGTGCAGATCAAGCAGGTGATCAAGGCGGCCCACGATCGCGGAATACCGGTGCTCGTCGACGGCAGTCAGGCTGCGGTGCACATGCCGGTCGACGTGCGCGATCTCGACTGTGACTTCTATGTCTTTACCGGCCATAAGACATACGGTCCCTCGGGAATCGGCGTCCTTTACGGCAAGAAGGAACTGCTCGCGAAGATGCCGCCTTATGAGGGCGGTGGCGAGATGATCGATACGGTCACCGTCGACAAGGTGACGTATGCCGATCCACCGCACCGGTTCGAAGCGGGAACGCCTGCGATCGTCGAGGCCATCGGACTCGGTGTGGCGCTCAACTACATGATGCAAATCGGCCGCGAGAATATAGCGGCGCATGAAGAAGAGCTCGGGCGCTACGCGATGGACAGGCTCAGCGAGTTCGACTGGCTGAAGATCCACGGGAAGGCGCCGGGCAAGGGAGCGATCGTATCGTTCTCGATCGACGGGCTTCACCCTCACGATATTTCGACGATCATCGACCGCAGGGGGATCGCGGTGCGGGCCGGGCACCATTGCGCGCAGCCGCTGATGGACCGGCTGGGTGTCAGCGCGACGTGCCGGGCCAGTTTTGCCATGTATAACACGCGTGAGGAAGTCGATGCTCTGGCCGACGCACTGGTTCATGCCAAGGAGTTTTTTGCGTGATGAATGACAGGAAACCGCCGGGCAACGAGGATCATGCCGGCAAGGCTGCCGCCGCGGCGGCTTCGCTGGCGGCGAAGGCCGCTGAGCGCAGCGGTAATGCGGAGGTGGAAAGCGAAACGACCACGCAAGCGGCGCCGAGCGTTGCCGATGGCGGCACGCCGGTCGAAGGATCCGCGCTTTCCGAACAAGAACTCGAACAGCTCACGGCGGATATCATCGCCGCGCTGAAGACGGTGCAGGACCCGGAAATACCCTCCGACATCTACGAACTGGGACTCATCTACCGAGTCGATGTCGGCGACGAGCGAGAGGTCGAGATCGACATGACGCTGACGGCGCCGGGTTGTCCGGTTGCCGGTGAAATGCCCGGCTGGGTGGAGGATGCTGTGTCCTCGGTGCCAGGCGTCAAAAGCGTCACGGTCAAGCTGGTGTTCGATCCGCCGTGGGATATGAGCCGCATGTCGGACGAAGCCCGCCTCGAAATCGGGATGTTCTAAGCCAGATCGACGGACTTCAGCCGTTACCGTTCAGGCACGCCCTGGGACTCACATCATTGGTTTTGCCGTGCCCGCGTTCAGGCAGGAGCGGCCTGTGTTATTTTCGCTGGTCCGGCCGCGCTGATTTTCGGCCTCACTGGGCTGGGTGGGTAGCATGTAATCGTGCGCTTGCGCTACCGCAGGTTCCCAGGGTTTGGAAGGTGGTCTAAGGTCGCTCAAGTCAATAAAGATGGAACGCTGTCCCGGTTGTTGGTGGTGGCAGCGCATTTGAATGCGGAGAGTGACCGATGGCGGAGACACGTACAGCGCTGGTGACCGGGGGGAACCGCGGGATCGGATTGGAGGTGGCCCGTCAGCTGGCAAGGCTCGGTGTGCTGACGGTAATCGGTTCGCGGGACCGGGCAAACGGCGAGGCGGCTGCCGCAGGGCTCGTTGCCGAGGGACTCGAGCCGGCGGTCGTCCAGCTTGACGTCACCAATTCGGAAAGTGTGCGGGCCGCCGTTGAGGAGACCCGGCATCTGTTCGGGCGCATCGATATTCTCGTCAACAATGCAGGCATGGTGCCGGGATCCCTCGAAGCGTCGGCTGCATCCAATGTGGGGAACGTTCGCACCGAGGACATCCTGGCGACTTTCGATGCCAATACTCTTGGTCCTCTGCGGATGATCCAGGCGGTGCTTCCCTATATGCGCGCGGAAGGCTACGGGCGGATCGTCAACGTGTCTTCGATGCTGGGTGAACTTGCCGACATGGGCGGAGCGCACACCGCGTACCGGATATCGAAAACCGCACTCAATGTGTTGACGCGAACCGGGGCAGCCGACATCGGCGCGGGCAACATCAAGATCAACTCGGCCTGTCCAGGGTGGGTCAAGACGGATATGGGCGGGGCGAATGCACCGCGTTCGACTGCTGAAGGGGCCGAGACGATCGTCTGGCTGGCGACTTTGGATGACGACGGGCCGACCGGCGGGTTCTTTCGCGACAAGAAACCAGTTGCCTGGTGATGCGTTGACAGACCGTGGCGGTCGTTGCCTGAGGCAACTTGCCGAGCCGGAAATCTGGAGAGCCGTTGACTATGGGCCATGCATTGAGATTGTTTGCCGGTCCACTGATGGCCATGCGGGCCTTTGCGGATGCGTCCGATCACGCGCGCATCTACCGGTTGCGGCCCGAAGGCGCGCTGTACGTGGTGCCGCTCGACGACGACCTGCATGACGACCTGCACAGCATTGTCGGGACCGGTGACTGGCTGGAGAACGGTCCGCGCATTTCGACCGGAGACATGGTCGTCGCAGCGCGCGCTTCGAAGGGGGCGGCGGTTGCCTATCTCGAAACCGAATACTTCGGTGGAATCGGGGAGCAGAGTTCGGCACTGTGGAAGGATGGGCAGTTGGTGCTGGGGCCGCTGCACATGGACGGCTCCGCGTCACGCCGTCCGCGCTCGCTGTGGCCGATCAATGCCGCGTTGAGGGGACTGGGTGTGAGGATCGAAGGTTCGCAGTACGTCGATGAGTTCGAAATCTTCGGGCTTCTGGATTACCGCAGCCACGACGATATTGCCGCGAAGGGGCATCCACTCGACGGTTGAAAAGGCACGAGGATCTGGGCTCTGGGATCTGGGCTCTGGGATCTGGGCGCAGGGCCGGCACTCCGGCAAGCCTGTGCGCTTCGATCAGAGGCCGCGCACGAGATTTCCGACCATCAGCGTCAGATAGGCGGTCATCGCCAGCCAGAAGTTCTGGTGGGGAATGTAGCGGGGAACGGGGATGAAACCCATCTGGCTTATGAGCGCCAGTATGGCAAGGATGAACGAGATCAGGAAAATGACGATGGTCGGCGGGTTGAGACGCATGGCCACTCCTCGCGATTGCTTTTTCCGCCACCAAGCGCATGACGGCCCCGCCGGATTTATCCGACGCGGGAGCCTGTGTCCAGTTCTTGAGCGGTCTGCGGGGTCAGCCGGGACTGTCCGGCGCTCTTAAAGTTCGTGGGGAGGCTGTCTTGATACCTGGATGAAGCCGCTCAATTGTTCTTCAGCCTCGATCACGAGATGCACCGGCCGTCCCTGCCCGCCTACCGGGCGCAGGGTTACGATCAGCGGGCTCTTGCGAATGCCGGAGGTCGAGACATCGGTATCCAGCAGTCCCGCCGGTCCCTCCTTCACGGATACGACTTCCAGGGTGCGTTCGACACCGTTCATGGCAATTGAGATAAGATTACCGATGGCGAGGCTGCCTTGAACGTTCCAGGTTGCCGGTGTCGCGTTGGTAGCGCGGGCGTCACCCAGCCAAAAGTCTTCGCTGCCGGCAACCGGCTGGCTGACTTGGGCCTGGGAGCGTTCCTTAAAGGTGGAAGTGTAATTGGGGTCTGCAAACGCGGTGCCGAATTCGGCGCGGAGCAGGCCGTCACCTGTCGCGTACAAGGACGCCATGGCTGCGAGAGTGGCGATTGCGGCAATGGCGAACGGAAAACCTGTCAATCGAATTCCAGTCCAGAACATGACAGAAGCGCTCCAGGAATGATTGCGATGCCGCTAGTGTTCCGACTGTTAAGGCTGGTCTTCCTGCATCAGCCCGGAACTCTAGCTTAGTCCTTGTTTGTATTCATGATTTGCACACGTGAGCGGACCTTGGCCCGGACTCAATTGCGAGACTGCGAACACGAGCCCACTATATGGGGAAACATTACGAAATCCCAAGGTGAACCGGATCAATGTGTTTATAACCGCCGCCGGATCACGCGGGCCTGACTTTGTGCGAAGCGGCGGAACAGGGCCAGATTGAATGCGTAGATCAAGGCGAACATGGCGGCCATGACCGACAGGGCGGACCAGCCATCGGTAAAGCGGAACGGTTTGGTTTCCGCCGCCATTGGACTTAGCTCAGGTTTGCCGAGACCACCGGTGAAACGGTAGTCGGCGGCGTTAGCCTTGATTGAAAGCACTTCACTGACTTGAGGGAGATCGCGCGGCGGTTCGCCGCCCAGCAGCAGCATCGCCAGCACCGAAAATATTGCGAGCCCTACCAATACATCCAGCCCAAAGCGGCGCAGATCGCCAAGTATTCCGGCCTGCATCGTGCTGCCCTCCATTCGTGGTGGTTCGATCGTGAGGCGAATCCCGCCTATGCAACAGAAGACCCAGGGTGTGGCGGGGCAAGGTCCAGATTGTGGCAGGGCGGGGTCTTTGTGATGCCGTCGGCGGGTCGCGCGCTGGGTGTGGCCTACTGGTCGCACCGGTCAGGCGCTTCGTCTTATTGCGAGGGAGGATTTACGGAGGTAGCTTGCCGCCGATCGCCGTGCTGCCTGTTTGACAAGGTGGCTCTGGCTTGCCGTTGTTCTCATCCCATGTAGAAAGGCCGCGACCCATGGGCTTCATCGCCGACAGCCTTAACCGTATCCAGCCATACGCCACGATTGCCGTTTCGACGAAGGCGCGCGCGCTCAAGGCGGAAGGGCGGGACATCATATCCCTTGGTGCGGGAGTACCGGATTTCGATACGCCCGAGAACATCAAGGACGCCGCCAAGCGGGCGATGGACGAGGGCAAGAACGGCTATACCGACGTCGATGGGATTCCGGAGCTGAAGGATGCCATTATCGCCAAGTTCAAGCGCGATAACGGTCTGCAATACAACCGCAACCAGATCTCGGTGGGGACCGGCGGCAAGCAGGAGCTCTATAACGCGCTGCTGGCAACGCTCAATCCGGGGGATGAAGTGATCATCCCGACGCCGTGCTGGGTGAGTTACGCGGACATCGTCATCCTCGGCGGCGGCAAGCCGGTGTTCGTTGCTACGACCATGGAAGACGGGTTCCGTCTGCAACCCGAGGCACTCTAAGCGGCGATCACGCCGAAGACGAAGTGGTTCATCTTCAATTCGCCGTCGAACCCCTCCGGGGCGGCTTATTCGCGCGACGATCTGAAGAAGCTGACGGATGTACTTCTGCGCCATGAGAACGTGTGGGTGCTGACGGACGACATCTACGAGCACCTCATCTACGACGGCAATGTGTTCTGCACGCCCGCCGAAGTCGAACCCGGCCTGTACGACCGGACACTGACCTTGAACGGTTTGTCGAAGGCCTACTGCATGACCGGCTGGCGGCTTGGCTACGCAGGCGGCCCTGAAAAGCTGATCGGGGCGATGCGCAAGCTGCAGTCGCAGTCGACGTCGAACCCGTGCTCGATTACGCAATGGGCGGCCGTTGAAGCTCTCAACGGGCCGCAGGAATTCATCGCCAAGCACAACAAGATCTTCGTCGAGCGGCGCGATCTTGTCGTCTCCATGCTGAACCAGGCGAAGGGGCTGACGTGCGCCAAGCCGGAAGGCGCGTTCTATGTCTATCCCTCGTGCGCGGGGACCATCGGCTAGACCAGTTCGGGCGGCAAGAAAATCGAGAACGACGAGGATTTCGTGACGGCCTTGCTTGAAGAAGAAGGCGTCGCCTGCGTACATGGCGCAGCGTTCGAAAGTTCGCCGTCGTTTCGCATTTCGTATGCGACCTCGACGGAAGCGCTGAAGGAAGCCTGCGAGCGCATCCAGCGGTTCTGCGGCGGTTTGCGGTGGCCTACGCGTTGCGCGCAATGTGACCATTGACGAAGTCATTTACGGTGAGGCGCATCGGGCGCATGCGGCCGTCGGCAATAAAAACCCCGCGGCGCTGGGCCTGGCCCATGCGGCGCGGGGAGTTCGGCCGTTTCGTCGAGGAGGCAACTATGAAGCGGCCGTTTCGGGAGTGGCTGCGGCGAGCCGTCGTTTATCCAAATGCCGAGCAGCAAAAATGCTGCACGTCGGCTACTTCTTGGAACAATCGGCGATTTGCTGTTCGCGGCCCTGTGCGGCGGTCTTCCACTCGTCCGGGGAGACACCCTTGCACCATTCCATGTGGCGGCCGAGGTCTGCGTGCCAGGCAACGCCGGTGAAGCCGCACTTCAGGCGTTCGTTGTCCTGCTGCTGCTTGAGGGCTGTGGCCGCGTACCATTGGCAGTTGGACTGGGCGTGCGCTGTCGCGGCGAGTCCGAGCTGGGCTGCCACGGCAGCGGTTAGGATCAGAGCTTTGCGTATCGAGAGCACCGTCATTTTCTCCTTCCTCGGCTCGGGCTGGCGCGTGCCGTGCCCATGAGCCCCCTTAGTTTGCGGACCGGGGCGTCCTGCCGCTATTCTATCCACCCATCGCCGTTCGAGACCTTAGAAAGCGAGTGGCGGTTGTCTACTTTTCTGCGGTGGAATGCCAAAAAGCATAACCCCATGACGGCAAACTAGCAAGCGGGATATGAACCCGCACTGAATGCTTTTTTTGCATGTTTGACAGTGTATTAAGGTTTCAATTGAGGCGATGGGGCCGGTGCGGGTGCGGATTTTTCACGGAAAGAAGGCGTATTTTCAGTCGACGGCTCGATCTCCGCCGTTGATAGCGGCGGTGCGGCAGCAAAGGGCCTGAGCGAATCGGCCTAGGGTCACGACCCTGACACTTGGTTTCCAAGCGTCGGCCCGGAGCCCTAGTTCGGTACTTTGTCTGCGTTCTCTATGTACTGACGTTTGGCGGCCGGTGAGCGAAATCAAACGTCTGTTCCTGACCACCGGGGTTCGGCTTGAACAGACGAGCGCGGATTCAGCGAGTGCAAATGGCCGGAGCCACATTTCCTGATCACGACCAGCCGCATTCGCTGGGCGAAGCGCAACGCGTTCTGCAGAGCGTGTTCGGTTACAAGGCGTTCCGTTCGCACCAGCAAGGTATCATCGATGCGCTGGTTGGCGGCGGGGACTGCCTCGCACTGATGCCGACAGGCGGCGGCAAGTCGCTTTGCTACCAGATTCCAGCGCTCGTCAGGCGGGGCACCGGCGTTGTGGTATCGCCGCTTATTGCGCTGATGCAGGATCAAGTCGACGCGCTCAAAGAACTCGGCGTCAGGGCGGCGTTCCTCAATTCGAGCCTCAGTTATCCCGAGCAGATGGACGTAACGGACAAGCTGCGGGGGGGTGCGCTCGATCTCATCTACGTCGCGCCGGAACGGCTGGTACAGGAGCGGATGCTCGATCTCCTGGCGGCGTGCGACATCTCGCTGTTCGCGATCGACGAAGCGCATTGCGTGTCACAGTGGGGTCATGATTTCCGGCCCGAGTATCAGCAATTGCGGATTCTGGCCGAACGCTTTCCGAGCGTTCCGCGTGTGGCGCTGACGGCGACAGCCGACGAGCGGACGCGCGAAGAAATCGTGCGGGAATTGAAGCTTGAAGGCGCGCAACGGTTCGTCGCGAGTTTCGACCGGCCCAATATCCGCTACCGTATCGCGGAACTCGGCGGGACTTCGGCGCGCGAGAAACTGTGGCAATTCATTTCGAACGAGCACGCCGACAATGCCGGCATCGTCTACTGCCTGTCGCGGCGCGGCGTCGAGGAGACGGCCGAGTGGCTGGCGCGCAAGGGGCGCACGGCGCTGCCATATCACGCCGGGCTTCCCGCCGAGCAGCGTGCGAAAACGCAATCACGCTTCCTTGCCGATGACGGGGTCATCATCTGCGCGACGATCGCATTCGGCATGGGGATCGACAAGCCGGACGTCCGGTTTGTCGCGCATCTCAATCTGCCGAAGTCGGTGGAAGCCTATTACCAGGAGACGGGGCGCGCGGGGCGTGACGGGGAACCGGCGGATGCGTGGATGGCCTACGGGCTGCAGGACATCATCCAGCAGCGCCAGTGGATCGAAGCCAGCGAAGGTTCGGAAACCCACAAGCGCGTGCAGCGGCAGAAACTCGACGCGCTGATCGGGCTGGCCGAGATGGTGGGTTGCCGGCGGCAGCCGCTGCTCGCCTATTTCAGCGAGACGCTGCCTCAGCCGTGCGGCAACTGCGACAATTGCCTGGAGCCGCCGACGACGATCGACGGAACGGTCGCGGCGCAAAAGGCCTTGTCGGCGGTTTATCGCACCGGGCAGCGCTACGGTGTCGGCTATCTCGTCGACGTGCTGACGGGCAAGGAAAACGAGCGGGCGATTTCGAATGGCCATGACCGGCTGTCGGTGTTCGGCATCGGCAAGGAGTTCGAGGCACCGGCCTGGCGAAATCTCTATCAGCAGCTGGTCGCTGCCGGCTTCCTTGTCGGCGACAGCGACGGCTATGGCAAGCTGCAATTGACGCAAGCCGCGCGGCCGCTACTGCGTGGCGAAACGAAATTCCGGATGCGGGAATTCAAGAAGGCGGCGGCAGGCGCAGCGCGCGGGGGCAAGCGCGGTGAGCGCGGCGGACGCAAGGCGGCCCAGCCGGTGCCGCCACAGAATGCGGCACTCTACGAAGAGCTGAAGCAGCTTCGCGCGCGGCTCGCCGCTGACGCCAAGGTGCCGCCCTACGTCATCTGCCACGACAAGACGTTATTGGAACTGGCCGAGAAGCGCCCGGCCAACAAGATGCAGCTTGGCGACATCACCGGGCTCGGCACGGTCAAGATCAAGCGCTATGGCGACGAGCTGCTCGGTGTGATCGGGGGCAAGCCGAAGCATCCGCTGCTCGTCAACCAATTGTCGGCGACGATCAATGCGACCTTAGCCCTGCACCTTGAAGGCTTCGATGCCGAGACGATCGCGGCGAAGCGCGATATGCAGGTGGAAACGATCCACGGGCACTGTGCCGAAGCGATCGAAGCGGGGCTCCTCACGTGCGACGACGTGCTGCTTCTGGAGCCGGAGGATCTCGAGGCGATCCACGACGCATTCGAGACCTGCGAGACTTTGGAGACCGGCAAGCTCGGCCCGGCGCACGCGGCGCTCGACGGGCGCTTCGATTTCGGCTTGCTGAAATGCGTTCTGGCTGAGCTGGGGTAGGGGGGCAGCTTTTCGCTAATGGCGGACGTATTGAGGTTGGCGTGGGTGAGCCGGAAGGGACCGTGCGCCGTAAAGATCCTGCGATATTGCCTGTTCGGCGGCACGTCTGGGCAGTCCAAGCGCACTGTCCAACACTGGCAGTCGACAGTCGGGGCACCATCGAAGACTTGCAACGATCCGCTTCGGGAGTGCGGGCTTTATCATCAAGGCGCCGAAGTGCGCGGCTGACCGAGTGGGGCAATGCCACAATTGCGTTGGAGTGGTTGACGTGAGCGGCTCCCAGCGTCAGAATGCTCAAGAAACATTCGGCGCGTGGTAGTTTGGTTGACCCAAGCCGCTCCTGAAGGAAGAAAAATGATTTTTCCCTGCCCATACCTGTTCCGCGCTCTTGTTGTTCTCTTGGCCGTTGTCGCGATGGCGCCCTGGTCACCTCCCGCTACGGCCGAAGCTTCACCACAGTTGGTTGCCTTCGTCGGATTCCGGATCATCAACGACTCGATGGAACCGGTCAGTGACGACGAGAAGAACCGTGCTCAACTGCTCGACGCCTTGTTAAAGGAGAAGCTCGAGGCCACCGGACGCTTCAAGTTTGTCCCGATTCCCGACAGCATGCGCTCAGAGATCGACGCCGGTCCCTTCATTGGCGAATGCAATGGTTGCGAAATCGACTATGGCCGCAAGTTGGGTGCCGATCTCATCGCCTGGGGGACGGTCCAGAAGGTCTCAAACCTCATTCTCAATTTGAATGTCTACATGGGCAGTGTCGAAACGGGCCAGATGACCTACATAAAGAGCGTCGACATCCGCGGTAACACCGACACGTCATGGACG
>Ga0180009_10005509_pt1 | contig 13557 bp, 9 predicted proteins | sample OS_PC_MetaG_FD_123537 | JGI IMG/M metagenome (GOLD analysis project Ga0180009, IMG submission 123537) | Groundwater microbial communities from the Aspo Hard Rock Laboratory (HRL) deep subsurface site, Sweden - OS_PC_MetaG | ecosystem: Environmental > Aquatic > Deep subsurface > Groundwater... | reverse complement strand
GTGCTGAGCGGGGTGCCAATGCCGCGGATTGCACGGATCGAAGGCGTCGCCGATACCGAACCGCTGATCGCCGATAATCCTGCCGATCCGCGCAATCGCCGGATTTCACTGCTGCTGCTTGATGATCGCGCCGTTTCGAAACCGGCGCGCACCGGGCCGGTGGGTAAGCCGATCTTTAAAGCGCCCCCCGCCGCCCCCGCCAACGCCTCAACCCGCAACGAAGCGCCCGCGCGTGCGGTTGGCAATGGCAACCAGTGACAGCATCACCGGCACTTCGACCAACACGCCGACCACGGTAGCCAAGGCCGCGCCGCTGCCCAATCCGAACAGGCCGATCGCCACGGCAACCGCCAGTTCGAAGAAGTTCGACGTCCCGATCAGCGCACACGGCGCGGCGACCGCGTGCGGCACCTGCCACGCTTTGGCCCAGCCATAGGCGATGAAGAAAATGCCATAGCTCTGCACGATAATCGGCACCGCGATCAGCGCCACCAGCAGCGGGCGGGTGACAATGGTTTCGGCCTGAAATCCGAACAACAAAAGCACGGTGGCAAGCAGGCCGATCACCGACAGCGGCTTCATCCGCCCAGTGAAATCCGCCACCGCAGCCTCGTTCCCGTCGTGGTTGGCGAGCAGCCGCTGGCGCACGAACGCCCCTGCGACAAGCGGCACCAGGACATAGAGCGCGACCGAAAGCAGCAGCGTCTCCCACGGCACCGCAATGCTGGTCACGCCCAGAAGCAGCGCGACTATCGGCGCGAAGGCAACGATCATGATGAGATCATTCGCCGCCACCTGAACCAGCGTATAGGCCGGATCGCCCCTGGTCAGCTGCGACCACACGAACACCATCGCGGTGCACGGCGCCGCGCCCAGCAGGATCAGCCCGGCGATATATTCCTGCGCATCGGCGGGCGCGATCAGATCGGCAAACACGATTTCGAAGAACAACACCCCCAGCGCCGCCATGGTGAACGGCTTGATCAGCCAATTGACTACCAGCGTGATGATCAGCCCCTTGGGCTTGTCGCCCGCACGCCGCACCGCACCGAAATCGACCGCGACCATCATCGGGAAGATCATCGCCCAGATCAGCACCGCGACCACCAGATTGACCGAGGCATATTCAAGCGCCGCGAGCGACGCGAAGGCGCCCGGCATCGCATTGCCCAGCGCAACCCCGGCCAGGATCGCAGCGCCCACCCAGACGCTCAGCCATTTTTCGAACAGGCCAAGCCCGGCGGCGGCGGGCCTGGTATCGGCGGTGATGGTGTTCATGGAATTATTGGCTCCTTGCATGAATCCGACCCTGATCGAGCGACCGAGCAATCCTCACCGCCGCAGCAATTTTCGGTGAGGTAGCCCATCAGCGCGTTCATCGCGCCGTAGTCCGCTGAATAGATGATCGACCGGCTTGCGCGCCGCTGTGTCACCAGCCCGGCATGGGCGAGCTGGGCTAGGTGGAAGCTCATCGAGGACGCAGGAACGCCGATCCGGTCGGCCAGCACGCCCGCAGGAATGCCTTGCGCGCCAGCCTGAACCAGCAACCGGAACGCGGCGAGTCGATGTTCCTGCGCCAAAGCGGCGAGCGCGCGGATGACGTGATCGGGTTGCAAGGAAAATTCCAATGATTCGATAAATATCGAATTATTGGAGAATGATTTAGCGGTCAAGCGCCTTCGGCAGCCCGGTGGTTGGCACGAGAACTACTATGGCACAAATAGCAAGGGCGAAAGCTGCCCGACAGTATGGAGGAGCGCCCCGCTGTAGTAAGGTTAGCTTGGTTCGGGAGGGCCCTTGAAGTTCTGGTTCAAAGGGTTGGCAATGAAACGGGAACGAGGTTGCCTTGGCTTTGCGTCACTGCTTAATGTGAAAAAACTGAGATAGTTCTGTCGGGTAACACATTCTGAGGAGAGATTACGTGGGCCGCATCGCCAAAGGTTCAGTTCGCACCGTATCATGCCTTGCCATCGCGGTAGGGCTGGTTCTTTCCGGGGCACCCGCAGCGCTGGCGCAGGAGCACGGTGAGCAGCCTGCCGCAACGGCGCAAGCCCCGGCGACGGGCGTTCCGGCTTGGGGAATCGCCAGCACCGACTTTCCTGCCGACCCCGACATCGTGTTCGGCACCCTGCCCAACGGCATGCGTTATGCCCTGCGGCGCAACGGCAATCCTCCGGGTGAAGCGATGATCCGCTTCTCCGTCGCCGTCGGCGGCAAGGAGGAAACCGATGCGGAAAATGGTGCCGCCCACTTCGTCGAGCACATGGCCTTCAACGGTTCGACCAACATCCCCGAAGGCCAACTGCTGCCGATGCTCGAACGGCTCGGACTGGCCTTCGGTCCAGACACCAATGCCGTGACGTCGCTCGAATACACGACCTATATGCTGAACCTGCCCCGCACCAATGGGGAAACGGTCGACGCCGCGCTGACGGTCATTCGCGATATGGCGGGTGAGTTGACTATCGATCCGGCAGCTGTCGAGCGCGAGCGCGGCGTCGTCATGAGCGAAGCGCAGATACGCAACGATCCGGCGCGGCGGCGCATCACGGATTATCTCCAAACTGCGTTGCCGGATTCCCGGCTCGGCTTTCGCGTTCGCGCCGATGTCGAGCGCATCCGCACCATCTCCGCAGACGAACTGCGCGCCTTCTATCAGGCCTATTACCGCCCCGAGCGAGCCACGCTGGTGATCGTCGGCGATTTCGATCCTGCCGCGATGCGCGCCAAGATCGAGACGGTCTTCTCGGACTGGCAGGGCAAAGGCGAAGCGCGGCCCCGCTATGCCTCGCCGGTGCCGGAGGTGGTCGGTGCACCGGCGGTCGCGACTTTCGTTGACCCCGCGACGCCGGAGATCATCGATCTCCAGCGGATCTCACCCTGGGTTCCTTCGAGCAATACCGCCGCCGAGGCGCGCGAGGAAGTCCTGCGCGCCGTGGCGGCGGCAGCCCTATCCAACCGAATCGCTGTTCTTTCACGCAACGCCGATTCCCCCACGCTCGGCGCGCAGGCTGCGGATCAACCGTTATTCCGCAGCGCGCGGTCCTACGGCATGTTGATCGTTGCCAAGGATGGCCGTTGGCAGGACACGCTTGCGCTGGCGGAGCAGGAACTGCGCCGCGCGCAGCAATTCGGCTTCACGGCGGCAGAGCTAGAGGAGGCCAAGGCGAACATCGCCACCGCGCTGGCCAATGCCGCCGCGCAGGCCGCCGGTAGGCCCAGCTCGCGCATCGCCGACGCCCTTGTCGCCGCCAGTCTCGATAATATCGTGCCGACCGCGCCAGCGACCGATCTCGCCTTCTATCAGGCCATCGCGCCCACAATCACCCCCGAAAGCGTGAGCGCGGCGTTCCGTGCCGCTTGGCAGGGCGGGCCGACGGTAGTTCACGTGTCGACCAAGCAACTGATCGAGGGCGGCAAGACGGCCATTCTCATCGCGCTTGAGGACAGCGCCAAGGTCGCCATCACCGCACCGGTTGAAGCCGCAGCAGCCACCTTTGCCTATCAGGGTTGGGGTGCGCCCGGCGAGGTGGTGAGCGATAGCACCATCGCCGATCTCGGCATCCGCACAGTACGCTTCGCGAACGGGCTCGAGCTCAACCTCAAGGTCACCGCCTTCGAGCCCGGCAAGGTGGCCTTCTCGATGCGGGTGGGCGATGGCGCCCGCGACTTCCCGATAGACAAACCAGGCCTGCGCGAAATCCTGCCGTTTATCGTCAGCATTGATGGGTTGGTGGCGCATGATGCCGACGAATTGCGACGGGTGCTGGCCGGAAAGGCGGTGAGCACCGGCCTCGCGGCAGGCCAAGATGCGCTTCAGGCGAACGGCACTACCACATCGGCCGATCTCGAAATGCAGCTCAATCTGCTGGCCGCGCGGCTGACCGCCACTGGATGGCGTCCGGAAACGCAGGCGCAATGGGCCGGAGTCGCACCGGTCATCGTGCAGAACATCCGTGCCAATCCGCTCCAGCTGTTTTCGGTTGCGCTCAACGCGGCGCTAACCGGTGGAGACGCGCGCTTCGGGCTGGTAAACCCGGAGAGTCTGGCGCAGCTTTCGCTCGACGATGTGCGCGCCGCGGTCGCTCCGCAATTGGACAAAGGGTCGATGGCGCTGGGCCTGGTCGGCGATTTCGATCCCGATGCGGCGATCGCCGCAGTCGCGCGGACGCTAGGCACGCTGCCGACACGGCCCGCGCGCAAGGAGGCCGAGGCCGGTGGCAAACCCGTCACCTTCGTGCGAGATCCTGCCGTGGTGGTGCTCAATCATGCCGGGGCGAGCGATCAGGGCGTTCTGGCGCTCAGCTGGCAGACCGACGACGCTACGGATCAGCGCGACGACATCACCCGCGATCTGCTCGCGGCGGTAATGCAATTGCGTCTGCAGGACAAACTGCGTGAAGAGCTGGGCGCGACCTATTCGCCCGTGGCCACCAGCTATTCAGAGCTTCGGTTCGAGGGCTTGGGTCACCTGACGGCCTACACTACCGTTTCGCCCGAAGCGATGGATGCGACCGCCGCAGCGATCCGCGCGATTGCGGCGGAACTGGCGGAAGGGCCAGCGCCGGACGACCTGATCGAACGCGCGCGCAACCCGATGCGTGACAGCTACAAGCGTGCCGAAAGCCAGAACCTCGAGTGGACCGGCCCTGTCGTCATGGCTCAGAGCGATCCGCGGGTTCTCGATCAACGGCGAGCCAGAACGGGCATTCTCGAAGCGCTCACGGCCGCCGACCTCCAAACCGCCGCCCGCCGCTATCTGGCAGGCGCCGGGCCGGTCGAGATCAGGGTTGTGCCCGCAGGTTCGTAATGGCGCAGCGGCATCCGGCCGCTGACAGCCCATCTTGCCGTTCATCTTCGAAACCTGATCGAAGAGGCGAACGTCATTGAAGACGATGAGCGAATGCCGCATTGTGCCCCGCCGCAAGGCGTGGACCGCAAATCACATCTAAGTCATTGAAAAAGTGGTTGACGCACTAGGGCTAGAACCTAAGGCCCACCGATTAGAGCGCTTTCCGGCCATTCTGGGTCACCCTGATTGCGACAGGAGAGCCGCTGGACAGGAGTGGCACGCAGCGCGGGCCTGTCGGCCCCCGGGCAAGTGCTGCGACGAAGCCAGCGGCTCTCCTGTCGCAACCCCGCAGGGGCGGGCCGCTTTTGGCCCATCACCACGTCGCTTGTCGGTCACTATGCTTTGGCATGGCTCCCTCCGCGCTCCTTGTGTTGGGCCAAAATCGGCTCCGTCAGGGTGACCCAGAATGGCCGGAAAGCGCTCTAAAACCCCATCAAGGCCGCGAGCATGGGCTCACGCGATATCGAAGCCTGCAGATTGAGTCGCTTGACGGGGCACCTTATCTCGTGCGCAAACTATGCGCATGGCGGGAGCCATCGGCGTGACAATGCTGGTGGCTCCTTTCTTTCGTCATCAGCCACAACCTGCACCGCCGTCACCTGACAGAAAGTCAGCGGGCCAGTATCGCCGCACGGGTGGCGAATATGCCATCACACCGCCCTAGTAAGGATGCAAATTTGCATACTTATTCGGATGCAGCCTCACTTTTGAATGTCTCAGGGCGCAGCGCTGCCAGCGCCCGCAAGGTTCACGATACCGCGCCACCTGAAATCCGCATCCGGGCGGAGCGCAGGCTTGGCGAAATGATTATCGAGCAAAAGGCAACCGTGGGGTTAGCCACCGGCGGGCAACCTTATCAGTCTACCAGTGCCAACACGGAACCAGTAGAAAATCGCCCCACACTTGCCGACATTGGCGTTGATAAAAAGCTATCCAGCCATTCGGAAAACCTTGAGTTATCGCCAACGGGAAACAGCGCCCGCCTTTCAGAGCGGCGCCTTTTCCTTTGCGCCGGGTGTTACCCCGGAGCAAAATGGGGCGGTGTTTCCGTCAAAATTAAGTCCAAGTCTTTGAAATTGTGGTGAGCCCGACAGGATTCGAACCTGTGACCCGCTGATTAAAAGTCAGCTGCTCTACCTACTGAGCTACGGGCCCACGCTTGATGGTCTTTGGCGCCGCGATTGTGGCGGCGCGGGCGCTCACCTAGGCAGGGGGCGGCGGCGGGTCAAGCGGGCATGAAGCTGAGCGAGCGTCAAACCGCTCAACGGGTCGCGCCAATCGGCGGCAATCGCCCGCGCCGGGGCGAGCACGAAGGCGCGCTGGCGGAAAGCGGGGTGCGGGATGGTGAGCGCCTGTGACCGCCGCCCCGAACGCCATTCCCCGCCGCTCCACAGCACAATATCGCAATCAAGCACCCGGTCGCCCCAGCGCTGCCCGCGCCGCCTGCCAAATTCACGCTCGATCCGTTTGAGCGCGGCGAGCAGCGCGGGCGGGGCAAGCTCGCTCTCCAGCATCAGCGCGGCGTTAGCGAATCGGCGCTGCGCCGCGCCCATCGCCGGGGTGGCGATTACCGGGGAACGCGCGGCCACCATGCCGAGCGCCGCCAGTTCCTCCATCGCCGCGCGCACCACTTGCCGCGGTGGGCCATATTGCCCGCGGTGCCGGTTGCTGCCCAACGCTATCAGATAATGACTGCTCAAATGTCCTGCGCGATCCGGCCGTAGAGCTGCGGGCGGCGGTCGCGGAAAAAGCCCATGCCCGCCCGGTGCCGCGCCGCGCGCGAGAGATCGAGCCTCGCCACCAGCACGCCCGTTTCCTCCGCGCCGAAGGATTCGACCAGATCGCCCCATTCGTCAGCGATGAAGGAATGGCCGTAGAACCGCTGCGCGCCGCCCTCTGGCCCTTCCGCGCCGATGCGATTGGCGGCCACCACCGGCATGCAGTTCGACACCGCGTGGCCCACCATCGCGCGCCGCCACATCCGGCTGGTGTCGAGATCGCTATCGTAAGGTTCAGACCCGATCGCGGTCGGATAAAGCAGCAGTTCCGCGCCCATCAACGCCATCACGCGGGCACATTCGGGATACCATTGATCCCAGCAGATACCGACACCGACGCGCACCATCGCGCCATCCTCGCCCGGCACATCCCACACCTTGAAACCATCATTGCCGGGGCGGAAATAGAATTTTTCCTCGTAACCCGGCCCATCGGGGATGTGGCTTTTGCGGTAGGTGCCCATGATCGCGCCATCGGGGCCGATCATCGCGAGGGTGTTGTAATAGTGGTGCCCGTCGCGTTCGAAGAAGCTGGTCGGGATCGTCACCTTGAGCCTCGCCGCCAGCGCCTGCATCGCGGTCACGCTGGGGTGTTCCAGCGTCGGGCGGGCGAGCGCAAACAGCGCCTCGTCCTCCTCACGGCAGAAATAGGGGCCGCTGAACAGTTCGGGCGGCAGGATCAGCTGCGCGCCCTTGGCGGCGGCGTCCTCCACCAGCGCGGCGACAGCGGCGATGTTGGCGGCTTCATCCGCTGAACCAAGCGGCAATTGCAGGGCGGCGACGGTAATGGATGTCATGCCGCCGCCCATATAGCGATTTCGAGTTCGGTGGAACACCGAACGGCTCGGAAATCGCGGTCTACTAAAGCGCCGATTATGCCGACTTCTTGAACAACAGAGTCATGCGGTCGCTTTCGCCCTTGCCTTTCAGGTCTTCGCGCTTGGTGGTCAGCACCGGGGGCATTTCCCACACCCCTTGCGGATGGTCGGCGGTGTCCTTGGGGTTGGCGTTGACTTCGCTCGCTGCGACCAGATCAAACCCGTTGAGGCGCATGAAATCCACCACGTCCTGCTGTTTCAGATAGCCGCGCGTGCCATTGGCATAAGACCACGGCGCATCGGTCTTCGCGCGGTGCTGGACGATGCCGATCATCCCGTCATCCTTGAGCAATTCGCGCATCGCGCGGATTTCGCTGTCCGCGATCCCGGCCCGCGTGATCCCGTGCATCCCGCGAATCACCAGGATGCGGTCAAACGTGCCCTTCTGATCGTCCGGGATGGTTTCCAGCGTCATGCCGGAAAACCTTTCGGCCGCAAGCCCGGTATAGCCCGCCACTTCCGCGCCGAACCCCGCCGCCTGAACGCGAATACGCTCCTGCCGCTCGGGATCGCTGGTCGCCAGCCGGGGGTTGGCATAGATGCCGACCAATTCACCTTCGCCGCCCAGATAATGCCCCAGCAGGCGCGAATACCAGCCGCCGCCGGGCGCATATTCGCCCACCTTCATATCGGGCGCGACCTGAAAGAAGGCGAGCGTTTCGGCCGGGTGGCGGTGCGCATCGCGCGCGCGGTCTTCGGCGCGGGTGGGGTGATTGATCGCACCCGACAGCGCTTCGCCGTGATGCTTGAGGAACATTGCCGACATCTGCTCCGGCGTCATGTTCTTGTGCATCATCGGCTTGTCCTCCTTGCCGCCGTGGTGGTCGGCAAGGACGGGTGCGGCAATGGCAAGGCCACTCGCAGTGGCGAGGGCAAGGATCAATTTCTTCATGGTCGAATTCTCCCTTGGGAAACGCAGTTGAACCAGAACACACCAGTGGCAATTGCGTTCTTCTGCACTATCTCTGGCAGAAACCAGCGGAGATTTCGAGTGAGCAATTTGGAAACGGTCATTGTCGCAGGCGGGTGCTTCTGGTGCACCGAAGCGGTGTTCCGCGATGTGGTGGGCGTGACGATGGTCGAAAGCGGCTATATCGGCGGCACGAAAGTGAACCCGACCTACAAGGAAGTGTGCACCGGCACCACCGGCCATGCAGAGGCGATCCGGGTGACGTTTGATCCCCACGCGATCAGCCTTGGCAATATGTATGACGTGTTCCTCGGCACGCATGATCCGACGCAGCTCAACCGGCAGGGCGGCGATGTCGGCACGCAATACCGCAGCGCGATCTTCCCGCTGTCTGACGCGCAAGCGGCGGAGGCGGAAGCGGCGATTGCGCGCTGGAATGACGATAACGCCAAGGTGGCGGTGACCACCATCGAAGGCCTGTCGGGCGGCGAGCAGACTGCGGAGTGGTATCCGGCGGAAGGCTACCATCAGGAATATTGGGACGGCGAAGGCCAGCGCAATCCCTATTGCCTTGCGGTGATCCCGCCCAAGCTGATGAAATTGCGGAAATCTTTTCAGAAATATGTCAAGGATTAAACGGAAGGGCTGCTTTCGTCGTCATTCGATAAAAGCTGCCATTCTGGAAACGACCCCATTATGGCCATTAGCGCAGCTGGATCTGGCCTTGCCTGGTTGCAACCCCGAACAGATACGGGCATTGCCAGCAAACACTTTTGTTTAAGGGGGCACCTTGACCGTCGATTTGGCTGCCAGCGTTGTCCCCCATAACGTCCTGAACGTTGTAGCCATCGGATATGGAGGAACTGGTCCGGCCCGCCCGTTTCGCCTAAACGGCCACCGCTTAGTGATCGGCGATGGCAACACCTTGGCGCAAGCGCTCGAACGGCTGGACCATTAACTTGGCCACCGCCTCATTGCCGCCCGCCACCACCCCGAGGCCTCCGGCACACGACCGCGCCTTTTTCGGCCATCCTAAAGGCCTTGGGTTCCTTGCTGGGGCCGAGATGTGGGAGCGGTTCAGCTTTTATTCGATGCAGTCCCTGCTGATGCTTTACATGACCAAATATCTGCTGCTCGATGGCAATTCGAGCAAGGTCGCTGGGCTCGACACTTATCGCAGCGTACTTGAACAGATCTTCGGGCCGATGACCAGTCTGGCGCTCGCGGCGCAGACATTCGGGCTTTATTCTGGCTTTATTCTGGTCACTCCGCTGATCGGTGCCTGGCTCGGTGACCGGGTATGGGGCCGGACCCGGACCGTGACGATTGGTGCTCTTTTGATGAGCGCCGGGCACCTAACGATGGCAATGGAACAGGCGTTCCTGCTAGCACTTCTGTTGCTGATCTTCGGCGGCGGGCTGTTCATTAGCAATCTTGCGGCGCAGATCGGCGGCCTTTATGCGTTCGACGACACCAGACGCACCCGCGCCTTCGGCATCTACCTTATGGCGGTCAACGTCGGCATATTCGCCGCGCCGCTGATTTCGGGCACCCTTGGCGAGCGGGTGGGCTGGCACTGGGGCTTCGGTGCCGCCGGGATTGGGATGCTTATCGGCCTTGGCACTTACCTAGCGGGACGACGGCATCTTCCGCAGGATGTGATTGTCAAAGGTAGCAAGCCCGTCCCGCTGACCAAAAGACAATGGCAGTCGGTTGGGGGGTTGATCTTGCTCTACCTTCCCAAACTGTTCTTCTTTGCCGCGATCCAGCAGGCATATGGTATCATGATCGTTTGGGCAGATAGTGCAGTTGATCGCAAAATTAGCGGGTTCGAAATTCCGGTGACTTGGATACTGGTTGTCGACGGTATTCTAACGATTGTTGGCGTGTTGCTTGCAAATCGCATATGGGCGCAAATGGCGGCGAGGGGGCGCGAACCGCACGACATTCGCAAAATCGGTATTGCCAACGTGATCGCTGCCGCGTCATTCCTGCTGATCGCGGGCTTTTCGGTGATGCCGCAAGTTCCCGTTTATGGCTGGCTGCTGTTCTACCTCGTGCTCGATCTCTCCTTTGGCTGGAACGATCCGCCGGCGCGCGCGCTGATTGCCCGCTTCGCCCCGTGCTCGGTCAATGGCATGATGTTTGCGCTCTATTCGCTGTCGGGATCTCTGGGCTTTTTTCTCCTTGGATGGCTCGGACGTTTCTATGAGCCGCTTGGACCGACGAAATATTTTCTGCTGACGGCCACACTCCCACTCACCGGAGCTCTGTTGCTGATTGTCTTCGCCCGCCCACTCGAACGGCTGCTAGCTCGCGGTGACGCGGATCGCGCCGATCTGGACCTGGGCAGCAAATTGTCCGTGTGAGCGCTTCCTGCGGTGTTATCAGAGCAACTGCACCAGGCGTGAGGGCGAGTTTGGCTGCCACATAAATGGGGCGTCTTACTGAGTTTTGGCTGAAGTCGATCGTTTCTAGATCTTAGCCGGTGACGAGAGCGAGACTGACAGTGTCACCCGTTTGCCCTAGATGTGTTTAGTTGCAGATGCTCTGACAGAGCCGGTAGCGGTGCTCGCGGCACCTGATGGTCCGCTAACCACCCACTATCAGTCATTCGCCGCGCCCGGACACAATCCCGAAAGCAGAATTGCAGCAAGCGACCCCATTGGCAACAATCCAAGGTTCGTCGCCCCGTGCTTGACACGGGGCTTGGCTTTCTTTGGCGCGGGCGGAAAAAGCAAGCCGCGCCCCGGATCCCCGGCCTGCGCCGGGGCAGGCAAGTCCGGGGCGACGATGGGGGGTTAGGGTTTCACCCACCGCGCCACAAAAAACCCGTCCAGCCCGCCGTGGTCAACCAGCATTCCGGGATGGGTGCGCAGCCAGCCTTCAGGCGTGGGGGTGAGGCCTGCGGGGAGTTCGTCTGCCATGATCGGCATCGGTGTGAGGCCGCAATTGGCTTCGATCCACGCGGCTTGGCTCTCGCCTTCCTCGGCCTCCAGCGAGCACACGGCATAGACCATCACGCCGCCGGGGTTGAGCCATTCGGTGGCCCGCGCGATCAGCCCCCGCTGCAATTCGACCATTTCGGGGATCTGCCGCGCGCCGATCCGGTGCAGCACATCGGGATGGCGGCGGCAGGTGCCCGTTGCGGTGCAGGGCGCGTCGATCAGGATCGCGTCGAAGCGGTGTTTCGGCTCCCACACCAGCGCATCGGCGCGCACGGGGGAGGCTTTCAGCCCGGTGCGTTTGAGGTTGTCTTTCAGTAGCTCCAGCCGCCGTTTGGAGCTGTCGAGCGCGGTGACGTTCCACCCCGCCGCTGCCAGTTGCATCGTCTTGCCGCCGGGCGCGGCGCACAGGTCGAGCGCGTTTTTCGCGCCAGAATCATTAGCTCCTTCGCCCAGCAGCCGCGCCGGGATCGACGCCGCGATATCCTGCACCCACCAATCGCCCGCCTTGAAGTCCGCGAGGCTCTCCACCGCCGCGCCGCGCGGCAGGCGCACATGGCCCGGCGCCAGCGTAATGCCGCCCATCGCCACGGCGCGGGTTTCGGTTTCGCCTGTATCTTTCAACGCCAGATCGAGTTCGGGCGGGAAGGCGAGGCCGGGGGCGATGGCGGTGGCGCGTTCCTCGGCCCAGCGGGCGACGACCGCCGGTGGCAAGGTGGGCGCATCGGGCAGCACGCTCACACCCGGCTTTACCAGCGTGGAGAACACCCCGTGGGCGAGCCTCCTCGGCCCGCCTGCCAGCAGCGGCAAGCCGGTGGCGATCACCGCGTGCGGCGGGGTGTCCAATCGCAGCGCCTGCGCCAGCATGATCCGCAGCACCATCCGCACCTTGGCATCATCGGGCAGGCGCTGTTTGGTGACGCTGTCGATCAGCGCATCAATGTCGGTCAACCAGCGCAGTGTCTCACTCGCAATCGCGCGGGCCAGCGCGCGGTCGGGCGCGGTGCGAATAGAGCTGAGCGCCGCGCCTTCGGCGATTTCCAGCGTCTCTCCCCGCCGGAATACGGCATCAAGCAGGCGAAGCGCAGCGCGGCGCACGGAAAGTCCGGGGGTGGTTGGCATGGGCGGCCTCTAACCACTATTGAAACCAAGCGCCAGCACGCGCATTTGGGTGATATGACCAAGCAGAAATCCGAGGCTGCCAAGCAGTTCACCAAACCCGCGCATTGGACCAACGACCCGGTGCCTGCGCCCAAACAGGTCGATCCGCTGAAGGGTGAGCCAAAGGAACTCTCCCCCACCCGCTACGGCGATTGGGAGAAAAACGGCATCGCCTGGGATTTTTGAAAACCACCGTCATTGCGAGCCGAAGGCGAAGCAATCCAGCTTCGAACCTTGCCGTAACTGACAAAGGCAGATCATGGATTGCCACGTCGCCTCCGGCTCCTCGCAATGACGAATGCCATCTAAGCCTAGACCCGCCTAGACCCCCGCTAGACCCCCTCTTGCCAATGTTTCACGTGAAACAATTTATAACGGTTTGAATTTTACCTTCAGCCCATCCTTGGGCTGCGGGATCGGCCAGTCCTGCCACGCCGGGGCATAGCCAGCCTCAACTTCAATCCGATAGCGTTGCAGCAATTGGGCGAGCAGGATCTTGACCTGCATATAGGCAAAATGCAGCCCCAGGCACATATGCGCGCCCCCGCCAAACGGCACCCAGGCGTATTTGTGCCGCGCGCGCACCTGTTCGGGGGTAAAGCGCATGGGATCAAAAACGGCGGGATTGTCCCAGTAATCGGCCGAATGATGGGTCCAGTGGATATTGATCCCCACCATCGCGCCCGCCGGAATGCGGTATCCGCCATATTCGAATGCGCGCAGCGCCCGGCGCGGCATCGAAGGCACCGGGGGGATCATCCGCAGCGATTCCTTGAACGCCATCTCGGTGAGTTCGAGCTTCGCCAGATCATCATAATCAAGACCGCGCGGATTGCCCTGCCCATCCGGCCCGCCAGTGACCGCGAAAATCTCCTCACGCAGTTTTTCCTGCCATGCGGGATTGGCGGCGAGGTGATAGATCAGCGATGTGGCTGACGACGTGATGGTATCATGCGCCGCCATCATCAGGAAGTTCATGTGATCAACCACTTCATCGACCGGCAAAAGACTGCCGTCCTCGCGCGTCGCAGTG
>Ga0180009_10005508_pt1 | contig 13559 bp, 11 predicted proteins | sample OS_PC_MetaG_FD_123537 | JGI IMG/M metagenome (GOLD analysis project Ga0180009, IMG submission 123537) | Groundwater microbial communities from the Aspo Hard Rock Laboratory (HRL) deep subsurface site, Sweden - OS_PC_MetaG | ecosystem: Environmental > Aquatic > Deep subsurface > Groundwater... | reverse complement strand
GATAATGCCACCATTAATGTAGAGCTGATACACCCTATTGCCATGGAAAAAGAACTCAGGTTCGCCATCAGAGAAGGCGGCCGGACGGTTGGCGCCGGTGTTATCGGTGAAATTGTAGAATAAGTCCTGAGGAGTTTATAAATGGACAGAGTCTTGATTGCTTTAGCATGTACAGAGTGCAAGAGAAGAAATTATACAACAACAAAGAATAAACGAAAGACACCGGATAAAATAGAGTTTAAAAAATATTGTAAATTCTGCAATAAACATCTGGTCCATAAGGAAACCAAGATAAAATAAATACAAACTTTACAGGTCAGTAGCTCTAATTGGTAGAGCACCGGACTCCAAATCCGGGGGTTGGGGGTTCGACTCCCTCCTGACCTGCCAATGTTTACAGTTTGTCAATTATCTGGGGTTTTCCGGAAACGGTTTTTTTAAAAAAGTTAAGGCAGATGAAAAACTGTCAGGAGTTGTATGTCACGAATACAAAAGAAAAAACCAGTCAGCGAGAAGTTGAAACAGAAAGCTGTACAGGAAAAACAAAAAGAGAACGGTTCAGGATCTGAAAAACCGGTGGCCCAGAAGGCTGTTTTTAGTGCAAAACCGGAGAAAAATGCGGTGGATGCTAAAATCAGTGACCCCAATTTTTTTCAAAGATCCATGGAGTACTTACGGGAAGTCAAGGTTGAATTAAAAAAAGTGACCTGGCCAACGCGTAAACAGACCACCCAGACGACTATTGTTGTCATTATTTTTGTTTTTGTTGTAGCCGGTTTTCTCGGGATTTTTGATTTTGGACTGTCAAAGCTTGTTCAAATTGTGCTGACATAAAACAAGGGAAGTAACATGTCTCTAAAATGGTACGTTGTACATGTGTATTCAGGTCACGAACAGAAAGTGAAAATTGCTCTTGAGGAAAAAATTCAGAGCTCCAAACATCCTGAAAAATTTGGAGAGATTCTCATCCCAACTGAAAATATTGTTGAGCTGGTGAATGGGAAAAAAAGAGAATCATCCAGAAAATTTTATCCGGGATATATTCTGGTACGGATGTATCTGGATAATGAGACATGGCATATTGTGAATTCAACACCAAAGGTCACAGGTTTTCTGGGGGGGAAAAATAAACCGGCTCCCATCAGTGACAAAGAGGCCAAAAGTATTGTAGATAAAATGCATCAGGGCAAGGATAAGCCTCAGCCCAAATACTTTTTTGAACCCGGTGATGAAGTAAGGGTCGTGGATGGACCATTTTCTAATTTTAATGGAACCGTCGAAGATGTGTCGCCGGATAAAGAAAAAATCAAGGTTCTGGTGAGTATTTTTGGACGAGCAACCCCTGTGGAGCTAAATTTTATACAGGTAAGCAAAATTTAATACAGTGAGTTTCAGGAGTTAAAAAAACATGGCAAAAAAAGTAATGACACAAATAAAGCTTCAGGTTGAAGCTGGGAAAGCCAACCCGTCTCCACCGATTGGACCTGCTTTGGGCCAGCATGGTGTGAATATCATGGATTTTTGCAAGGCCTTCAATGCAAAAACAGCCAATGATGCAGGAAATATTATCCCAGTCGTCATAACTGTTTACCAGGACAGATCATTTAGCTTTATTACAAAGACGCCCCCGGCTTCAAGATTGCTGCTGGCTGCAGCAAAACTGACAAAAGGTTCTGCTGTGCCAAACAAGGACAAGGTCGGAAAAGTCACACAGGATCAGGTCAGGGCAATTGCCCAGACCAAAATGGAAGATTTAAATGCCTCTGATATTGAAGCAGCTGTCAGGATTATTTCAGGGACAGCGGTAAGCATGGGGATAGAAGTAGTTTAACATATAAGTAAAAGAGTGAAAAAAATGCCAAAGCGGAGTAAAAAACATACAGAAGCACTTAATAAGGTCGATAGAACGGTTCAATATGAACCCATGAATGCCTTGGAACTGACAGTCTCCTCAAGCTATGCAAAATTTGATGAAACAGTTGATATTGCCGTAAAGTTAGGTGTTGATCCGCGGCATGCTGACCAGATGGTCCGTGGCACTGTGGTTCTGCCGAACGGCTTGGGGAAAGATGTAAAGATTCTGGTATTTGCAAAAGGCGAAAAAGAAAAAGAAGCCCTGGATGCAGGTGCTGATTTTATTGCAGATGACGAGACCATAGAAAAAATCAAAAACGGCTGGTTCGGGTTTGATAAAGCAATTGCAACACCGGATATGATGGGCGCGGTCGGCAAGCTGGGTAGGGTTCTTGGCCCCAGAGGTCTGATGCCTAATGCAAAAACGGGTACGGTTACATTTGAGCTGGAAAAAGCCATTAATGAGCTGAAAGCCGGAAAAATTGATTTCAGGGTGGAAAAAGCAGGGATTGTCCACGTACCGGTTGGGAAAGTGTCTTTCGGGGCGCAAAAGCTTGCTGAAAATTTTAAAGCGTTTATTGATAAGCTTGTTTCGCTTAAGCCGGCATCCAGCAAGGGAACATATTTGAAAACCATAACCGTATCTTCAACCATGGGTCCTGGAATAAAAGTGGATCCTCTGTTGGTGAAATAGGCCGGCAAAACACAGCCGGTTTCAATACGCCAGGTAAAACAGATCAGGCGCAAATGTGTTCTGGTCTGTATTAAGTAGAATATATATTTAAACCTGTCATAGACAGTAGGTGTGCTTTTTATAAAGTGCATAATCGGATTTGCCGGCCTGCCGAGATAGAAAATAAATTGATTTTTGTTTTGGTTTAGTTGGCACCTTCGGAAAAATTAATTAATGGAAGGAGGTGTAAGAAAATTGCTCAATATTTCACAAAAAAAAGAACAGGTAGAAAGACTCTCAAAAGAGTTTTCTGAAGCTGAAATTGCAATTCTGGTCAATTATAAAGGCCTGAATGTATTGCAATTGACCCAGTTGCGTTCACGGCTGCGAGCCGCAGATGTTCAGATGGAAGTCGTCAAGAACACGCTGCTGTCCAGAGCGGTTGAGGGTACGGGTTCAAGCTTGATGAAAGATTTCTTTAAAGGGCCAAGTGCTATTGTCCTGTCAAAGAAAGATCCCGTTGCTCCGGCCAAGATCCTTGTGGATTTTGCAAAGGACAATGAAAAACTTGAGATCAAAGCAGCGGCCTTAGGCGGTAAGCTTTTATCTGTTGAAGAGATTTCCCAGCTTGCGAAAATGCCTTCGAAAGAAGAACTTCTGGGTAAACTCGTTTGTACGCTTAATGCAGTTCCGACATCATTTGTTAATGTGCTTGCCGGCGTGCCAAGAGCATTCGTTAATGTGCTTAATGCAGTTAAAGATCAAAAAGAAGCTGCTTAAAAAAATAATTATTATATATCAAAGGATTTGATAATTCTTTATCGTTTTATTTTAGGAGAAAAAAATGGCTGATATCACAAAAGATGATGTTATAGAATTTATATCTAACATGAGTGTACTGGAACTTTCCCAGCTTGTAAAAGAACTGGAAGAAAAATTTGGAGTAAGTGCAGCAGCTCCGGTGGCTTTTGCAGGTGCAATGCCGGTTGCAGGTGATGCGGGTGCTGCAGCTGAAGAAAAAACTGAATTTGATGTTATTCTTGAAACTTTCGGTGACAAGAAAATCAATGTCATTAAAGAAGTCAGAGCAATTACCGGTCTGGGCTTGAAAGAAGCCAAAGAGCTTGTGGAAGCTGTGCCCAAACCAATTAAAGAGGGAGTCTCTAAAGACGAAGCCAACAAAATCAAAGAACAGCTTGAAGGAGCTGGGGCACAGGTTACCGTTAAATAATTTATGTTTCAGTTTTTATCCTGAAACAATTTTATTTGCATAAAATTTATGCGGGGGCAGGGCAATAGTGCCATGCCTCCGCTTTTACGGTTGGAAAAACTCACACTGGGAGATATCATGACCGGAAGTCTTTTGACAAACAAGCGTACAAGAAAAGAGTTTGGCAGCAGAAGTAAAATTATTGATATTCCTGATTTGATAGGAATGCAGAGGAATTCTTACGAGAGTTTCCTTCAAAGAGATGTTTTGCCTGAAGACAGGCAGGAAAAAGGGCTTCATGCTGTATTTAAATCTGTTTTTCCGATTAAGGATTTTACAGACACTTCCTCTCTGGAATATGTTTCATATTCATTTGGTGAAGCCAAACATTCCATTAAAGAATGCACATCACGGGGAATGACCTATGACATTCCCATTAACATAAAAGTCAGACTTGTTGTTTATGATTATGACAAAGAAACCGGGGTTTCTTCTATTCGTGATATTAAAGAACAAGAAATATATTTTGGTACAATTCCTTTGATGACCCGTCAGGGAACCTTTATTATAAATGGAACAGAAAGAGCGGTTGTCAGTCAGCTCCATCGATCTTCCGGCGTATTTTTCGACCATGATAAAGGCAAAAATTATTCCACAGGGAAAATTATATACAGCGCCAGAGTAATTCCTGTCAGGGGATCCTGGATTGATATGGAAATTGATATCAAGGATATCATCTATATCAGAATAGACCGTCGTAGAAAATTTCCAGTATCCATTCTTTTCAAGGCATTTGGATATACCAGTGAGGATATCCTTGATTTTTTCTATACCCGGGAACGCATTGTTAAAAAAGACGGTTCTTTTTTCAAGGCGTTTTCAGAGGAAAATTTAAAGCGCCAGCGGGCAAGTTTTGATATAAAATCCCCTCAAACCGGTGAAGTGATTGTCGTTGCAGGTCGGATATTTACAAAAAAAGCCTTAAAGCAACTTGCCGACGAAGGCTTGGAATATATTCCCATACTTGAAAATGAATTGATCGGCAAAGCCTTTGCTGAAAATATATATGATACGGATGCCGAAGAACTCTTCTTTAAGGCAGGTGATCTGATTAATGAAGAAGTCCTTGAATTCTTAAATGAAAAAGGGATTAATACTTTTGACATTCTTTATGTCGATCCAAGAAGTTCAGACTCCATGAGAAAAACGCTTGTTTCTGATAAGATCGAGACAAAAGAAGAAGCGCTTATGGATATCTACCGCCGTCTGCGGCCAGGTAATCCGGCAACGGTGGAAGTGGCCCAGGATTTTGTGGATCATTTATTTTTCAGACAGGCATATTACGATCTGTCCAATGTCGGCCGTTTGAAAATGAATCATCGTCTCGGGGTGGATACCAAAATTGATGTTAAAACCCTGCGTAAAGAAGATGTTCTTTTAACTGCGATCACTTTGATTGAACTCAAGGATACCCAGGGACAGGTGGATGATATTGATCATCTCGGAAACAGACGTGTCCGGGCGGTTGGAGAACTTCTGGAAAATCATTACCGGATCGGACTGGTCCGGATGGAGCGGGCAATTAAAGAAAAAATGAGCATGCAGGAAGTGGATGCCATGATGCCCCATGATCTGATTAATCCAAAACCGGTTTCTGCAGTGGTCAGAGAATTTTTCGGGACATCCCAGTTGTCCCAGTTTATGGATCAGACCAATCCCTTGTCAGAGACCACACATAAAAGAAGGTTGTCTGCACTGGGACCAGGGGGGTTGACCCGTGAAAGAGCGGGTTTTGAAGTCAGGGACGTCCACCCTTCTCACTATGGAAGAATCTGTCCGATTGAAACGCCTGAAGGGCCGAATATCGGATTGATTGTGTCGCTGTGTACCTTTGCAAGGGTCAATGATTTCGGGTTTATTGAAACGCCTTACAGAATTGCTAAAAACGGTAATGCCACTAAAGAAATCAAACATCTGTCCGCATTTGAAGAAAAAAAACATCCCATAGGGCAGGCCAATGCACCACTGGATAACGATGGGAATTTTATCAATCCTCTGGTTTCTGCACGTGTGGCAGGTGAGTTTGAAATGGTTGAAAACCAGGATATTGAGTTCATGGACGTATCCCCCAACCAGCTGGTGTCCGTATCCGCATCTTTGATTCCTTTTCTTGAAAATGATGATGCCAACCGTGCATTGATGGGCTCGAACATGCAGCGCCAGGCGGTTCCGCTGATCATCAGTGAGGCTCCGCTGGTTGGAACCGGCATGGAGAGTGTGGTTGCAAGGGATTCCGGAGTCACGATTGTTGCAGATTATGATGGTGTGGTTGTTGACGTGGATTCCAAGCGGATTGTTGTCCGGAATAATGATACTGAAGACGGCAGTTTTGAAAAAGCGGTATCTATTTACAGCTGCAAGAAATTTGTACGTTCCAATCAGAATACCTGTTTTAATCATCGGCCCATTGTTAAAAAAGGGGAGTCGGTAAAAAAAGGTCAGGTCATTGCAGACGGGCCATCCACAGAAATGGGAGAACTGGCACTGGGAAAAAACGTGACAGTGGCCTTCATGCCCTGGGACGGGTATAATTATGAGGATTCCATTCTTGTCAGCGAACGTCTGGTCAAAGATGCAGTGTATACTTCAGTTCATATTGAAGAATATGAAGTCCTTGCCAGAGACACTAAACTGGGCAAGGAGGAAATTACCCGTGATATCCCCAATGTAGGAGAGGATGCACTGAAAAATCTGGATGAAAGCGGTGTGATTCGTCTGGGTGCAGAAGTGGTGTCCGGTGATATTCTTGTGGGAAAAATTACACCCAAGGGCGAAACTCAGCTGTCTCCTGAAGAAAAGTTGCTCAGAGCGATTTTCGGAGAGAAAGCCGGAGATGTAAAAGACACCTCTTTGTGTGTTCCTCCCGGAGTAAAAGGGAAAGTTATTGATGCAAAGGTATTCTCAAGAAGAGGTCTTGCAAAAGATGACCGTACCCGTCTGATTGAAGATGAGGAAATTGAAAAATTTGAAAAGGACAGAGATGATGAAATAAAAATTATTTCTTCTGTGGCCCAGGAAAAAGTTGAATCTATTCTGGATGGCCATAAGATTATTTCTGATCTTGAAAAAACAGGCAAAGTCGTTGTCAAAAAAGGGACAAAAATTGCCGCAGGTGTTTTATCGGATGTTCCGGTTTCTGTTCTGGTCAATATTGAGGTCAAAGATCCGGTGCTGACGGAAAAAGTTCAGTTGATACTGGAAAGCGCCCAGAATCAGATTAAAAAAGCACGCGAACATTTTAATCGTCAGGTATCCCGATTTGAAAAAGGAGATGATCTCCCGCCGGGCGTACTGAAAATGATAAAAATCTCAGTGGCCATGGAACGGGTTCTGTCCGTTGGTGATAAAATGGCAGGACGTCACGGAAACAAGGGTGTTGTGTCCAGAATTCTGCGGGTTGAAGATCTGCCGTATTTTGAGGACGGAAGACCGGTGGATATGGTCCTTAATCCTTTGGGTGTTCCTTCCCGTATGAATGTAGGGCAGATCCTGGAAATTCATCTGGGTCATGCTGCCTTTGGTCTGGGACAGCGAATCGATGAGCTGCTGAATCAGATGAAACTGGATCAGCTCAGACAGAAAGTCATTGATATTTTTTCCATGACAGAAACCCAGAAAAAAAATGACCGGAAAGATACTCTGGCTGAAGATATTAAAAAGATGACCGATGAGGAACTGATTGATTTTGCAAAACTTTACAGGCGTGGCGTACATATGGCGACCCCGGTTTTTGACGGTGCCAGTGAATCGGAAATCAAACAGTTGATTGAACTTGCCGGATTTGATACCTCAGGCCAGGCTGTGTTGTACGACGGGAGAACCGGTGAGCCGTTTGATAAACCGGTTACAGTCGGGGCCATGTATATGCTCAAACTCCATCATCTGGTAGATGACAAGCTTCATGCACGGTCCATCGGTCCATATTCTCTTGTTACTCAGCAGCCGCTGGGAGGTAAGGCCCAGTTCGGAGGTCAGAGACTCGGGGAAATGGAAGTCTGGGCCATGGAAGCTTATGGAGCTGCTCATGCCCTTCAGGAGTTTTTGACCGTGAAATCCGATGATATGACAGGACGTACCAGAATGTATGAAAAAATAGTAAAAGGTCAGAATGTTCTTGAGCCTGGAATGCCGGAATCATTCAGGGTCTTGACTAAAGAGCTCAATAGTCTGGGTTTGGATATGAATCTTATAGAAGGTAGCAAATAAGGGGAAGACATTGGACAATATATATGATTTCTTTGCAAAACCAAAAGATCCCAAGATTTACCAGGGCGTTCAGATAAGCCTTGCATCTTCAGACCAGATCAGAGAGTGGTCTCATGGTGAAATCAAAAAACCTGAAACAATAAATTACAGGACCTTCAAGCCGGAAAGAGACGGGTTGTTCTGTGCAAAAGTATTCGGCCCCACCAAGGACTATGAATGCAATTGCGGAAAATATAAGCGCATGAAGCACCGGGGTGTGGTATGTGAGAAATGCGGTGTTGAAGTTATTCAGTCGAAAGTGCGCCGTGAGAGAATGGCGCATATTGAGCTGGCCTCTCCGGTTTCACATATCTGGTTTTTAAAAAGTCTTCCCAGCAAAATCGGCAATGTTCTTGACCTGACGCTGAAGAATCTGGAAAAGGTGCTTTATTTTGATTCTTATATTGTCATTGATCCGAAAAATACCGGATTAAAGAAATATCAGCTGCTGTCAGATGATCAGTATTATGATGCCATCGAAGCCTTTAACGAGGAATTTGAAGCAGGTATCGGGGCTGAGGCCATTTTAAAACTGCTCAATGAGATCAATCTTCAGGAAGTGCATGATGAACTTAAAAAAGAGATTCAGCTGACCAAGTCTTCTGCCAAACAGCAGAAAATGGCCAAGCGCCTTAAAGTCATTGATGCATTTTTAACTTCCGGCATTGAACCGTCCCGAATGATTCTGACTGCCTGCCCGATTCTGCCGCCGGATTTAAGACCGCTGGTTCCGCTGGAAGGCGGGCGATTTGCAACATCTGATCTCAATGACCTGTACCGCCGTGTGCTGAATCGGAACAACCGGTTAAAACGGCTGGTTGACCTGAATGCCCCGGATATCATTGTCAGAAATGAGAAAAGAATGCTTCAGGAAGCCGTGGATGTATTGTTTGATAATGGTCGTCATGGCCGAGTGGTTACCGGGACCAATAAACGTCCGTTGAAATCATTGAGTGATACTCTGAAAGGCAAGCAGGGCCGATTCAGGCAGAACCTTCTGGGAAAACGCGTGGATTATTCAGGCCGTACGGTTATTACGGTGGGCTCCGAGCTTCGGCTGCATCAGTGCGGTATTCCTAAAAAGATGGCATTGGAATTATTCAAACCGTTTATTTATAATTATCTTGAGAAAAAAGGGCTTGTTTCAACAGTAAAAAGCGCCAAAAAGATGGTTGAACGGGAGGAAACAGAAGTCTGGGATGCACTGGAAGCAGTTGTAAAAGAATATCCTGTCATGCTGAACCGGGCACCAACTCTCCATCGTCTGGGCTTTCAGGCATTTGAGCCGGTATTGATAGAAGGAAAAGCCATTCAGCTGCATCCTCTGGTCTGTCCGGCATTCAATGCGGACTTCGACGGTGACCAGATGGCGGTTCATGTCCCCCTTTCCCTTGAGTCTCAGCTTGAGGCAAGGATCATGATGCTGTCCACCAATAATATTCTGTCTCCGGCAAATGGTCAGCCGATTATTGTTCCTACCCAGGATATTGTTCTGGGTATCTACTACATGACCCGGGCTGTCCGGAACCAGAAAGGCGAGGGGATCGTATTTTCTTCTATTGAGGAAGTCAGAAACGCCTTTGATGCCGGTGCGCTGTCCCTGCATGCCAAGATCAAGGTGCGGATAGATGGCAAAATGTATGATACCACAACCGGAAGGGTGCTTCTCTGGGAAACGATCCCTGGTGATATTCTTCTGTCGCTTACACGGATACGGACAAAAACCCTTGAAGAGTGTGAGGCTGCATTAGCGGAGTTAAAGTCTGGAAAACCCTTTGACACGGTTTTGAAAAAATATACCGATGAAGAGATCAAAAAAACAAAAGGAAAAACCGAACTGCTTACCCGCAAGGCGTTTAAGAATATTTTTCAGGTTTCCGAGATTGTTGTTGAACAGCTTTACGGTCTGAAACAGGATCAGTTTACAGAAGTCAGAAAAGTGGGAAATTCCTATATGATCTTCAAGGTGGATCAAAAAGAGACTACCCTGCCCTTTAATCTTGTTAACAAATTAATGGACAAGGGATCTATTGTTAATCTGATTGATTATGCTTATAGAAATATAGGACTTAAAGAAACGGTTATCCTGTCAGACAGGCTTAAAGATATCGGATATAAATACTCGACTCTGGGTGGACTTTCCATTTGTGTAGACGATATGATCATTCCGGATGAAAAATGGGATATTATTGCCAAAGCTGAAAAAAATATTGAAGATATCCGGAATCAGTATTCAGAAGGTCTGATTACCCAGGGTGAAAAATACAACAAGGTTGTTGATATCTGGGCCCAGAGCACGGATGATATTGCCAATGCCATGATGGAGGTGATGAAAAATCCCACCAAGTCAAAAGACGGGGAAACATCCGAGGCGATCAATGCGGTTTATATCATGGCGGATTCAGGTGCTCGTGGCAGCAAGGACCAGATGCGTCAGCTGGCCGGTATGCGTGGTTTGATGGCAAAACCGTCTGGTGAAATCATTGAAAATCCGATCACTGCCTGTTTCCGTGAAGGATTGACGGTTCTTCAGTATTTTATTTCCACCCATGGTGCCCGAAAAGGTCTGGCTGATACTGCATTAAAAACGGCAAACTCCGGATATCTGACCCGGCGTCTTGCAGATGTCGGTCAGGATTGCACCATTGTTGAAACCGACTGCGGAACAATCAACGGTATTGAAGTTGAAGCCCTGTATGAAGGTGGCGAAATTATTCAGACCCTGGGGGAAAGAATTCTGGGAAGAGTTACCCAGGAAGACATTCATGATCCGTATTCAGATGAATTTATTGTGGGTGTGGACACCGAGCTGAGTGAAAATGATGTTAAGCGCATAGAAGCTGCCGGAGTTCAGAAGGTAAAAATCCGGTCTGTTTTAACGTGTAATTCCCAGAACGGTGTATGCTCAAGATGTTATGGTCGGGATCTGGCCCATGGCGTCACCGTTGAAATCGGACAGGCCATCGGTATTGTCGCTGCCCAGTCCATTGGTGAGCCGGGAACCCAGTTGACCATGAGAACATTCCATATCGGCGGTACAGCCTCAAGAAAGGTTGAAGTGGCCGAGATCAAGGCCCGTGTGGGTGGAATTCTCAAATATAATGAAGATATCCAGACCGTTATTTCTGCTGACAATGCTGTTATTGTCATGAACAGAAAAGGGGCCGGGATTACCATTGTGGGTGAAGAAGGCCGTGAAAGAGCCAAGGAAACCGTTATTTACGGTGCAACACTTCATGTTAAAGACGGTCAGGCCATTGAGCCGGGTGAGGTCATTGCCACATGGGATCCGTTCACAACACCGATTATCACAGAAGTTTCCGGCCGTATCCGGTTTGCAGATATTGAAGTCGGAAATACGGTACAAGAACAGATTGACCAGGTAACCGGCAAAGTGTCCCGTACCATTATTGAAGGAAAGGACAGTGAGATTCGTCCCCGGATCACCATCAAGGATAAAGACGGAAAAGGCGTGAAACTGCCGAATTCCAAGCTGGCCGCGAGGTATTATCTGCCGGTGAATGCGATCCTTACAGTGGAAGAAGATGAGCAGGTCATGGCAGGAGATGTTGTTGCCAAACTTCCAAGAGCAACCACCAAAACAAAAGATATTACCGGTGGTCTTCCACGGGTTGCAGAACTGTTTGAGGTCAGAAAACCAAAAGATCCGGGCGTTCTGACTGAAATCAACGGATATGTGACCGTGACCAAAGGAACAAAAGGTCGACAGAAAGTTACGATTACGCCTGCAGATGTCGGTGATAAAAAAGAATATTCCATCCCCAAAGGTCAGCATGTTACTGTTTATGACGGAGACTATGTAAAAGCGGGTGACCCGCTTATTGCCGGCAGCGTGAATCCTCAGGATATCATGAATATCAAAGGAGAAGTCGCGCTTGCTAAATATCTGGTGGATGAAGTCCAGGAAGTTTACCGGCTTCAGGGTGTTCGAATTAACGACAAGCATATTGAAGTTGTGATCCGTCAGATGATGCGCAGAGTAAAAGTCATCAGTACGGGAGACACCAATTTTATACCCGATGAGCAGGTTGATCGGGTAAAATTTGAGGAAGTCAACCGTGAAGTCGCCATGAGCGGTGGAGAACCGGCCAAAGGGGAGCCCTTGATTCTGGGTATCACCAAAGCCTCTCTATCCACAGACAGTTTTCTGTCTGCTGCTTCATTCCAGGAAACCACAAAAGTGTTAACCCTGGCTGCCATTGAAGGCAAATATGATGATTTGAAGGGTTTGAAGGAAAATGTTGTCATGGGCCGCATCATTCCGGCAGGAACAGGTTTCCCCGGATACAGCAAAGTAGAAGTGGCTTTTGGCGAGGTTGAGCAGGTTTGATTGAAATATTAAAAAAAACTTGACATTATTAGCGGACGAAAGTAAAATTCCCTATTTTGTCGTGTATGACAATAGTTAAAATTTGATAAGGAGCGTTGGGAAAGTTATGCCGACCATTAATCAGTTGGTTAGAAAAGGTAGAAAAAAAGCGGAAAAAAAAATCAGTACACCGGGTTTGAAGGGTGGTCCGCAGAAACGGGGTGTTTGTACCAGAGTATATACGTCAACTCCTAAAAAACCTAATTCGGCTTTGAGAAAAGTGGCAAGGGTTCGTTTGACAACTGGAATGGAAGTTGCGGCATATATCCCGGGTATGGGTCATAATCTTCAGGAACACTCTGTTGTCCTTGTAAGGGGTGGAAGAGTAAAGGATTTACCTGGTGTGCGTTACCATATTGTAAGGGGTGCATTGGATACTCTGGGTGTGGATGACAGAAGACAGGGTCGATCAAAATACGGCGCAAAGAGACCTAAATAATTATAGATGTTAATTAAAGTTACGGTGGAAAAATAATGGCTAAAGAGATCAATCTTGATAATAGGACAAAAACTGCAACCGCAGAAGAAAAGCTGGCTGCTAAATTTGTTAATTGTGTCATGAGAGACGGCAAAAAAAATGCCGCCCGCAGAGTGGTTAAGGATGCGCTGCTGATGGCAGAAGATAAAATTGGTGAGCCTGCTTTGAGTGTATTGAAAAAAGCAGTTGACAATATCAGGCCTGCAGTGGAGGTTAAATCACGGAGAATCGGTGGTTCTACCTATCAGGTGCCGACGGACATTAAGCCGAACCGGCAGACAGCGCTTGCCTTCAGATGGCTGATAACTTTCAGTCGAAATCGTTCTGAAAAGGGATTTGTAAACAAGCTGGCGTCAGAATTGCTGGATGCATACAATAACCGTGGCGGAGCGATCAAGAAAAGAGAAGATACCCACAAGATGGCAGAAGCCAACAAGGCTTTTGCACATTTTAGATGGTAACAATATACTATAAAAATACCCTGATAACATTCCGGACAGGAATTAACCAAGAGGAGTAAAAAAGGATGGCTAAGGAGAAATTTGAGCGGACCAAGCCGCATGTGAACATAGGAACAATCGGTCATATCGATCATGGTAAGACTACGCTTACAGCAGCAATAACAAAACATGCCGCTTTGAAAGGCCAT
>Ga0180009_10005507_pt1 | contig 13560 bp, 11 predicted proteins | sample OS_PC_MetaG_FD_123537 | JGI IMG/M metagenome (GOLD analysis project Ga0180009, IMG submission 123537) | Groundwater microbial communities from the Aspo Hard Rock Laboratory (HRL) deep subsurface site, Sweden - OS_PC_MetaG | ecosystem: Environmental > Aquatic > Deep subsurface > Groundwater... | reverse complement strand
GAGGTGAAGGCCTTGGATTTGGAGGGTGTAGGGTTTGCCACAGAAACCCGGCGATATTACCCGGCGAGGGAAGTAGCCGGTCACCTGCTCGGTTTTGCCGGAGCGGATAATCAGGGTTTGGAGGGTCTGGAAAAGACCTACGATGAGGTCTTAACAGGACCGGAGTATACCCTCATCCAGATGCGGGATGCCCTCGGGCGGCCTTTCTACGTCAGCAGGCCGACTCCTGACGGTCATGAGATGCATGATCTGGTCCTCACGATTGACAAAGGCATCCAGTACAAGGCCCAACAGGCCCTCAAGGCGGCCGTGGAGGAGACAAGGGCCAAGAGTGGGCACGCTATTGTCATCAACCCTGTGACAGGTGAGATCCTTGCTATGGCGGTGGTTCCCCTCTTTAATCCGAATGTCTTCTGGATGCACCAACCGTACCAATGGCGGAACCGCGCCATTACGGATTGTTATGAACCGGGATCCGCAATCAAGGTTTTTCTTCTGGCAGCGGCCCTCGAAAAGGGAGTCGTCTCTCCCCAGACGCGATTTTACTGTGAAGAGGGGAAATACCAGGTGGGCAACCATGTGGTCCACGATCATGACTCTAAAGGGCACGGATATTTGACTGTCTCGGAGATCATCTCCTATTCGAGCAATATAGGGGCCGTCAAGATCGGTGAGAAACTCGGCTACAAGAGCTTCCACAAGTACCTGCAAAATTTCGGCTTTGGAGAGAAGGCGGGCATAGATTTGATCGGGGAAAGAGAGGGGTTTGTCAGGCCCCTTAAGGACGTGAGAGTGATCGAAGAGGCGACAAGCTATTTCGGCCAGGGCATGACGGCAAGTTCCCTTCAGATCGCCATGGCGATGGGGGCCATAGCCAACGGAGGCAAGCTGATGCGCCCCTTTGTCGTTAAAGAGGTGAGAGATCGGCGGGGACAGGTGATCAAAGAGATCACCCCGGAAACGGTGAGAAGGGTTGTCTCAGAGGATACGGCAAGGAAGGTGGCTCGGATACTGGAGGGAGTCGTCGGTCCGACGGGGACGGGTTCTTTGGCGGCGATAGAGGGTTACAGGGTGGCGGGAAAGACAGGGACCTCGCAGAAGGTTGATCCAGAGACCAGAAGGTATTCCAACAAAAATTACGTAACCCTCTTTGTGGGCTTTGTGCCGGTGGATGATCCGAAATTGCTTATGCTCATTGTGGTGGATGAGCCGGAGGGAAATAAATACGGCGGGTTGGTCGCAAGCCCCGTCTTTAGAGAGGTGGGGGCGTGGACTTTGAACCACCTCAGGATCAACCCGCAAATCAGGGTGGCCAGCAAAGAAGGTGCCGAGGGCAGGCCCGTGCCGACAAAGAGAACGGTGGTCCGGCAACCCAAGGTTATCCAAGAGGATTAAGGTCTGGTTCCGGATTTCAGCGGCCAAACCATGCGGGAGGTATTGAGGTGGGGGAGATCCTTGGGCATGAAGGTGGCCCTGGAGGGTACCGGGTTCGCAGTGAACCAGCACCCGAAAGCAGGTTCTTCTCTCACGGAATTAACCAAGGTCAGCGTCAGTTTCAGTCCCCCCATGTAAAGACCGGCCGGGTGCCTTGATTTGTCGGTGGTGTCGCGCATGGCTTCCCAGAGGGACGGCATCTCCACCTCAATCAGCATGGGGTCTTGAGTGAATAAATCCGTTGCCGAATGGATGAATCAGAGGATTGAAAGACAAAAAGGCATGAAATTGGGCCAGATCTTGAAAGGGATGACGGAGTACGATCTCATCGGCGACCCCGAGCGGGAAATAGAGGGTTTGGCCTATGATTCACGTCAAGTCAAACCTGGATATATGTTTGTCGCGTTAAGGGGGAACAGGCTGGATGGTCACCATTTTCTTGAGAGGGCCGTTGAAAACGGGGCGGTGGCACTCGTTGCGGAAGAATTCAAAACCCTCGACAGAGCCGTCGAAAGGGTCCGGGTGCCGGATGCCAGAAGGGCCCTTTCGAGGCTTGCGGTCCAATTTTACGACCGACCTTTCAAAGGCCTGAACCTTATCGGCATCACCGGAACAAACGGTAAGACCACGACCAGTTACCTCCTTGAGGCCATACTGACTGCCTCAGGGGCCAGGCCGGGGGTCTTGGGGACGATCAACTATCGTTTCTCCGGGAAGCACTACCCGGCACCGGTAACGACCCCGGAGTCCCTTGACCTGATGCATCTCATGAGGCAAATGGCAGACGGGGGGGCGACGGACGTGATCATGGAGGTCTCCTCTCATGCCCTTGATCAAAAGAGGACAGCGGATTGTCCGTTCAGGGTAGCGATATTCACCAACATCTCCAGGGATCATCTGGATTATCACAAGAGCATGGAGGCGTACTTCAGGGCCAAGAGCCGCCTCTTCGAGGGTCTTGAAAAGGGAAGGTCCGGAAAGGGTCCCCATGCCATTATCAATATTGATGATCCGAAGGGGAAGGATCTGGCTGCTCTCACCCATGCAAAGGTTCTGACCTACGGCCTTGAAAAGGGAGGGGACGTGCGGGCGGTTTCGATCACTGCGGAGCCTGCAGGGATAAGAGCGAGGCTGATAACCCCGGTGGGAGAACAACGCATTCGATCCCCGCTGATGGGTGAGTTCAATGTCTACAATATCATGGCCGCTGCGGGGGGCGCCATATCCCTGGGCATCCCACTCGATCAAGTGGCCCAAGGCATAGAGCAGTTGAAGGTTGTCCCAGGGCGCCTGGAACCGGTAGAGAACCGAAGAGGAATCATCGTCGTGGTGGACTATGCTCACACCCCCGATGCCCTTTTAAAGACGATCAAGGCCCTTAAGGACTATGCCGAAGGCAGGTTGATAGCGGTTTTCGGGTGTGGCGGGGACAGGGATAAGGGGAAGAGGGAAGTGATGGGGCTTGTTGCAGGAGAACATAGCGACCTGGTTTTCATCACCTCGGTTAACCCCCGCAGTGAAGATCCCTCGGAGATCGTGAAAGAGATCGAAAAGGGGACTCGAAAGTCGGGAATGGAAAGGGGGGAGTGGCGCGCTCACTCCCAATTCAACCGATCCGGTTACTTTGTTGAACCGGATCGGCGTGTGGCGATACGCAAGGCCCTTTCGATGGCCGAGAACAAGGATGTGGTTTTGATCGCCGGCAAGGGTCATGAGGACTACCAGATTGTCGGGTCCGAGCGAAGACACTTTGATGATCGAGAAGAGGCTGCCCTGGCTCTCTCCGGTGGACAATGAATGGCGGCAAGGTGGGGCATCATAACGGCGGGGGAAATTCTATCGGCCCTTCATGGCGAGTTGATCGGCGGATCGAGAGAAGCAACCTTTGCCGGGCTCAGCACCGACTCAAGGGAGATTATCCCGGGCTCTCTCTTTTTGGCCCTTGAGGGTGAAAGGTTCGACGGTCATGATTTCATCGGAAAGGCCGTGGACAAAGGAGCGACGGGTGTCGTCATGCGGAAGGGCCGCCGCCCGGATCTCCCTGTCGAGAAAAATCTTGTCGTCATCACCGTCTCTGACACCTTGAAGGCCTTGGGTGATCTGGCAGGGTGGTGGCGGCGTCAGCATGAGGTCCTTGTGGCTGCCATCACCGGAAGCGCCGGGAAGACCACGACCAAAGAGATGACCGCTTCCATCCTTGGTCAGAGTTGGAGGGTGCTGAAGAATAAGGGGAACTTCAACAATCTGGTCGGCTTGCCCCTCAGCCTGTTCGCGATGGAGGAGGGGCACCAGAGAGCCGTCCTCGAAATGGGGATGAATCGACCGGGGGAGATCGGCCGTCTCACGGAGATCGCCGATCCGGACGTAGGTCTGATCACCAACGTGGCGAGGGCCCATCTTGAGGGGGTGGGGAACGTGATGGGTGTGGCCAAGGCAAAGGTGGAACTCCTGGAAAAGATGAGGCCGGAGGGAGAGGTGATCCTCAATGGTGATGACGATCTCTTGATGAAGGCGGCCGCGCCTCTTGGAAGAAAGGTGAAGACCTACGGGATGGGACCCGGAAACGATATCACGGCCCGAAAGATTCGCTCCTTGGGTCGGGCAGGGTTTTCCTTTGAAGTCAATCACCTGGGTAAGACCATGGAGATAAGGTTACGGACCCCGGGCATTCAGAACGTCTCTAATGCGATCGCTGCCTCTGCGGTTGCCCTTTGCCTGAAGGCATTACCGGAGCATATCGTTCAGGGGCTGGGGCAGTTCGAAGGCCTTCCCGGCCGGTTCAGGGTGAGGCCCCTTCCCGGCGGTGGGACCCTGGTGGACGATACGTACAACGCGAACCCCTTTTCTCTTAGGGCGGCCCTCAGTTCGCTGAAGGACTTGGTGGAGGAGTCGGGAAGAATCCTGGTCGGATTGGGGGAGATGATGGAACTCGAGGACGAGACCGTGCCTGCGCATATAGAGGCGGGAGGGATGGTGGCAGAGCTTGGGGCCCACTATTTCGTCGCCATGGGTGAGCACGCGCGGGAGATGATTGAGGGGGCCTTAAAGAAAGGCTTTCCCCCCGAGAGGGCTGATGTGGCCGCTACCCACGATGAGATGGCGGAAAAACTCGGCCGCCTGGTGAGAAAGAGGGACCTGGTCTTCCTGAAAGGTTCCCGGAGGGTGGGTCTTGAGAAGGTGGTCGAAAGACTGATGGTAAAATGCTGAGAGGAGTAGGAAATGGCTCGTTCAAATGAAATCATGGTCGTTGATGATGAGGGGGCAGCGAGAGATCTCCTCCCTCAGGTGCTTTCAAGAATGGGTTCCTCTGTCCCCCTACAAAGGGGCGGCCAGAACGCTCTGGATCATGCGGGTGAAGCGCTTTTCAAAAGGAAGGTCATCGCCCTGATTGAGGCGGCCAGGGATCGGACGAGACAGGAGGCGGCTGCCTCCAGGGGAGTTGCGCTGCTCGAAAGTCCGTTCCCCCTCTATGAATTCTTATAGGGGCTTGTATCGATGGGAAAAGGGATCGGATATTCAAAGGCTGGGAAACCTCGATAAAAAAATAAGAGGGTTCATGAATGCTTTATAAGTTGATCTATCTTTTTCAGACTGATTATTCGTGGCTTAATGTTTTCAGGTACATCACCTTCAGGACCATTCTGGCCACCCTGTCAGCCCTCATCCTCCTCCTTCTTATCGGCACGTGGGTGATCGGCAGGCTGCGGACCATGCAGGTAGGGCAGCACATCAGAGAAGACGGCCCGCCAAATCATAAAGGCAAGGCAGGAACACCCACCATGGGAGGGTGTCTCATCCTTCCTGTCGTCCTCTTTTCCGTGCTTCTTTGGGCAGATCTCAGAAACGTCTATGTGTGGCTGGTCGTGTTTGTGATTCTCTGCTTCGGGCTCATTGGATTTGTGGACGATTATCTGAAGGTCCGTGACAGAAGCAGCAAGGGCCTGAGCATCAGGCGTAAATTTTCCCTGCAAGCGGCCGTGGCCTTGATCGTGGGGGTTATCCTCTACCTTTACCCAGGTTACGATTTGCACCTGAACGTTCCATTTTTCAAGACTGTTACACCTCACCTGGGATGGCTCTACATCCCTCTTTCCATCTTCATTATTGTCGGGGCATCCAATGCCGTGAATCTGACGGATGGGCTGGACGGATTGGCCGTCGGCCCGATTATCGTTGCTTTTACGAGCTATCTTTTTTTCGCCTATCTGGCCGGGCATGTGAAGATAGCCTCCTATCTTCAGATTCCATACGTCGCGGGGACGGGGGAGCTTTCAGTCCTGTGCGGGGCCGTTGTGGGGGCCGGGCTCGGCTTTCTCTGGTACAACGCATTTCCCGCCGAGCTCTTCATGGGCGACGTCGGATCATTACCCCTTGGGGCCGTCCTTGGGACGGTGGCCGTGATCACCAAGCAGGAAATCGTCCTGATCCTTGTAGGAGGGTTGTTTGTCGTCGAAACCTTATCGGTGATCTTTCAGGTTGCCTATTTTCGGATGACGGGAGGGCGCAGAATTCTTCGTATGGCGCCTCTTCATCATCATTTTGAATTGAAGGGGTGGCACGAATCCAAGGTCACAGTGCGCTTCTGGATCATTGCAATTGTATTAGCCCTATTGTCGATCAGCACCTTGAAGTTGAGGTGATGAACAGTACTTCTATCCTGAAGGGTTGAAGGGTTTGATTTCCAGATGGACGTCCTTGGCAAAAAGATTCTTGTCATTGGTTTAGGGAAGTCGGGGATTTCGGCAGCCCGCTGGTTGGCCAAGACGGGCGCCCAAGTGACCGTGAGTGAGATCAAGACAGAGAGCGACATGGATCCACATTTGATACAGGAAATGCGTGAACTAGGTGTCGCCCTCGAGATGGGGGGACACCAGGAAGATACCTTTCTGGCCCCTGATATGATCGTTCTCAGCCCCGGCGTTCCCCTTGACACCCCCCCTCTGACGGCAGCCAGAGAGAAAGGGATTACCGTCTTGGGAGAGATGGAGCTGGCAAGCAGGATGGTGGACCTACCCATCGTGGCTGTGACCGGCACGAACGGGAAATCCACGGTCACGGCCTTCATTGGTTATCTCTTGAGGGAGGCAGGAAACCGGGTCTTTGTGGGCGGGAACATCGGAACGCCTCTGATGGACTATGCAATCGGGGGTTGGAAGGCCGATTACGCCGTCGTTGAAGTGAGCAGTTTCCAATTGGATACGATGGACAGTTTTCGCCCCACTCTCTCCCTATTGCTCAATATCTCCCCGGACCATCTGGACCGATACCCCAACTATGAGGCCTATGTCCAATCAAAGTTGAAGATTTTTGAAAACCAGGAGAGGGGGCACCACGCTATCGTCAACGACGATGATGCGCTCCTCTCTCGATTCTCACCCAAGGGGGAGGTGACCCTCTTGAGATACGGCCTGGAGGAGAGGGAAGGACGTCAGGCCTACATGAAAGAGGGAAAAATCCGGATCGGTCTCTCTGGGAGAGAAGAGGTCTTGTTCACCGTGGAAAAATGGGCGTTGCCCGGGAGGCATAACCTGGAGAACCTGATGGCTGCCCTACTTGCGGGTCTCGTATTGGGTGTGGATCCAAGGGTTTTACAGAGGAGCATTGAGGGCTTTCGGGGGCTACCCCATCGCCTGGAGTTCGTACGCCGCATCGGCGACGTGGATTTCTACAATGATTCCAAGGCCACCAACGTGGATGCGGCGGCGAGATCGATCGCAAGTTTTGATCGGCCACTGGTCCTTATCGCTGGAGGCCGAGATAAGGGGGGCGATTACTCGCCCCTCGTCGCCGTGGCGAAAGAGAAAGTCAAAAAAGCGATATTCATGGGTGAGGCCAAAGACCTCCTGGCCAAGGCCTTTGAGGGCGTCATGGCCTTTTCCACGGCCGACAGCATGGATGAGGCCGTCTCTCAGGCCTATTTCTTTGCAGGGAAAGGCGACGTTGTCCTTCTGGCGCCGGCCTGCTCAAGCTTTGACATGTTCACCGATTACGCGGATAGGGGAAAGGCCTACAGAAGGGCCGTAGAAAGGCTGGGTGATGGAGAGTAAGGGAAACGAGCACTCTGGCTACGATTACATGCTCCTTATCCCTACACTTGTGCTTTTGGGGGTTGGATTGGTCTCGATCTACAGTGCCAGTTCTTTCCTCGCCGAACACAAGATGGGAGACAGCTACTATTATTTGAAGAGGCAGAGTGTTTTTTGCCTCTTGGGCCTCTGTGTCATGATCATTGCGAAGAACACCCCAAATGCACTGTACCGCAGGCTGGCTTATCCCTTGCTGGTCCTGAGCCTGGCATCGCTGATTTTGCTTCTTTTCCCCGGCATAGGGGTCAAAGCGGGTGGCGCGAGCCGTTGGTTGCGTTTTGGGGGCCTCACCTTTCAGCCTTCCGAGTTGGCAAAGCTCTCGTTGGCCATTTATGTCGCCTACTCCATGGCCAAAAAAGGTCCGACCATGGCCCATTTCTCAAAGGGTTTCATTCCCCACCTCTTCGTGGCGGGTGTCTTTATGACCCTGATTCTTCTCCAGCCTGATCTTGGGACGGCGATCATCATAGGGTGCTGGCTGCTCATTCTTCTTTTTGTGGGAGGCGTCAATCTCTTTCACCTCATTGGCCTGGCGCTTATTTCTATGCCCTTCCTTCTTTGGCTTGTATGGCGCGCGGATTATCGATTGAAGAGGTGGTGGGCCTTCCTGAACCCCTGGGAGGATCCGCACGGCCTGGGCTTTCAGATCATTCACTCTTTCTTGGCCTTCGGTTCGGGCGGCATCTTTGGGGTGGGTCTCGGGAACAGCAAACAGAAACTGTTTTATTTGCCGGAACCCCATACGGACTTCATCCTTTCTATTGTGGCGGAAGAACTCGGTCTGGTGGGGTGTGCAAGCCTCGTTGTCCTCTTCGGCGTCTTGGTTTTTCGCGGCATCAAGATAGCCCTGGAGGCCCCTGATCTGTACAGCAGTTACGTCGCGCTTGGCATCAGTTGTTTTATGGGGCTTCAAGTCTTGATCAACATGGGAGTCGTCATGGGATTACTTCCCACAAAAGGGCTTACGCTCCCTCTGATCAGTTACGGAGGCTCATCCCTTGTGGTCAGCCTCTTGGGTATTGGGATCCTTCTGAATATCTCAGCAAGGAGATAGGCGCTCTGACTGCGAAAGAAGATAAGGGTTTGCGGGTTATTATTGCGGGGGGTGGAACCGGAGGCCACCTCTTCCCCGGCGTCGCCGTGGCCAGGGAAATGGCGAGGAGATACGAAGGTGCGGAGATCCTTTTTGTGACGGGCCGTCGCGAAATTGAATCAGAGATATTGAGGCGTTATGGATTTTCTCAGACCTCCATCATGGTGGAAGGAATGAAGGGTCGAGGATGGAAAAAGGGGGCTATGGTCCTCTTCAGACTGCCGTGGAGCTTGTTTCAGTCCTTTATGATCATCAGGCGGTTTTCGCCACACCTGGTCCTCGGCGTTGGAGGCTACTCCGCCGGTCCGGTCTGCCTCGTTGGATGGATCATGGGCATCCCTTCCGGCATCCACGAGCAGAACTCTTTCCCTGGGTTAACGAACCGCCTGTTGTGCAGGATTGTGAACAGGGTTTTCATCTCTTTTGAGGAGAGCCGCGAGCATTTCCCAGGCGGCTATATCGTCCTCACGGGAAATCCGGTTCGGGAAGAGCTCCTCGCTCAGAGAGAAGATCGGGCTGAAGAAACCAAGAGATTTACCATCCTCGTTATGGGTGGGAGCCAGGGTGCCCGTGCCATCAACGAGGCGTTCGTTGCGGCCCTTTCCATACTTAAGGAAAGGGGAAGAGATCCGCTGATCATCCATCAGACCGGAAAGGGAGATCATGCCCGGGTCTTGGAGAGCTACCGGAAGAGAGAACTCGAAGGAACCGTTCTCCCCTTTATTGAAGATATGGCCGGTGCGTACAAGAGGGCAGACATCGTGATAAGCAGGGCAGGGGCAACGACCGTTTCAGAGTTGGCTGCCTTGGGAAAGCCTTCCATCTTGATCCCGTATCCTTATGCGGCCAACAGGCATCAAGAGACCAATGCCCTTATTCTCCTTCGAGCGGGAGGCGCCGAGATGATTCTTGAGCAGGATTTGAGTGGCGAAGGGCTTGCCGCGCTTCTCATGAGGTATATGGAAGATAAGGATGCGTTGAAACAGATGGGGAAGTCGGCCAGGAAGGTTGGGAGACCTGATGCGAGCAAAATCATTTCAGATCTTTTTTTGGACATGATGAAAAAATGAAGGGACTCGGAAAGGCCAAACACATTCATTTTGTGGGCATAGGTGGCATCGGCATGAGCGGGATCGCCGAGCTTCTGCTCAACCTCGGCTATGAAGTGAGCGGTTCAGACCTCAAGGGGTCCGCTATGACCGATCGGCTTTCCAAGCTTGGTGGAAAGATCTTCTCGGGACACAGGGAGGAAAACATCGAAGGAGCGGACGTGGTGGTTTACTCCTCGGCAGTGCCCTGGGACAACCCGGAGATCGTCGAAGCCAGAGAAAGGTACATCCCCGTCATTCCAAGAGCCGAGATGCTGGCCGAGTTGATGCGTCTGAAATACGGCATAGCCGTGGCAGGGGCGCATGGGAAGACGACCACCACCTCCATGATCGCCTCTATCTTGACTTCCGGGAATTTGGATCCAACGGTGGTCATCGGAGGCAGATTGGACATCTGGGGAGGCTCCAACGCCAAGTTAGGGCAGGGCGATTTCCTGGTGGCAGAATCGGATGAAAGCGACGGGTCCTTTATGATGCTCTCTCCAACCATTGCGGTGGTGACCAACATCGACCAGGAACACCTGGACCACTATGGCCACATGGACGCCATACGAAAGGCCTTTATCGGCTTCATCAACAAGATCCCTTTCTACGGTCTTGCCGTGTTGTGTCTTGATAACGAAGAGATTCAGGGGATCATTCCCCATCTGAGAAAGAGGTATCTGACATACGGCATGAGTTCACAGGCCGATTTAAGGGCGAGGGATATAGAAAAGAGCACCCGGGAGACATCCTTTGAGGTGCTCTATCAGACGCGGTCTTTGGGGAGGGTTGTGGCGGGCATGCCCGGGAACCACAACGTCTTCAATGCGCTGGCCGCCATATGTGTCGGCCTTGAGTTGGATATCCCTATCGATCAAATCAAGGAGGGACTGAGGAGCCTGGGCGGGTTGGCGAGGAGATTCCAGGTGAAGGGGGACCGACACGGCATCCTTGTCCTGGACGACTACGGCCACCATCCAACGGAGATTCTTGCCACACTGCAGACGGCGAGGGAATGCTGGCCCGACCGGCGTCTGGTCGTTGCCTTCCAACCTCATCGATACAGCCGAACCAAGGATCTCTACGAACGCTTTGTGATCAGTTTTAACCACGCGGAAGTCCTTCTCTTGGCGCCATTGTACTCGGCAGGCGAACGACCTATTGAGGGAGTGACGTCGGAGTGGCTTTACCGGGGCATCAGAGAACACGGCCATAAGGAAGTCTTTTTGTGTCAGGATCAGGATGCCCTATTGGAGACCCTGACGGGGCTCATGAAAAAAGGGGATGTGATCTTGACCCTGGGTGCAGGGGACATTCATCAAGTGGGTGAGATGTTGCTGGAGAGGCTCGAGTCTCGAGGGGGTGGTTGAGAGGCTGAGGCGCCTTGGACGATGAGCCTGTTGCGATCGGTTATGGATGAAAGGCAGCGAAAGGGCCTGGCGAAGATCTGCCAGGGCGGTATCCGGTTGGATTGTCCGATGGAACAATACACCACCTTTCGTGCTGGAGGGAGAGTGGCTGCGCTCTGCTTTGTCGAAAAACTGTCAACCTTGAGGGAGATCATCGCCTATCTGGGCGACGAAGGGATCCCCTATCTCGCCGTTGGTAAGGGAAGCAATCTTCTGGTGAGAGACGGCGGGTTCCCGGGAGCGGGCCTTATCCTCAAGGGGGATCTGGCGACAGTAGAGAGGAGGACAAGCGGAAGTCAGATGATCCTTGCAAGAGGCGGACTTTCCCTGGTTGAACTTCTGAATTACTGCCAGCACGAGGGTTTGGGAGGGCTGGAATTCCTTGCGGGTATTCCCGGGACGGTGGGTGGCGCAGTGACCATGAACGCCGGGGCTTGGGGGAAGGAGATCGCAGAGGCCGTAGTGAATGTTGAGATGATTACAAATCGCGGCGAGTCGGTGAGCAAGGCCCGCTCAGAACTGGATTTTTCATATAGGGCGCTCGCCATTCCGGCCGGAACAGTGGTTGTGGGAGTCGAATTCGCATTGAAAAGCGAAGCGCCGGAGATCGTTGCCGACAGGGTTGCCTCCTATCTCAGGGAGCGGAAGGCCAAACAACCTTTGGAATATCCCAGTGCTGGATCGGTCTTCAAGAATCCTCCCAACGACTATGCAGGGCGTTTAATCGAAATGGTCGGACTCAAGGGAAGGCGGGCAGGGGGGGCCATGATTTCCGAGAAACATGCAAATTTCATTGTGAACACCGGGGGAGCTAAAGCGGCGGACATCCTGGGTCTCATGGAGCTGGCTCGCCAAAAGGTCATGGAAAAAACGGGGATAGCGCTCGAACCGGAGATAAAAGTCATTGGGAATTAGGCATCGGGCGCGGGAATCTTGGTAAGGCATTCATGGACCGTAAGTCGACTAAAAAGAAGCGGGGGATGAAAGGGAAGCGACCCGGGGGTCTCTTAAGAACCTGGAGGATCTTTCAGTTGATTGCCTCCTCCCTCCTTAAGTTTTCCTTTATCTTGGTCAGCCTCGTCGTCATCAGCCTCTTGTTTCTTTCTTTATACGGTTACCTGCTCACCTCCCCTCACATCAGACTTGAACAGGTTATCTTTGAGGGTGTTGACGAGCAGACAAAGGGTGAACTGCTCAAAATGTCCGATTTGAACTTTGAACTGAGTCTGCTGGCTATTGATGTGAATGAACTGAAAATGACCATGGAGAGCCATCCTTGGATCAGATCAGTCGATCTGGAAAAACGGTTTCCACACACCCTCGTGATCCGGGTGGAAAAGGAAGAGCCTTGGGCCATCGTCGCCCAAGAGACCCTTTATTATATGAATGGCTGGGGAGAGATCTTCAAAGAAGTGGACAGTGGCGAGAACTTCGATTACCCGGTCATCACCGGCATCTCTTCGGAGGGAGAGGAGAGAGCGAAAGATCTTGCCTGTGCCCTCGAGGCGTTGAAGGGCCTTGCATCTGAGAAGGCCCCTTGGTCTTTGGAAAGCCTTTCCGAGGTCCACGTCAAAGGGGGGGGAGAGGTCTCTCTCTATTTCTCGTTTCTCCCGGTGGTGGTCAATCTGAAGGGAGGGGACCTTCCCACGAGAATGGATGATTTGAAAAAGCTCGTAGAACACTTGGAGAGGACAGGTCGCATCCATAGGGTGAGGGGCATCAATCTTGATTATCGCGATGCAGCGGTTGTGGCTTTTAAGAAAGGCTAAAACAAGTTCATCAACTAATGGGATAGGACAATGGCGGAAGAGATTATTGTCGGTTTGGATATCGGGACGACCAAGATCTGCGCCGTGGTAGGCGAGGTGCGGCTTGGTGCAATTGAAATCATCGGCATCGGGAGTCACCCATCCGAGGGGTTGAGAAAAGGCGTCGTCATCAATATCGAAAAGACGGTGAATTCCATTAAACAGGCCATCGAAGAAGCGGAGACCATGGCCGGGTGTGAAATCAGCTCCGTCTATGCCGGCATCGCCGGTGGGCATATCAAGGGATTCAACAGCCATGGGGTTATTGCCATGAAGGAAAGGGAGGTCACCAAGAAGGACATCGAGAGGGTGATCGAGGCGGCAAGTGCGGTTGCCATACCCATGGATAGGGAGGTCATCCACATCCTGACGCAGGAGTACATTGTAGATGAGCAGGATGGAATCATTGATCCGCTCGGCATGGCCGGGGTTCGTCTGGAGGCAAAGATTCATATCGTCACGGGTGCCGTGACCTCTGCACATAATATTATCAAGTGCGCCAATAGGGCAGGTCTCGATGTCTGTGACATTGTCTTGGAATCGTTGGCATCCAGCGAGGCGGTCCTCTCGGATGAAGAGCGAAACCTGGGCGTTGCCTTGCTTGATTTCGGCGGGGGAACCACAGACATGGCGGTCTTC
>Ga0180009_10005506_pt1 | contig 13564 bp, 8 predicted proteins | sample OS_PC_MetaG_FD_123537 | JGI IMG/M metagenome (GOLD analysis project Ga0180009, IMG submission 123537) | Groundwater microbial communities from the Aspo Hard Rock Laboratory (HRL) deep subsurface site, Sweden - OS_PC_MetaG | ecosystem: Environmental > Aquatic > Deep subsurface > Groundwater... | reverse complement strand
TGCCGGTCGCCGGATCGACTGCGGCGGCTTCGTGATTGAAACGTCCCATCGCGTTCAGCGGCACGGCTTCCACCAGACCGGGCGCGGCGGCGGGGACTTCAAACACCCAGCCGTGATTGCGCTCCAGCCCGTCACCATAACGCTGGCCCGGCCCGGTCGGCGCTTCTTCGCAACTGAGCCAGGTGCCCCACGGCGTTACCCCGCCCGAACAATTGCGGATCGTGCCGCCAAGGCTGCGGAACTGACGCTTCACCGCCAGTGTCGCCGCGTCGAGCACGATGGTGGTGGTGCCGCCGGGAACGAACACGCCATTGCGCTTGCCGAACCCCTTGGCAATCGGGCCGCCCGCGTCGTGGTGCGGCTGCAATTCGTGGTTGCGCACCAGTGCAATCTCGCCATTCCCGATATCGAAACAGCCCATGCCGTCGGCGCGGTCGGGCACGGTGCCGCCGTCATCCATTCTATCACCCAGCCGCGATACCACGCGGTAGGAGAACCCTTTGGGCAGATCGAGCAACCCTTCCGGATCGGATACCAGCGCACCATAACCGCCGAACCCGCCGTCTTCCGCGCCCGCGCGGGCTTTGTCGGCGGGTGCGTGGCGGGCCATGCAGCCGCTGGCAGCCAGCGCGGCAAAGGCAGAAGCGGTCGCGCCGAGAAAGCGGCGGCGGTCAGGGGTGATTGCGATGGGGCTGGTCATGCCACCAACCCTACCGCTACTCCCCCAGCGCCGCAAGAATTTCATCCCACCGCGCATATTTGAAATTCTGCGCAGCGGGCGGGTTGATCCCGTCTTGCGCGATAAAGATGCCGCCCGGGAAGTCCGGGCCGAAATCGCGGGTGTCGAGTTCGATCCCGTCGGTTTCCTCGGTGCTGCCAAACGTGCCCGCCGCAATACGGAATCGGCCCACCGGGGACATGGCGGGCAGGCGGAACACGGCATAGGCATTGTCGCCCTGCGATGATGCGACCAGATAGCCGCCACTTTCGCCCTCTGGCGCGATGGCGAGGCCTTCGAGATCCGCGACCAGCATTGCGTTATCGATCGGGGCGACCAGTTTCTTGGCCCCGGTCGCGGTGTTGATCGCCCACAATCCGGCGTTTTCCTCGCCGATATAGAGCATGCCGGTGCGCGGATCGGCGATGCAGCCTTCGGGCTGGGTCGGCACCTGCGCCAGCGTGCTGGTGGTGGCGGTAAAGGCCGCCCCGGCGCGGGTTAGCCGCGTGGCGTAGATCGTTCCGTTTTTCGGCGCATTGAACACGCTAAAGGTGCTCCCGGCGACTGCGCCAGATTGCGGCTTGTCGATGCAGATGCCGTAAGCCTCGCCCGCGCCCACCGCGACCTTGCCCGCCGGGGTCAGCGCGCCGGTCTTGCGGTCGAGCAGCGCGAGGAAGATGTGGGCATTGGCCAGATCGCTGCGGTCACTCGCCGCGACCACCACCGCGCCGTCGCCCAGTTCGACCAGATCAACATTGTTCAGCCCCGGCGCCGCCAGAAAGCTCTTTTGCGCGCCCTTGAGGTCGTAGGCATACAGCCCGCCCTTCTTGTCGGTGCCGACGATCAGGCTGGCCGCCGGATTGGCGGGGTTGCGCCAGATCGCCGGATCATCGGCAGCATCTTCGTTGGCGGTGCCGACCGGCGGGGTCTGGGCCACCGCCGTGACGGTCACCGCCGGATCGCCCATGATCGGCGGTACGGTGGCGCAGGCAGCGGCGATGCCAAGTGTGACCAACGCAAAACAATGGAAGGGCCGCAACATCAGAATGCATACCTCGCGACGATCTGGAACACCGGCCCGGCGCGTTCGCTTTCGAGTTCGAACTCGTCGAAATCGCGATCAAATTGCTCCTCGACAGTGTCGAACTTGTTGAAATCTTCATCCTTGGTGCTGTCAAGCAGGTTCGATCCCACCGCGCGGATGGTGAAGCTGTCACCGAACCGCTTTTCGATGAACACTTCAAGGTCGGCGCCGTAGCGGGTGAAGACTTCCTCGCCCACCACCCGGCCAAAGGCTTCGCCCTGTTTGCGGTAGGTCGCCCCGAACGCCGCGCCAAAATCGGGCAGGTTCTGGATCGCCCCGAAATTATAGACATATTTGGACTGGTCGTTGAACCGGCGTTTGCCGAATTCGTCGCTGATATTGCTGTCGAGCAGAGCGAGGTTGCCGAACACCCCGGTGTCGGGCAGCCCGGCAAAGGCGAGGCTGAACGAGGCGTCGAACTCGATCCCGTAAACCTCGCCGCCGCCGGTGTTGCGCGGGGTGAACACGAATGTGCCCTGCCCTTCGGACCCTTCGACCGGAACGCCGCCCGCATCGAGCACGGTGGCGATTTCGGTCAGGTCGGATACGTCGCGGTAGAAAACATTGACGCCGACGACCCCGGTTTTGCCGATCTTGTGTTCGTAACCCAGATCACCGCCCCACGCGGTTTCAGGCAGCAACTGCGGATTACCCAGAAAATCATTATCGCCCAGTTCCGCTTCGAGCAGGCTCGGATCCAGGAAATCAAAGCGCGGGCGGCGCAAGGTGCGCGCAGCCGACAAGGTGACACGGCCATCGCCCAATTCATATTTGAGCGAGGCTGACGGCAGAAATTCGTCATAATCGCTGGTGATCGCGGGCGCGCCGGGTGCGCCAAGGTCGGCGATGCGCACATCGGTATTTTCCCAGCGGATGCCGACTTCAAAGGTGAGGCTGTCAAACTCGCCTTCGACCAAGGCATACAGATCCTTGCGTTGTTCCTCGATCTGCGTGAGCGTTGTCTCAAGCGGGGGGAAGGTTGCGGGGGCGAATTCGCCCGGATTGCGGGTGAACTGGTCATAGCCTTCGCGGTCTGCAGCGGTCAGGTTGAACCGGCTGCGCACTTCGCTCAGCGCGGTGTCGCGATCCTTGTCCTGAAAAAACCCACCGATGGCGAATTCCAGATTGTCGTTCAGATCGAACTCGTGTTCGAGATTAACGAACAATTCCTCGTCTTCGATGTCGAGGATCGCCAGATCGCCGGTAAAACGCGGGGTCGTGCGGTCAAAATCGACTTCGAATTCAAACTCGTCCTGAAAATCGGTAAAGTTCGCGTAGCCGACCCGCAATTGGGTTTCGCCAAGGCCCCATTCGTGATCGAGCTTGCCGATGACGGACCAGCTTTCGGTGGTGATGTCATTGATGTTGGCGTTATCGGTCAGCAGGTTGCCGGGGTTGACGGTGCGCACCGGCCCGTTGATCGCGGTCGGATCGTCATATTCGAACGAACGTTCATCCTCGGTCCTTTCGGTGCGCACGAAATTGCCGAGGATTTCGAACTTGCTGGTCTCGGTCTCGATCCCCCAACTGGCGTTGAAGGCATAATCGGTGCCGTCGCGGGTATCGGTCTGGTCTTCGCGGTTGTCGAAATCGTCGGTGCGGAAATCGGGGTTGTTTTCCGGGCTGTCGCCGAAACGCAGGCTCGACTTTTCCTTGGGGTTGTAACGCCCCTGCACGTTGGCACCGATCAGCAAGCGGCCCCCGGCCAGTTCGCCGCCGTAGTAAAAGCCGCCCGAAGGCTTGAACTCGCCATCATCGAACAGCAGCCCGCCTGCGCGCAGATATCCGCCATCGAGCGAGAACCCGTCGCGCAGCTTGATGTTGAGCGATCCTGCCACCGCATCGCCGGTGCGGCGAGCTGATGATGAGCGCACGATTTCGACCTGCTCGATCAATTCAGCCGGAATCCGGTCGAGGAAGAACGAACGGTCGGACTGGCCGCCGGGCACCCGTTCGCCGTTGATCAGGATCTGGGTATAGCCCGGATCAAGTCCGCGCAGGCGCGCGCCGTCGCTTTCGATAACGTCCGACAGAAAGGTCACGCCCGGCACGCGCTTTAACGCATCGCCTGCGGTCAGCGGTTCGAACCGCTGGAAATATTCTTCATCATAGACCAGAATCGGCTCGGCTGAATCGCTGCGGTTGCGAAAGCCGATATTGCCCTGCACCACGATTTCCTTGGCGGTCTGGATGCGGTCGTCTTCGCTTTCGTCGGTTTCGGCCAGCGCCCCGCCCGATTGAAGCGCGGCGGCGGTCGCCTGCGGATCGGCAGTGTTGGCAAAGGCAGGCGCGGCCAAACCGATTGTGAGCGCCGCAACCGCGCTGCCGACGAGAAATTGGGTGCGAATCATGTGGTGTTTCCCCTGTGCTGGCCCGACTTGGGGCCGCTTCCGGGGACGCGCTTAACCGCGCGCAATGACAGACACGCGACCGCGCAATGACGGATCAATGACATGATGCAATGTTGCGCAATTGCCGCAATGAGAGGTGTGGCGTCGCTCCATGCAAGCGCCTAGCATCGGGACGAACATGGCAGCGGGAGAATGAACCGATGAAGATCGAACCGGGTATGGCAGCGGTGGTCACCGGCGGCGCGAGCGGGTTGGGCAAGGCGAGCGCGCAGGCCTTTGCCGAAGCGGGCATGAAAGTCGCAATTTTCGACATTAACGACGAAGCGGGTGAAGCCCACGCAGCCGCGATTGGCGGGACATTCCACCATGTCGATATCATGGACGAAGCGAGCGTCGAAGCCGGGTTTGCCGCCGCGCGCGCGACCCACGGGCAGGAACGTGTGACACTGCACTGCGCGATGACTTCACGGCGCGGCAAGACGCTGGGGTGGGACAAGCAAGCGAGCGCGTTCAAACGCCTTTCGACCGAGGATTACGCCTTCGGGGCGGAAGGGATTCTGGTCGCGAGTTACCGCGTCGCCAGCATTTCGGCGCTGGGTATGGCCAATGCCGATCCGGTGAATGATGATGGTGAACGCGGCGCGATCATCCTGACCGCCAGCGTCGCGGCGCAGGACGGGCAAATCGGGCAGGTGATCTATGGTTCGTGCAAGGCCGGGGTGAATGGTCTCGTCCTGCCGATGGCGCGCGATCTGATGGACATGGGCATCCGCGTCAATTCGGTCATGCCGGGCATCTTCGCGACCCCGCTGATGCTGGGGATGAAAGACCGCAATCCGCCGATGTGGGCGCAATTGAACGCATCCGTGCCCTTCCCCAAACGGCTGGGCGAACCGGAGGAGTTTGCATCGCTGGTGCTGGAAATTGCCCGCAATTCCTACATCAACGGCCACCAGTTCCGGCTGGACGGGGCGATCAGAATGCCGCCTAAGTAGTAGAGCAACGCAACCGAAGCCATCAGGCTTCGCAAGCGCGACCGCGCGCCGGCCGGTAGGCCGCCCGCCCGGAGGCGTTCGTGAAGCGAACTAGCCGCGAGGGAAAACAAATGGCCACCCAAACCAACGAATATCCCACCAAAGCTTACGGCGCGACTGCGCACGATAGCGGCGTAGGGCCAATGCAGATCATCCGCCGGGGGTTGCGCGATGATGATGTGCTGATCGAAATCAGCCATTGCGGCATCTGCCATTCCGATCTGCATACAGCGCGCAACGATTGGGGTTTTACCAAATATCCTATTGTGCCGGGCCACGAAATCGTCGGCACGGTCAGCGCTGTGGGCGAGAGCGTTACCCGTCACAAGGTCGGCGACCGGGTGGCGATTGGCTGCATGGTCGATGCCTGCATGGAGTGCCGCCATTGCGCCGCTGATCTTGAACAATATTGCCTCGATGGCGGCAATACCGGCACCTATAACGGCGTTGACCGGCACGATGGCACGCCCACCTTTGGCGGCTATTCCGAACGGATCGTGTGCCGTGAGGAATTCGTGCTCAAAGTCCCCGCCAACCTGCCCAGCGCCGAAGCCGCGCCGTTGCTGTGCGCCGGGATCACCACCTACTCACCGCTTCGCACCTGGAAGACCGGCCCCGGCAGCAAGGTCGCCGTCGCGGGGCTTGGCGGGTTGGGGCACATGGGGGTGAAGCTGGCAGCAGCGATGGGGGCACAGGTGACCGTGCTCAGCCGCAGCGAAAGCAAGCGCGCCGATGCCGAAAAGCTGGGCGCGCACGCCTTTCTCAACACCGAAGACAAAGCGACGATGAAGGCCGCGCGCGGCACATTCGACATGGTGCTCAACACCATTCCGGTGCGGCACGATGTGGTGCCCTATCTGCACCTGTTGCGGGTCGACGGGGTGCAGGTGCTGGTCGGGATGATCGGGATGATGCCCGAATTGCACACCAGCGTGCTGCTGGGCCGCAAGGTGTTGACCGGCAGCGGCATTGGCGGGCTGGCTGAAACGCAGGAAATGCTCGATTTCTGCGCGGAGCATAACATCCTGCCCGATATCGAGGTGATCGCGATGCAGGATATCCAGAACGCCTATGACCGGATGGAAGCCAGCGATATCAAATACCGCTTCGTGATCGACATGGAGAGCTTGCGCACAACGTGAGGGCAAAGCGCAATTGCGACTGATGCAAGTTTGCAACGCAACAAACGGAATGTAAGGAAGGCCGGTCGCAAAACAATTGTGCAAGTGCGAAGAATCTGGCAGGCCATGAGTGCGCCGCGACGGATGCCCGCTCAAAAAACAAGAGGCTCCGCGCAGCACGCAGGTGGAACGATCCAACCCTCTCTATGGAGCGTTCCTTATGTCTATTCGTTTTGCCTCGGCTGCTTCGGCCGTCGCTCTCGTCGCCTGTCTTTCCACTCCCGCCTTTGCCGGAGAAGCGCAAGACGCCGATGTCGGCCCCGTTCTTGGAATCGCTGACGGCCAAAGCCAACCGGCTGCCGGCTCGCTGCGCGCGATCGAACCGATTGACCTTGCCACCGCCAGCCACGCTGATGATGCCGAACCGGCAATCACCGTTTCGGGCAGCGCCACGCTGACATCGGACTACCGCTTCCGCGGAGTTTCGCAGTCTGACGAAGGTATCGCCATCCAGGGCGGCTTTACCATCGCCCATGAAAGCGGCTTTTATGTCGGTACCTGGGGTTCTAGCCTCGCCGGATGGGGCACCTTTGGCGGCGCCAATACGGAACTTGATATCTACGCCGGCTTCGCCTTCCCGGTTGGTGAAGGCACGCTGGATACAGGGCTGACCTGGTTCATGTATCCCGAAGGCGCGGACACCAGCGACTTTGCCGAACTTTATGCCAAGCTTTCGGGCGATATCGGCCCGTTGTCGCTGACCGCAGGGGTGGCCTATGCCCCCTCGCAAGAAGCGCTGGGCAAGGTGTTCCTGACCGGAGCGGCGGCTGCCGCCGGGATCCCGGATGATCCGGGCGACAAGGAAGACAACCTCTACCTGTTCGGCGATGCGGTCTATGGCATTGCCGACACCCCGATCAGCCTGAAAGCCCATATCGGCTATTCGGATGGTAATGCCGGGCTTGGCCCCAATGGCACCAGCATCGCGCCGACCGGCACTTATTTCGACTGGATGGTCGGCGCCGACGTTGTGCCCATCGAAGGCCTGACGCTGTCGGTCGCATATATCGACACCGATATTTCGAACGCAGAAAGCGCGTTTTTACTACCCAATTTTTCGAAGCTTTCGGGTGGGTCGATTGCGGATGCAACCATAGTGTTCTCGGCTACGGCCGCGTTCTGATTGGGCCCACAATTGCTGGCATGAAGGGGCGCTTTGCCGGGTTGGCAGGGCGCCCCTTTACTTTGGCCCTGCACTTGCCGATAGGTTTCTCCCGACAACCGATAACAGGCGTGCAGGAGAGAGACGATGAAGCGGATTGCGGTTCTGGCGGCGGGCTGCGCCGCGCTGGCATTAACCCCGGTGGCCGAAGCTGAGGCCAAGAGCCGTTACGAAGCCAGCATCACCCGCACCACTTATGGCATCCCGCATATCACCGCCGATACCTGGCAGGGGGTCGGATACGGGGTCGCCTATGCCTATGCCGAGGACAACCTGTGCCTGCTGGCCGAGGAATTCGCGACCGTAGCCGGAACGCGCTCGCAGCATTTCGGTCCGGAAGCCAAGGCGGTGCTGGGCTTTCAGGAGGTCGACAACCTTTCTTCCGACGTGTTCTTCCGCGCGATGATTGATCTGCCGATGCTGCGCGAAGGCGCAAAATCGCAAGGCCGTGAGGCGCTGTTGCTAGCCGAGGGCTATGTCGCGGGCTACAACCGCTTCCTGAAAGACGCTGGCGCGGAAGGTGTGCCCGCCGATTGCCGGGGCAAGGCCTGGGTGCAGCCGATCACGATTGATGATGTGCTGCGCCTCACCGAAAAACAGATGCTGCTGGCAAGTTCGCTCGCGCTGGCATCGGGCATCGCCAATGCCGCGCCTCCGGGCAAGACGCTTGCCCGGTTCGATCAGACGCTCCCCCGTGCGGACGAGCTGGGGCTAGGCAGCAATGGCTGGGCATTTGGCGGCGATGCCACTTCGGATGGGCGCGGCTTCCTGATCGGCAATCCGCATTTCCCCTGGAACGGGCCGAGCCGGTTCTGGCAGATGCACGTCAGCGGCCCCGATGGTTATGACGCGATGGGGGTGGGCATTGCCGGTTCGCCGATCCCGACGCTGGGTTTCAACCGCGATGTCGCCTGGACGCACACCGTCACCGCCGCGCGGCATTTCACGCTCTTTGCGCTAACGCTCGATCCGGCTGATCCGACGCGCTATATGGTCGACGGTGAAAGCGTGGCGATGACCCCGCTTACCGTGACCGTGCCGATGCCCGATGGCGCGCCCGACGTGACCCGCACGCTCTATTCCACCCGCCACGGCCCCGTGTTCGTCGCCCCGCAATCGGGCGTAACGTGGAGCGCGACCAGCGCCTTTGCGATGAAGGATGCCAATCGCGGCAATATGCGCGCGATCGACACCTGGCTGCGGATCGGACAGGCGAAAAGCGTGGGCGAGATCAACGCTGCGGTGAGCGAAACGCTCGGCATTCCGTGGGTCAACACCATCGCGGCGGATCGCCACGGGGATGCGCTACACGCCGATGTGACCGCCGTTCCCAATGTTTCGGCAGCCAAGATCGCCGCCTGTTCCACCCCGGTTTCCGGGCTTTTCGCCTCGCTCGCCACGCTGCTCGACGGCGCGCGCGCGGAATGTGATTGGGACGTAACCCCCGGCACCCCCGAACCCGGCCTGATGCCCGCATCCGATCAGGCGGCGACCATCGCGCGCGAATATCTCGCCAATTCCAATGACAGTTACTGGCTCAGCAACCCGCGCATCCCGCACCCTGCCCTGTCACCGATCCTTGGCCGCCACGCGAGCGAACTGACGCTGCGCAGCCGGTCGAACTTTACCGAAACCGAGGCGCTGCTGGCTGCGGGCAAGGTTGACCGGGCGCGGGCCAAGGCGATGGTGTTCGCCAACAAGACGCTGGCCGCTGATATGACGCTGGAACCGCTGCTGGCGCTGTGCGCGGACGCTGCCGAGCCATCACGCGGCTGCGCTGCGCTGGCGGGCTGGGACCGCCGCTATGAAGCGTCCAGCAAGGGCGCGGCGCTGTTCCGCGCGTTCTGGGCCAAGGCTGCGCGCATCCCCGGATTGTGGGCGGTGCCGTTCGATGCCGCCGATCCGGTGAACACCCCGCGCGATCTCAACACCGCTGCCATCGGCGACAAGCTGCTCGCCGCGCTGGGTGATGCGGTGGCCGAACTTGATGCCGCCGGGATTGCGCTCGATGCCGAATGGGGCAGCGTGCAACAGTGGCGCGCTGGCGGCCAGCGCATCGCCATTCACGGCGGCCCCGGCACCGCAGGCGTGCTCAATTATCAGGACGCGCGCCCTGCACCCGGCGGAGGTTTGGTGCCGGTGCACGGAACCAGCTATATCCAGATCGTCGGGTTTGATGATGCTGGCCCGGTAGTCGACGCGATCCTCAGCTACAGCCAGTCGACCGACCCGGCCTCCGCGCACTTCACCGATCAGACCAGCGCCTACGCCGCCAAGGCCTGGCACCGCCTGCCATTCCACGCCGATGACATCGCAGCGCAAACCATCACCCCGGCCAAGCAAATAGCGGAGTAATACCAAAGCGCGATGAGTCTGACTCATCGCGCTTTGGGTAAGCCCTTGCGGCGCTTGAGCATTTCCAGCGCGGGGATAGCGTCAGCATCTCAGCGTGCTGGTATAAGTACGGGGCGCAGAATTCAGCTAATCACAAATTGGCCCAGTCGATTGGCTGATGCCGGTCAAGCCGCCGCGATTGATCGGCCAGCGGATATTTCAGCCCTGATGCACAATTGAACAGCAGAACCTCCTCATCCGCGCTGACCAGGCCATCGCGCCGCGCCTTTTCATAGGCCGCAAGCGTCGCCCCGCCTTCCGGGCAAAGCAGCGTGCCATCATCGCGGGCGACCGCCGATACCGCGTCTTCGATGGCAGCATCGGACACGGCAATCGCAAACCCGCCGCTTTCGCGCACCGCGTCAAGGATCAGGAAATCGCCCACCGCCTGCGGCACGCGAATGCCTGCAGCGACGGTGGCCGGATCATCCCAACGCACCGCGTGGCGTTCCCCCTGTTCAAAGGCGCGCACCATCGGCGCGCAGCCTTCGGCCTGCACCGCCACCATGCGCGGACGTCCGGAGCCGATCAGGCCAATCGCTTCGAGTTCGGCAAAGGCTTTCCACATCCCGATCATCCCGGTGCCGCCGCCGGTCGGATAAAAGATCACATCGGGCACCCGCCAGCCGAGCTGTTCGACCAGTTCCAGCCCCATCGTCTTCTTGCCTTCGATCCGGTAGGGTTCTTTCAGCGTCGAAAGATCAAACCACCCCTGCGCGTCCTTGCCTGCCGCAACCAGCTTGCCGCAATCATCGATCTGGCCGTTGACCCGGTAAACCCGCGCGCCGTATGCCGCGATTTCGCGGATGTTGATTTCGGGCGTTTCTTCCGGGGCAAAGATTACCGCCTCGATCCCCGCCGCCGCTGCATAGGCCGCCGCAGCAGCGCCGGCATTGCCATTGGTGGGCATGGCGATCTTGGCGATGCCAAGCTCCTTCGCCATCGAAAGCGCCATCACTAACCCACGTGCCTTGAACGAGCCGGTGGGCAGGCGGCCTTCATCCTTGACCAGCAGACTGCGCGCGCCCAGCCGCGCCGCCGTGCGTGCAAGCGGCAGGATCGGGGTGGCGACCTCGCCCAGTTCAAGACGATTGGAAAAATCGGCCAAAGGCAGCAATTCGCGCCATTTCCACAGCGTCGCCGGGCGCGCGGCAAAGGTTTCCCGCGTCACCGCCGCGCGCAGGGCATCCAGATCATAGCGCACCAGCAGCGGCCGTCCGGCTGGCGACAATCCATGGATCTGGCCAGCCTCATGGCGTGTGCCGGTGAGCCCGCATTCAAGATGGCTGACAAAATACTCGCGTGGGGTGGTCATCGGAAACCTTCCAATTCTGATCGGCCGGAACCGACAGCATAGCCTACGTGCGCCTGCGCTCGATTGGGCAACCCGCCGAGGAGGTGGCGGAGACGCCGCCCGCCCTATTCGGTGTCCTTCCAGCCCCAGGCCAAGCGGCAGGGAAGGATGTTCAGCAATTCAAAGCCGCTGTCCACCCGATCAAAATACTGCTCGGTCAGGTTCTGGGCCGATTTGCTGAACTGATAGGTAAGGAACGCCCCGCCCGGCCGGATCGCGCGATGGGTGGCTGCGGCAATGCAGGGGCCAAGACCCTCTGGCAGAGTGGAAAATGGCAGGCCCGACAGGATATAATCGGCTTGATCGTGACCATGCGCGCGGATGATCTCCTCCACATCCTTCGCTGAACCATGGACGGCAATGAAGCGGCTGTCGCTGATGGTGCGATTGAGATAGTCGATGAACAGTTTGTTGGTATCGATGACGATCAAGGTTCCATCGCGCCGCAGCTTGTCGAGCACCGGGCGGCAGAAGGTGCCCACCCCGGGGCCATATTCAACGAACAGCCTGCAGCGGCCCCAATCGACGGGCCCAAGCATCTTCCTGATCGTGAAGCGGGACGACGGGATGATCGAACCGACCATCACCGGATGCTCCAGAAAACCTTGGAAAAAGACGCCCCATGGCCCGAAGAATTTCCGCAATTTCTGCTTCCACCGCGTAGCCGTGCGCTCTAGCGAAACCTCATAACCGGCCATTATCAATCAGCACCCCTCGCCATGCCCCCGCCGCGAGGACCAATCAGCACAATCGCGGAATCGCAAACTCGCTGCCACTTTGCAAGGCATTCCCCACAGGGCGCGCAGTTGCGGCTGTTTGTCTGTCGTGGTCCCTGGGTTGAGGGCCAGGCTCAAAAACCACCCTCGCCTCATCTTCGATATGGCCCCCACAGACGTTGGATGCGGGTGGAAATCGGAAGATTTGGGTGGACGGCAAAGAGCAAAAACCCTCGGAAATCCAAGGGGGTGAAGGGAATCGCGAAATTCATTTAGAAACATGATATATAATGTGTTTTCTGATCGACGTGACTGAGATACCCCCAATCGTACCCCCAGAAATCTTACCTGATGGATCCTAGACCAAGGCGAAGTGCGCGCGCTTGTCGTACCTTCGCCAGAGCTCGCCTCGCCCCTCAATGACAAGGAAAGCTGTGAGCCGACCTGCTTCAGAGGCTTGGCTGGCCACCATGGCAGCTGCTCGCCTGGTTATGCTAGGCGCGTGACAATCGTGACAATGCAGCCAAGATTGACCATCATCCCTTCCTCCTTTCCGGCAGGGCCGCTCAGCCTGCGGCATGCGGTCTGCCTACCGGCGAGGGTGGGAGGAGGAGGGAAAATCGGAATCGCTGCCCTGGCGCGGGCCAGCGGGCGAAGCCCGCCACACGGGGGCGACTATTCCGGTTTGGGAACGGGTAGTGTATCAGTTTGAATTTCCATCGCCGCGCTTCTTGTAGGGGCCGCGCGCCTTCACTGAGCGATACCAGTTCGCCAGCACTTCAAACGCCAGCTTTCGCTCTCCCGTCTCGCTGACCAGCCCCTTGCGGTTCCAACCGTCCTGCACGCCCGGAAGCTGGCGGCGGGGCGAACGGAAGTCTTTCAATATCCATGGGGACATGCCCGCAAGGGTCGGAATTTCGCCTGCCATGGCGAGCGTGGCGCGGTAGTATTCCGCCTGATATTCTTCGGTGAATTTTGCGGCAGGAAGCCCTTCGGCTCGCAAGCCAAATTTCGCGCCCGCGCCAAATTCCGAGAATACGAAGGGCTTGGTTCCCGGAACGTCCCAGTCATAGGAGTCAATATCTTCGAGGCGATCCCCGCCATACCAGCCGAAATAGGTGTTCACCGCCAGAACATCGACGGCTTGCGCCAGCGGATCCGAAATTGTCACGACCTGCCTGTCGCCGCGTTGTTCCCGCCCGGTCAGCAGCGCTGCCGTCACCAGCCTGTCAGGGTCGAGCAACCGGACATCGCTCGCCAATTGCGTCATGAAGCGGTTGCGGGCATCGCTGACCGGGGTTTCGTTTCCGATGCTCCACAGGGCGACGGCTGCCCGGTTCCGGTCGCGCAGGATCATTTCAGCAAGCATCCGGCGCGTTTTCAGGAGAACCTCCGGATCGTCGAACGCGATGCGCCAGTAAACCGGGATTTCGCTCCATACGATCAACCCCAGCCGGTCAGCCGCCCGCATCATGGAAACTCCGTGCGGGTAATGCGCCAGTCTCACGAAATTCGCGTTGAGACCATCCTTTGCCAGGCCAAGAAGCTGGGCCGCCTCTGCATCGGATAC
>Ga0180009_10005505_pt1 | contig 13564 bp, 9 predicted proteins | sample OS_PC_MetaG_FD_123537 | JGI IMG/M metagenome (GOLD analysis project Ga0180009, IMG submission 123537) | Groundwater microbial communities from the Aspo Hard Rock Laboratory (HRL) deep subsurface site, Sweden - OS_PC_MetaG | ecosystem: Environmental > Aquatic > Deep subsurface > Groundwater... | reverse complement strand
CGAGCCGGTGCCGGGCGGGGGGGCACGCAACGGCAGACACCGCCGAGGGGGGGGAGGCTGCCGGCGAGCGATCATTCCGACGCCACCTTCGCATGGAGCGCCCAATTCTTTGGAGGCCCCTTAGCGCTTCTTGCCATACGGATTGGCAGGAAGAGTGACCGTGGTTTCTCCGCGCGTGGCCGACGGCCGAGTCGGTTTTGGAGGGGCAACGGGCGGCGGAAACTCGATGCGCAACTGCGTAGAGCCAGCTGGGAGGATCTTATCGGCAGCGCGTCCGTCCGTCGCGATGACGTTGACTTCAATGCTCTTGGCGGATTCTTCGGCTGCCAAGTCAACCTTGCAGCTTGTGTTCCCAGGTTTGATCTCGACATCACGGCCATTGACAGTCAATGATCGAATCGGAGCGTTGGCTACCAACCGCAACGTCTCGCCGTGGGGGGCATGTTCCGCGGTGGCGTTCGAGGCAACAGGCACGACGGAGAGAGCGGGAGGGGTGAAACTCGGCGCCGACCCCGATGGTTCCGCGGTGGGGGTGTTTGCATCGCCCCCGACCGATGTTGCGGCTCGGAGCACGAGGGCTGCCACCGCGGTCACTGCGACTGCGCCCATGCCGAGAGCCATCCAGTGCAACGTCATCCTGCGCGGTCGAGGGCTTTCTGTTGGTGTAACCGAGGTCGTGTCCGTCTTCGTGAAGCTGTCAACGCCCTCAATGTCGACAGCGATCGAATCGACAGCTCCGAGGGGTGCATCTTGCCCCGCGCCAGATGCGGCAACCGCATTGGCTCCAAGGGTAGGGCGCAGCGTCGGCAACTCGCCGGCGTCCGTACCGTCGGGCTCGACGGCTGCGCTGGCCGGCTCGGTGCGCACCTGAAGTGGGGCGGATTCGCGGTGGGCGGCAGCTTCGATTGAATTCGAGGTGGAGATAGTGTCCTGAGCCGCGTCGGCGATGCTACCCATGGTGGCTCGAAGGGCGATGACCTTGGCGATCGTTGTTCGCCTGCTCGCGAGACGGTCGCCAACAAGCTCGCGCACGCACCGCGCTACATCGTCGTGCGTGGCGAGCAACCCTTCCGCGGTTGCTGCTTCGCTCAGGGCTCTCGCGAACGCTTCTGCGGTCGGGTACCGGTCTTCGGTGTTCATCGTCAGCGCCTGCGACACGGCGCGTTCCAGGGCGGCGGGTACGTCGGGTGCCGCGTCCCGGAGGCGAGGTGGAGGTTCGGTCACGATTCGCAACAACGTGGACACGTCCCCGGTCGCGTCGTAGAGCCGCTTCCCCGCAAGAATCTGCCACGCGACGACCCCCGCTGCCCACACGTCAGACCGACGATCCAACGATTGGCCTCGGGCCTGCTCGGGCGACATGTAAGAGATCTTGCCCTTGACCATGCCAGATACCGTGTTCCCGAGGCGAGTGGCGGCCTTCGCGACGCCGAAGTCCGTCAACTGCGCTACGCCGTCCAACGCGACGAGGATGTTTTGCGGTGAGAAGTCGCGATGCACGAGGGCGATGAAGACTCCGTTTTCGTCGCACAACTCGTGAGCCGCATGCAGTCCGGCCAGCACGTCGATGAGAATTCGCAGGCCTACTCCCCGCGGCAGCGGCGTCCCCGAGCGTTTTCCTCGCTTAATCAACCCTGCGAGCGTGTCACCCTCGACATATTCCATCACGAGAAACACGCCGCGGGGATCGTCGCCGGCATCGAGCACGGGGACGACGTTGCGGTGGCGAATTCGCGCCGCAAGCTTTGCTTCTTCCAACAAGTCTTCTGCGAAGTGTTCGTGGGTTCGGAGGTGACTATGGGTGAGCTTCAGCGCGACTTCTCGGACGAATCCGCCGGCTCCACGGCTCCTGGCAAGGTAGACGGTTGCCATGCCCCCGCTCGCAATCGGCAGGAGAACCTCGTAACGCCCGATCCGTTCCGGAACCTCAGAGGGGAGCGCGTCGTCTGGTTTTGGCCTATGGCCCATCATCGAGTCATACCACGTGCGAGCAGCTTTCTTGCGTGCGTCGGAGTATCCACCTAGATGAGCCGAGGCGAAAAAAGGGAATTCACGGCGGTGTCGACCGTTCCTTTGCCGGCACCGGTTCGTGGGTTCCCGCGACACGGCGACGGCGTTGGTCAACAACGGATTGGGGCAGAATCTGACATCGGGATCAATTGCGTAATAGGCGACGTTGGGGTAACTCGTGCACTCCCGCCGAAGGGGTGTTTCCTCGGCATCCCAAGGCCTGTCCCGAGAGACTGCGACCGAAGCCATGAACAACAAGACACTTGGAATTGATATCGGCTCCACCTCCTTGAAGCTCTGCCTGCTCCCGGAACAGCCCGGAGGTGCCGTCCAGCAGGCCATGCTCCCCCACGACGGCGACCTCCACGGGACGCTGTCGCAGCTGTTCGACCGCCTTGGCGTGAAAGCCGACCCGTCCATTCGTGGCCTGGTCACCGGAACCGAAGGGCGCCGTCGCTTCGAGCTGCCCGAGGTCATCGCCGCGGTGGCCATCGAGCGCGCCCTCGAAGTGCTGAAGCTGCAACCCCGAGCTGTCGTTTCCATGGGCGGCGAGGACCTGGTTGTCTACGTCCTCAACAGCCGCGGGAGGATCGTCAACACCTACTCGGGCAACAAGTGCGCCTCGGGGACCGGGGAATTCCTCCGTCAGCAGCTCGGCCGGATGAACCTGAAGCTGGAGGACATCAACGAGATCTGCGAGGGCGCGTGCGTCCATCCGGTCTCTGCCCGCTGCTCCGTCTTCATGAAGTCCGACTGCACCCATCGCCTGAACAAGGGCGAGGCCAGCAAGGCCGACGTGGCCCTCTCGCTGAGCAAGGTCATGGCGGACAAGGTCGCGGAGTTCCTCATCAAGGCGAAGCTTTCCAGCGGCCAGGTCGTCGTCATCGGCGGCGTCACCCGCAACCGTCACCTGGTCGACTTCATCCGGAAGGCCAACCCGAGGATCGACTTCGTCGTGCCGGAGGAAGCGCCCTACTTCGAGGCTTTCGGCGCTGCACACCTCGCCCGCAGTCAGGGCGCGCAGCTGCCCACAAACGGCACGCCTCTGGTCCGACCAGGTTCGGGGCTGATCTTCAAGACGTTCGCACCTCTGACCGAGTCGAGTGACCTCGTGCACAACGCACCGTCGCTTCGCGCGGACTACGATCCCGAGGCGGAGTACGTGCTGGGCGTCGACGGTGGCTCCACCACGACCAAGGTCGCGCTCGTCAACGCGCAGACGCTCGAGATCGTCGCGGAGCACTACGGCCGTACCCACGGCGATCCGGTCGCCGCCCTCAAGCAGTGCTTGCGGGAGCTCAAGAAGCAGCTCGGTGAGAAGCAGCCGAAGATCCGCCTCGCCGCAACCACCGGGTCCTCCCGAGAGCTGCTGGGCGTCTTCCTCGAGACCGTCGGTGTCTACAACGAGATCATCGCCCACACCGTCGGCACGACCTACTTCCAGAAGGACGTCGACACGATCTTCGAGATCGGCGGACAGGACGCCAAGTATGTGTTGATCAACAACGGTGTTCCTATCGACTACGCGATGAACGAGGCCTGCTCGGCCGGAACGGGCTCATTCCTCGAGGAGTCGGCTGCCGGAGACCTGAACATCGATACGGCGCCGGAGATTGGGCCGCTCGCGCTGAACGCATCCGCTCCGCTGAAGTTCGGTGAGCACTGCTCGGCCTTCATCAACTCGGACATTCGCAAGGCGATCCAGCAGGGCGCGGCGCGAGAAGACATCGTTGCCGGTCTGGTCTTCTCGATCGTCGCCAACTACCTCAACCGCGTGGTGGGCAACCGCTCGATCGGCGATCATGTCGTGCTGCAGGGCGGGGTGGCGAAGAACCCGGCGGTCCCGCTGGCCTTCGCGCAGATGACCGGCAAGCTGATCACCGTCCCGCCGGATCCCGAGCTGATGGGCTGTTTCGGCGTGGCGCGGCTGGTGCTGCAGAAACACGAAGAAGGGCTGATTGAGAAGAGCGACTTCGAGCTCGACAGCATGATCGAAAAGCAGATCACGTACGGCAAGGACTTCACCTGCAAGTCCTGCGAGAACCTCTGCAACGTCAGAAGGCTCGAGGTTGGTCAGAAGCGTTACCCCTTTGGCGGGCGCTGCTCGCTGTACACCAACCAGCGCAAGAAGAGGAAGATCCGCTCCGACGACGCCATCGACTACACCCAGGAGCGCAGGCGCATGCTCTTCGAAGAGTTCGCGCCTCCGCCGGACACGCTGCAGGCCAAGACCTCACGCGTTGTCGGGGTGCCCATGGCCTTCACGGTCCACTCCCTGTGGCCCTTCTACGCCTGGTTCTTCCACACCCTGGGCGTCAAGATCGAGGCCTCGACGAAGATCGTTCCCGAGGGAATCGCCAAACAGGAGAGCAATTACTGCTTCCCGACCGAGATCGCCCACGGCGCGATCCAGGACGTGCTCGACCGGGGCGTCGACTTCGTGTTTCTGCCCCACTTCCGCGACATGCCGAGCACGGAGAACGTGCACGCCTGCGTCTGTCCCTTGACCCAGGGCCTGCCGTACTTCGCCCGACAAGCCTTCGGGCTGCGCGATGAGCAGATCCTTCGCCCACTGCTCTCCCTCAACGACGGATTCGAGGCCAGCCGCCGCGCGTTTGAGGACGTGGCCCAGCAGCTCGGCTTCACCCGCGCGGAGGGCACCCTCGCCTACGACGAAGGAATCCGGCAATACCAACGATTCCTCGATGCCTACCGAGCGCTTGGACGCAAGTTGCTGAAAGAGATCAAGGACAACCCGGAGCGCGTTTACATCGCGCTGCTCGGGCGGCCCTACAACGCGTTCACCCGGGACGCCAACATGGGGATCCCCCGTAAGTTCACGTCCCAGGGCGTCACCGTCATCCCGTTCGACATGATCTACGAGGACGACGCTGAGATCCCGCCGAACAACTACTGGTACTACGGCCAGCAGAACATGAAGGCGGTCCAGCAGGTCAAGAAGGTCAACAACCTGTACCTGTCGTGGATCTCGAACTTCTCCTGCGCTCCGGACTCGTTCCTGCTGCACTACGTGCGCTGGATGATGGGGCAGAAGCCTTACCTGGTGCTGGAGATCGACTCCCACACCGCGGACGCCGGACTGGACACCCGGGTCGAGGCCTTCCTCGACATCGTCGAGAGCTACCGTGCGCACGTCATCCCGGCCGAGGAAGTACCTTTCGAACGGCGCTACCACGTTGTCGCCAAAGAGGAGTACTGCGATGTCGTCGACCGGAAGACCGGCAATCGATTCGACATCCGCGACCCCCGCGTCCATCTCGTCTGGCCCTCCATGGGTGACCTCTCCACCGAAGCGATGGATATCGTCGCCCGACGGCAGGGGATCGTCTCCACCCATCTGCCACTCCCCGACGTCCACAGCACCCAGCTCGCGCGCAACGTCACCTCGGGCAAGGAGTGCATCCCGGCGCTGTTGGTTCTCGGCTCGATCCTGAAGTTCTTCCACGAGAACAAGCCCAACACCGGCGACGACATCTACCTCGTCTTCGTGCCCTCCACGTTGGGGCCGTGTCGAACGGGCCAGTACCACGTCTTCTTCGACCGGCTGTTCGAGGAGATGGGCTGGGAGAACGTCGTTTTGCTCGTCGCCAATTCGGAAAACTCCTATCGAGAGATGGGCCCGAGCTTCAATCAGGACGTCTGGCGTGCGCTCGTGCTCGGGGATTACTTCACCGACATCCGAAGCTCACTTCGGTTGCTCGCCCGGGATCCGGACGGCGCGATGGCGGTCTTCGAGTCGGTCTGGAAGGACATCATGCGCGCCCTGCGGGAGGGGCCGAAGCAGCTCGATCATGAGCTGAAACGCGCGGCTGCGGACCTCACGCACATCCCGAGGAAGGGCCGCCTCGAGGATCTGCCGAAGGTGCTCATCGTTGGCGAGATTTATGTCCGGCGCGACAACTTCTCCGTGGAGGAGATCTCGGAAACCCTCATCTCGAAGGGAATCTACCCGAAGGTCACCGGCGTCACCGAGTGGTTCCACTACACCGACTTCGCTCGCAAGTTCATCATGGAGGGGCGGCGCAAGCGCGATGGCTGGCTGCGCACCCTTCGCGGCGGCGGCGTGAAAGACGAGGCGGTGTACCTGCTCGAGAAGTTCTGGAAGCAGAACGTCGAGGACAAGATCGCGACGGTTCTCAAGCCCACCGGCCTCATCCCGCACGTCCCGCACGACATGGACAAGATTATTGGCGAGGGACAGAAGGAGTTCGTCGATCCGGAGATGGAGAGCGAAGCGACCGTCTCGCCCGCGGTGGGGGCGGCGGCGATGGGGGAGGGGTACTCGGGCGTCGCCATCATCGCGCCCTTTGGATGTCTCCCCGGTCGCTTGATCGAGGGGGTCTACGCTCCGTGGGCGAAGGCTCGCGACTACCCCGTGCTGGCGCTCGAGAACGACGGTCAGCCTTATCCGCCGAACATCGTCTCGCGGATCGAAGTGTTCGCGCACAACGTGCTGCGCTTCGAGGCCACCGACCACTCGCACGAACCGATGTTGTGGCGCGAGATGGCCAAGCGTGTCGGGCTCGGCACGTTCGTGGGGCGCTAGCTTTCAATTGGATAGAACGATTTGATGGGTGGAACGCGACACTTCTGTCGTAGGGGCGGGTTTCAAACCCGCCCGCTCGTGAAGGCGCGACAGCTGCGGGCGGGTCAGTGACCCGCCCCTACCCATCGCGGGCCGCTCGATGAAATCGTTGGGCTTGGGAATATCAATGAACAACGGAACCTCTACGCATACCCCGATTCGCTCCTACACGCCGGAAGGCGTCAGGCAAAACGAGAACCACGAGCGCAAGGTCGCGCGTGTTGCGGAGCAGCTTCGCCATCGGCGGAGCACCGCGCCCCTCTCACGCCAGAAGCGAGTCGTCTCCCACCAGGTGCCCAAGGTTCACGACAAGAAGCACACCGACGAAAAGGTCAACCTGCTCGACTTCGACGAGGTGATAGAGATCGACCCTGACCGGCGTATCTGCATCGCTGAGCCCGGCGTGCCCTTCTGCAAGCTGGTCGAGAAGACCCTGCCGTACGGTCTGGTTCCCATCGTCGTTCCGGAGCTCAAGACGATCACCATCGGAGGGGCCGTGGCGGGCTGCTCGATCGAGTCGATGTCGTTCCAATACGGCGGCTTCCACGACACGTGCCTGGAGTACGAGATCATCACCGCAAGCGGGGACGTGTTGACCTGCACGCCGGACAACGAGCACAAGCTGATCTTCCAGATGATGCACGGGTCCTTCGGGACGGTGGGTATCCTTTCCCGCCTGGTGTTCCGGCTGATCCCCGCCAAGCCCTTCGTCCACATCACCCATGAGAAGCACACCTCGATCGACAGCTACCTGGCGTCGATCCAGTCGCACTTCGAGAAACGCGACGTGGAGTTCATGGATGGCATCATCCACTCGAATACCCAGTTGTCGCTCTGCGTGGGCGACTTCGTCGATGAGGCTCCCTACACCAACCGCTACGACTGGCTGAAGGTCTACTACCAGAGCACGGCGAATCGGCAGGAGGACTACTTCAAGACGCCGCACTACTTCTTCCGCTACGACCAGGGCGTCACCAACGTGCACCCCAAGTCGTTCCTCGGCCGGCTGCTGCTTGGAAAGTTCCTCGGATCGTCCGAGATCCTCCGGATCGCAGAGAAGGCGCGGTGGCTGCTCCTCAACGACGATCGCCCGGACGTCACGGTGGACACCTTCCTGCCCTTCTCGAGGTTGAAGGAGTTCCTGCTGTGGTACGAGAAGGACTTCGGCCACTTCCCGCTGTGGTGTGTGCCTTACCGCAGAGTCCACGACTACGAGTGGCTTGCCGATGGCTTCTGGAAGGGGTTCGATGACGAGCTGATGGTCGACATTGCCATCTACGGGATGAAGCAGCGGGGGGAGACGAACTACTACCGTCTCATGGAGGAGAAGCTCCAGGAGCTCAACGGGATCAAGACGCTGATCTCGTACAACTACTATCCCGAAGACGAGTTCTGGCGGATCTTCCACCGCCCGAATTTTGAGGCGGTCAAGGCCATCACCGACCCCAACAACATCTTCCGCAATCTCTACGAGAAGACCTGCCGGGCCTCGATGGGACAGTAGAAGTCCTCATACCCGTTTCCAATCGGTTGGATGACCTCGCTGGAATTGCCGATCGGAGCCCTCCAAACAGGATCACATAGAACCGTGGCGACCGGCGAAGCCGGAGCCCTGAACTTCACCAGACTGTCGGCGGGTGGGCCGACGGTTGGCTCCACCTCAATGCGATCCTGTTTAGTTGCTACCCACCCGGACCGCGCTTCGCGCCGGCACCTTGGTTCCCTCGATTGTCTTGTCCTCGTCCGTGAAGTTGATGCCCATTCGCACCGAGGGCGACGACCACACCGACGGGAGCACGTGTTGGCTCTGGCGGGAGATCTGGTCCACCACGGAATTCGTCAGATAGTCAGGCAATTCCGCCGGGAATGCGTCCTCGGGCACCATCGGCGAGCCGCTGACTGCGAGCGGAATGGCTTCGTCCAAGAGCCAGGCGCGGCGCTCCTCGGGCAGCGTGCGGAGATCGTCGGAGAGGAACAATGCCCCGCCCGCCAGGGTTGCCGTCCATACGCCGACCTCCACCTCGTTGCGCGGCAGTTTGCGCAGCAACGGCGGGTCCGCGTCGCACAGCACGGCGCTACAGAGATGCCATCGGGCTGCGATGCTCCGCGCTTGGTTCGGAATGAAGAACCACGACGCGTCGATCGGGTCGAACGCGATGTCTCCGCCCAGGCGCCAGGCGTCGACGTATTCGAAGGTCGGATGGGACGGCGCGCCGACGGCCAGGAGCACGACATCCTCACCCGCGGCATCGCGGATGACCCGGAGCGCTTCGCGGTACGCCTGCATGCCCGTTACGTTCTCGTGGCGCGGTTCTTCGTAGGTTCCGGCGAAGAGAAAGTCGATCTTCAGGAAGTCGAAGCCCCATCCCACGATGCGCTGGATGAACTCCTGGATGTGTGCAGCAGCCTCGGGCTCGGTCGGGTCCAGGATGCGCATCTTGCCGTTCGTCGGATGCGCGTAGCTCGCATTGGCGAGGAACCACGAGGGGTGGTCCGCCACCAGCTGGCTGCTCTCGTGCACCAACAGCGGCGCCAGCCAGATGCCCACGCGGAATCCCTGCGCCTTCAAGTCCGTCGCAAGGCCATCCATGCCCGAGGGAAACTTCTCATTCGCCTCCCACTCACCCCACAACTGCTGCCACCCGTCATCGATCACGATGCGCAGGGGCAGGGCGGACGCGGGGACGCGCCCCTCGAGCGCCTCCCGGGCCAGCGGGGCGTTCTCGCGGATGTCTTGCTCCGTCACGCGATCCCACAGGTCGTACCAGGAGTTCCATCCAGCGTCGGCCGCCACTGGTTTGGTTGCTCGACGCGAAGGCAGCGCCGCCGCGTATCGCGTCAGCATGCCGTCGAGATCGTTGCTGAGTCCGAGCTGCCACCGCTCTGCATCGAGGGACTGACCCGCGAGCACGGGAACGCTCTCGCCCGCACCACCCGACACGAGTCGAACGGTGAGCGCGTCGCCGGCGTCCCGATAGACTTGCACGTAGGATCGAAACAGCTTCGCCGACAGCACACCCGCGAAGAGGTTTCGCTGATCGCCCCCCGCATACGTGTACCACCACGACAGCTCGGGCCCCTCGCGCACGACCTCCTGATCTTCCCGAGCGGCGAGAACCTTCTGGAGCTTCTCCGGTGTGGGGGGCGCTCCCAAGGCGAGCGCTCCACTCTGCGACCAAGACTGAAAGCCGTTCGACATGAACCCGCGCGCACCGTGCAGCTCGGCGGTGCCGACGAGAGCGAGCCCCTCCACGCTCACGTCTTGCGCGGCCTCGAAGCGGAGCTCGGCCACATTGCCCGCGATGCTCGCTACCACGTCGCCGTGGTTCTCCACCGGACAGCGCACTTCCGTCGGCGTGAATTGGCAATCTGCCGGTTGGGTCCCTCCGAGCCATTGGCCAGCAATCAGCGCTTGGGGCAGGAGCCGCATCGCCATCCCGGGGCATGCGGTCGCAAAGGTTAGACCCTGCTCGTCGATCGCGAGCTCACCGGCATCACAGACGTAGGGTGCGGCCGGTGCCTCGGTGGCATTGTTGCTGCTGCACGCCGCAGTGAGAGCGAACAGACAGAAGGGAAGGGTGGCAAGCGTGTGTTTCATGAACCGTTGCTTCCGCCAGTTGTGCGTGGAACGCGCAGAGCCTAGCCGTTGCGGCGCGTGCGGAAAAAGCTTTCCGTGCCAGGCCCCTTTCTCCCGGCGTGGTCACCCCCCTTTCCGCGACGCTCCGGGCGGGCTAGCCTCTCGGCCGATGCACGCATCCACTCGCCGCCGACTTGCCGGTCTCGTCGCCCTTCCCACCTTCGCCGCGGTGCCACTGTGGCTGGCGGTGGCCTGCGGTGGTCCTGCAAAACCTCCAACCACCGCTGCAGGGTCTGCGTCCGCGTCCGCCTCGGTGCCGCTGTTCACCCAATCGTCGGGCGCTTCGCCCATCCACGTGGCCTGGAAAGCCGGGGCGTGCGACGTCGAGATGCGCGACGGGCTCGGTGCCACGTACCAAGTTGGCGATGGCGCGCCATCACAAGTCGAGCCAACGCTTCAGCAGACGGCCGACACCTGCCTCAACGTGCCCAAGGGAACGCAGGGAACGCTCTATGTCGAGGCGAAAGTAGCCGCATCGGGGGTGCTGTCCGACGTGGTTGTGTCGCCGGGAGGGGCGGTGTCCACGGAAGTCGTGCAATGTATGACGAAGGCGTTTGGGCAGGCACGCCTACCGGCTCCGAAGAACGCGGATTCCGTGCTGTTGCTGTTCGTGGTTAGCGCGTGTCCGCCCCCCTAGAGGTCACGCGTAGGTTTGTTGACGCGCGTTGACCGGCCGTGCACGCTTCGTGCGTGAACAACCAGCAACAAAGCGAAGTTATGAACGCAGCGGCGCCTCCCCCCGGGGGCTATGGTCCCCCCGGCGGAGGTGGCTACGGCCCGCCGCAAGGTGGTGGGTTCGGCGGTCATCCGCCAGGTGGTGGAGGGTTCGGCGGTCCTCCGCCAGGTGGTGGTGGGTTCGGAGCGCCGCCCGGAGCCCCTCCCCCTGGAGGCGCTTTCGGGGCGCCACCTGCCGCTCCCGGCGGGTACGCTCAACCCGCGCCTGTCCCCGCGTACGGCGCCGCTCCTGGTGGCGGTGTGTCGCCCGAGCTCCAGAAGATGGTCGACAAGTGGTCGATGATCTCCATGATCACCTTCGCCTTCGGCTGCGGCATCTTCGCCCTCATCCCCATCATGATGAGCAACAACGCCAAGGAGGCGCTGCGACGCGGCGACGCGGCCACGGCCCAGAGCAAGATCGGAACCGTCAAGATTCTCTGCATCCTTGGCTTCGTCAACGTCGGCTTCTGGCTGCTCATGACGGTCGTTTACGTCATCTTCATGATCCTCATGTCCATGTAGCCCTTCGTTCGCCGTTCTTCAGCCGTCCTTTCCGGGCGTTCGTCGCGCGCCCACGCGACCGGCATTCTTCGATCTCCACGATCCCTCCCATCTGCCTCGCCGCCGAACTCAGGTTCGCTCTGGCGGCGACGATGATTGCCGCTCCTTGTGGTATTGTTGGCCGCGCTAGGTCGTAGCTCGCGGCGGAACCGTCGGGGCCGCGTCATCAAGGGAGGGTTGCTCATGCCTGGTTCTGTGGATGCAGGTTCGACGTTGTTGACCACCGCGTTGATGGTCGTCTGCTACCTGGTCATCGTTCGACTGGTCGATATGAACGAGAAGGAACCGCTGTGGGCCATGGCGGCGTTCTTCATTCTGGGTGCCGGCGTGTCGGTCGCGCTCGTGCAGGCGGTCGGCACACCCGTTCTCGATCTTCAGCCTCTGTTGGGAGCGGTCATCAAGGAAGTGGCTCGCTTCGGAGCGATCGGTGTGGGCGTGGTCGGCCTCCTGATCTACGGTCGAAAGCGCGGGTGGGACGAGTTCAATGGGCTCCTGGACGGTATCGTCTACGGCGCGACCGTCGGACTCGGATTCGCGACCGCGCGCGAGGTCATGAACCAGTTGCTCCTCGCAAGCTTCGTCGTACCCGGCGAAGAAGCCGGCATGTTCGCAGGGTTCCACAAGGTCTTTCTCACCGGTTTGGCCGAGGGCATCTTCGGGGCAATCATCGGCGCTGGCATCGGCGCCGCCGTCGAATCCCGCTCGAAAGCACTGCGCGTCGTGTGGCCCATCGTCGGGCTCGGCGCCGCGATGGCCGCGAACTGGGGCTACGTTGCGCTGGGCAAGGGCAACGCCCTGGGCGGTACGCAGGGACTCATCCGCGCCCAAATCGCCTTGGCCCTCCCCGTCGTCATCGTCGTCGCCGTGGTCGTGTTCGCGCTCCTGTCCGAGCGACGGGCCATCCGCGATCAGCTCGCCTCCGAACAGGAGGCCGGGGTGGTCACGGCTGCGGATCTCTCCCTGTTGACGAGCGTCCTTGCGCGCGAGACCACGTACCTCAAGACCCTGCTGTCCGGCAAGATTGGCCCCTGGCTCAAGCTCAAGGTGCTTCACAACCGGCAGGTTCAACTCGCTTTCGTCAAGCAGAGCGCGTCCAACGAGACCGATCCCAAACGCAAGGGGCGGTTCGAAGAGGAGATCGCCAACCTGCGAAAGTGCATTCTGGACCATCAGAAAGCGCTCGAATCGGCCGGTGTTCGCAAGGGAGAGGAGAAGCAGTCATGAACCATTCCTCAACTGCTTCGAAGAAGTCGAGTCGACCTCCCGTCCTGCTGTGGCTTGTCGTGTTGGCGCTCGCTGTTTACCTGTCAGGGTGCTGTGGCAGCTGCTGTCGGGCGATGCTCGGGAGTCCGGGGGGAAGCAGCAGCTCCGACTCCGGGGGCCTGTCCAGCGCGCCGAACTCGGGCTCCGTTTCCAGCCTCGTCGCCCAGCAAGTCGGCCCGTTCCGCCTCCTCGGGACCGCTCCCGTCACGCGTCTTGGATCCAGCCTCAGCCCCGGCGTGGTCGACAGCATCGGTGCCGTCTACGCCAACCCGAACGGCGAACAACTCAACCAGATCATCCTGGCCTACGCCTCCGACAGCGTCGCCAGCATGCGCATGGACGCGGTCTACCTGACCATCGCGCGAGAGTGCCCCGGCAAGCGACTCATGCGGTCGGACATCAAGAACCGCTCCGGTGTCGTGATCGGCAAACAGGTCGTCTGCGACCGTTCACCCCAACACGTGTACTGGAGCAACGGCAAAATCCTTACGTTCGTGACGGCTCCCCACCCAGGGGCTCTACAGTTCCACAACGCGTCAGCGTACTGAAACACATCCGCGGTCGAGGAGCTCGCCGAGCATGCCTGAGTTTGGAGATGACCGTGACGCCACCCCCGCCAGCGGACGCGTTTCAGCGACGGGCGAGCTCGAATCCCTTCGCGCGAGCGAAGCGAGGATTCGGGCGCTGTTTGAACACGCGCCCGACGCGGTGATGGTCATCGACGCTGTCGGACAGATCAAGAACGCAAATAGGAACGCGTGCCATCTGCT
>Ga0180009_10005504_pt1 | contig 13566 bp, 17 predicted proteins | sample OS_PC_MetaG_FD_123537 | JGI IMG/M metagenome (GOLD analysis project Ga0180009, IMG submission 123537) | Groundwater microbial communities from the Aspo Hard Rock Laboratory (HRL) deep subsurface site, Sweden - OS_PC_MetaG | ecosystem: Environmental > Aquatic > Deep subsurface > Groundwater... | reverse complement strand
TGACCGAGCTTTTTCATACATCCAAAGTCAAGAGTTGCACCATGCTTTTTAGGACGCTGTCATCCGAACGAAGTGAGGATTTGATGCGAAGCATCAAACCTTTAGGTGACAGAGGATGTCACAGATATCTTTATAGAAAAGATACAAAGAAAAATTGGCTTTTGTTGAAAATTATACTCTGTCTTCTATTGTGGGGTTTGGATTGTTTGTAATGTTCATATGTCCTGCTCCTGTTGGAAACCTTTCTTTTTTAGGTATTCTTTCTACTGGAAGTTGTCCTCTTTGATGAGAGGGCTCCTCTGTTTGTATTGTAAATAGTCTTTCTCCTCGAAGTATTTGGCGAACTCGTTTTTCTACTTCTTCAGGAGTAGCCCATTGTATATCCTCTTCATTATAGGTTGCTCTGACAACCTCTCTTACTTCTACGTTTTTCTTTTTTCCTCTTCCCCCGGGTAATTTTGCCTTTTTTTTGTGAGTTAGATTGTATTGCCTTTGATATTCTTTTGCTTTTTCTTTGTGCATCTGATAATACTTTCTTTGATATTCTCTACGTCCTTCTGCAGTGGATGTCTTTTTTGGTGGTTTTTCTGAGGATTCTTTTGTTTTACTTTCTAATTTTCCTGGTTCAGAGGTTCTTGATTTTTGATTTTGAGTTGATGAAGCAGAAGAGTCATGATATGTTGAACTTGTTTGTTGATATTGGGAAGAAGGATATGCTAATTCGTTCATTAATACAAAAAGAATTTTTCATTTATAAAAATTGTTGTTATATCTTACTTCTTACAGAGTGCTTTGCCCCGCATGCAAGGCATTTTATAAAAGTTAGTCTGTCTTCTTTAGCCAGTTCTGTGTCTGGTTTTCCACATTCTTTACAGATTACAAATTCTTTTATGTAGCTTTCTATTTTTTCGTTTATTTTTGTGCTTGAAATTCTGTTGTTTAGAATTAATCTTTCTCCTTCGGTTTGTCCTGAAGTAGCGAGTTCTTTAAGTAGAAATTTTTGAAAGTGTCCGTGAGTTCTTCTTAAGTAAGAAGCTATTTGGAAAAAGTTTGTTAAGTATGTTTTTTTACCTTCAAAGTGTCCTTGTGCTTTTGGGACTTCAAATCTATCGCTAGATGATTCAACTTTTTTTACTTTTGAATATGCTTCTTCTAATAAATTTTCATAGGTTTCCATAAAAATTAGATAAGAAATTGGTTTATAAATTATCCTAAATAATTCCAAACAATGCTTGGTTCGTTTGGGTATAAAACAAGCATTTTACAACGGTTTTTGTATTCATAACCTTGATTTAGTTTTTTTATTAATTCTTCTTTTGAAGGTGTGTTTATTATTTCTAGTTTTCCTTGTTTTTGAATTATGTGCTCTGTGTTGATGAATCCTCTTTCTCTGTAGTTTAATTTATTATAGAGTAAACTAATTCCTTGTTCTGTTACAGCTAATCTGGAAAATCCAATTATTTTTAATTTAGGGTTTTTTAATCTTAAATTAGCTATTATCTCTGCAATTTGTTTTAGAGATTTTTCATAAAATTTAGATTCTTTAAAATTAAACTTTTCTCGGTGATAGATATGTATTCCTATTTCGGAATCTCTATTATTATTAAAAATGGTTTTTGAATCTAGTTCTGATTCAGCCAATTTTCCAAAAATTAATTGTTTCCAGCCTTTTTTATTTAATGGGATTGCAACACAAATTCCAGTCATTTTTTCTTTATTTTCAAAAACAAATCCAAATTCAGGATTATTTTGATACCATTGGGATATAATTTTTTTTGTTACTGGTGAAGATGTAGGATAAACTTTTTTATCAAGTTGAAGAATTAAATCATAATCTTTTTCATTTATTTTTCTAACTTCCATAATAAAGACAACCAAGGTTTTCTTTATCAAACTTTCCTTTAAGTTTGACTCAAGGTCGATAATATTGAATAAATAGCAGAGTTTATAAATCTTTTAGGACTTTCTTTTTTATGAACTTAAAAAATTTGGTGATTGGAATAGCGATAATTATATTAACAATCTTTGTGACTTTTTATGGAATTAATATGTTTTTTCCTAAACCGCAGTATGAAGATTTTTGTAATAATGTGGCTACCTTACCAAAAGGTTGTCCTGCTGTTTGTGTTCCTCTTTATGAAATTATAAATGGAGAGTGTGTTTTAACTGAATGTGGTTCTGGTTGTGGGCCTGATCAAATTAATACTTTCTCTGATTTAAATTCTTGTGAAGAGGGTCTTAAACTTTCTGACCAGAAAAAGTGTGAGATTCAAAACGGAACCTGGATAAGACAGGAAATACAGTGTATAAAAGCTCCATGCCCGCAGGGATATTGTGATACTTATTCAGTATGCAATCAAGAATATAATGATGTGCTGAAGTTAAGAGCCAGAAATGTATTTTTTATTGCTTTGCCTTTAGGAATTTTAATTATTGCTCTTGGGGCTCTTGTGTTTGGACTAGAGAGTGTTGGCGTTGGAATTATGGGTGGAGGAGTTGGGACTTTAATTTACGGAAGCGGAGCTTACTGGCCTTTTTCAGAGAATTGGATTAGGTTTATTATATCTCTTCTAGGGTTAATAATTTTGATCTGGATTGCTTATTGGTTTAATAGAAAAGCAGGGAAGAAAAAATAAGAAATATGAGTTGGAATAACTAAATTTTTAAAAACTTTAATCTCTTTTAATCTTAATGGTTAAAGTAGAAGATGTTACTGCTGAAGAAGCTCGTGCAAAACTACACCGAAGGAATGTTGCTAAGTTAGTTAAAGAAGTTTTTGGTAACTCTGTTATTTTAGCTGATTTTTCTACTACTTTCTCTGTCAGAGATTCTAGTAATAGTTTAATTGCTATGATCTATTATAATGCTCATTCAATGAATTTATATAATAGTGAATATTTTGAAGATGCCAGAAAATTTGGTGAACAATATGAGTTAATGTTAAGTACGTCTAGACACCCTAGCGGAAGAAAAGAGTTTGTTATTAAAACTGATTATTCTCATTAATTATTCTTACCCCAAATATCTAACTTTTCCGGGCCTTGGTTCAAATATAATTCCTTCTTCGAGCATTTTTTGAATTTCTTGATTGATTATTGTAGTTGAAACATCTTTGAGATTTATTATCAGCATTTCTTTTTCAATTCCACCTTCTTCTTCAGAATTTTTTATTGCACCAAGAATTCTATCTTTTACTGCAACCATCTCTGATTTTCCTAAGGGGTCTGTATTTTTTGCTTTTTCTTTTTCAAGCTCTAATTTTCTTACAAGTAAGTATCTTGGATCATATTCTTTTATTAATTCAGGAGCAATGTAGAGCTCATTATTCCAAAACCTTAAAACACCAATTACAACAACTGTTTGCCCTTGTGAAAAGTTGTTGAATTTTTCTGAATCTTCTCCAAAGGTTTTTAGTTTTATCTGGCCTGATCCATCATCTAGTGTAAAATTAATATATTTACTTTCACTAGTGCTTTCATATTTATCTACAATATTGCCTACAATATTTATTCTTACTATATTTTTATTTCCTAGTTCAAGAAAAGAAAACCTTTCATTATTTATTACTGGTTTTCCCATTAAGATTTCTCCAATTCTTAATTTAAATGCAATATGACGTTTGAATTGTTCTTGGTCTGCCATTGTTATATAAAAGGGAAAACAATAAAGCTTTTTTAAAGATTTATATTGTTTTTTTAGCTAGTCTTGCTAATATAACCTTTTCTAGGTTCGTATAAATCTCCTCGCTTTTTTAGTTCAATTACTGCTTCTTCAATTTCAACTGAATTCATCTGACCCTCAAGCTCTTTTTCAATTTCTTCTAGGGGGATCATTTTACCTAATCTATCTTCTAGTTCTGTTATTTTATGCAAGACATTAAGGATTTTTGATCTTCTTCCTGAAGTCATTCCTGTTGTTGCTTTATCTATATCAAAGGTTTTTGACTCATAATCATAACCTACCTGCATAAGATAGTATTTCATGAGATCAATTGCTACTTTTGCATCGTCTTTAGTTACATTTTTACTTAGCCTTATTTTTGCTGATGCTTCTCCCATTCTAATCAGGGCTTGAAGTTGACGTGCAGAAATTGGGATTGGTCTAAGTGCGCTTTCTGAAGAAACTGGTTTATTTCTTAGTTCAACATAGAATTTTTTTATTTCATCTACTGCTTCATCAGAGAGTTTAGGATAGAATTTTTGTTTGGCATAGGCTATGTATTTTCTAAATAATTCTCTAGGGATAAGCATTGTTTCTCCTTCTTTTTTATGTTCTGATAAAACATGAATTGCTATTTTTTCGTCTTTAACTCTATCTGGAATATCTCTAAGTGTAAAAATAACATCGAAACGATTTATTAGTGTTGGAGGCAGGTCAATTTGCTGTGCAATTGATTGATATGGATCAAATCTCCCAAATTTAGGATTTGCTGCTGCAAGAACGCTTGTCTCTGCACGAAGCGTGGCCTGAACATTAGCTTTACTTATTGTAATGGTATTGTGTAAGATCATTCCATTAGAAATGAAAGTATGATAAGGCTCTATTGTAACATCATAAACCCATTTTATTTTTTTATTTTTTATCTTTGATACCTTTTTAATTTTAGTCCATTTTGAATATCCAAAAGCTAGTTTTTCCAATTCTTTTAGTTCATTCCTAATTTTGCATGCTTCTTCAGTATTAGATTGCATTGCTTTATTTATTGCAATTTTTACTAATTTCTGCAAAAATATTCTTTGCTTTTCAACACCCAAGTCAATTTGGTGACCAATTTCTTTTTTTGCATTTATATTTAGTTTTTTGAATATTTCATTTATTTTATCTGTGCAATTTGGAATAATATCTGTAATTGTTTTGTAAGATTTTTTTAGTTTACAATAGTTTTCTAATCTTTGTTTTTTATGTTTTGATAAAAAATTAATGTTTTTAGCAAATTTATTTAAATTTTCCTGCCCTGTTATATCTAATCTCCATACTTGTGAGTGATTATCTTTAAAAATTGAAGAGTTAATTTCAAACCTCAATAACAAATCAGCTATTTGTTCTTCTAATTCTTTATTCTGGGAAACAAAAGAGATCCTGCACCCATTTCTTTTTTGTAAACTTACAGAGCCGTCTCCGTCGTATAAAGCCATTAATAAATATCTTAAATTTTCTTTGGGCAATTGCATTATTGATGTTGGGATGTTTCTTAAATGTCCTTTTTCTAATAGATTTTTATCTAAATTATCAAGTTCTTCAATAACTTTTTTTGAAATTACCCTTACAGCAAATTGTTTGTTTCTTTTTACTATTATTGGCTTTATATCAAAGTATTTTTCTATTGCTTCTTTGTAGTCTTTGATTAGGTTTTCATTGTTATTCCAGAATTGTATTCCTGTTTTTTTACCTCTGTTTAGTTCATAACTTCCATCGCTTAAGTGATATCCCAGGATTTTGCATAGATAATTGTTTTTCTCTAAATATTCTTTAGATTTTATTTCTATTTTGGATGGGATAGGAAAGAATTCCCCTGGTTTTAATTTTTCAGCTGGAACTGTAGTAATTTTCCCGTTTTTGACAATCCAGCAGGGGTGCTCTGGAGTTACTGTTATTTCTCTTCCATTTGCTAATTTTATATTTACAAATTCTTTTGGTGCAATGTGCCTGCTTACTCTTACAGCATTTGTCTTGAAATGAGAGTTAAAGTCTGTAGATAATAACTCCACCTTGTTAACTGGAAGGATTTCACAATCTTTTCCTTTATAGACTTTATCTTTATTTTTTTGCATTAGGTTATCAACAAATTCTCCAATTTTTACATATTTTCCATTTGATAGCATTAATTTAAAGTCTGGCAACATGCATTGCTGCTCCATTGCCTCGTGCATTGCTGAACGATCTTGTGGATCCATTTTTTCTAATTCATCAATACATACAATTCCTTTGTTTGCAAGAACCATTGCTCCTGCTTCTAGACTCCAGCCTCTTAGATATTCGTCTCTGACTACTGTTGCTGTTAATCCTGCGCCTGAAGCAGATTTACCTACTACATAACGCCCTTTAGGAGAGATTTCAGCAATAAATGCAAGAGTTACTGATTTAGCTACTCCTGGATCTCCAATTAAAAGTATGTGCATGTCCCCACGGCTTTTTTGACCTTCAGCATGGGTTTTTTTTACACCTCCAAAGAGCTGCAATACTAGGGCTTTTTTTATTTCTTCATAGCCCCAGACACTAGGTACAATACTTCTAGCTAATTTTTCAAATATTTGCGGGTCTTCAGAGAGCTCTAGAATTTGCCTTTCATCTTCTTCACTTATATCTAAATCCTCAAAAGTTTCTTCTAAAGGAATAATATTATTTGCCTCAATTGCTATTTCAAATCTTGTAGATAAACCCCCTGTACTTAATGGGACTGGAACTTCTTTTAATACACCTATTACTCTTATTTTTGATCCGGGGGTTGTTTTATCTTCCATTTTTGGTTCAACAAGATCTTCTTTAATAAAGACATTAATTTTTTTTGGTTGTTCTCCTCCTGAAAGACTTTCTGGAGATTCTTCTACAATTAGTCTTTGAGTGTCAACCATGTCTTTACTTATCATTTTAAAACTTCCTTTTCTTCCGCATGAACAACGAGAAGGTTCACGGAATTTTTTTTCTATTTGTAAAACAGAAATAATTGTTCCGCAACTAGGGCATTCAAATTTAGCATTTACTACTTGAGGTCTTACATCTGAAGATTGCCTAATTAATCCTTCAATTATAATCATTTCATCTAGGTTTTTTGAACGAATATTTCTTATTTTTATTTCTTGGCTTTTTGGCAAATTAGTAAGTCTTACTCTAGCATTACTCACCAGCCCAGATTCTTCAATTGCTAATTCTATTAGCCTAAGAGTTTCTTCAGGATCTGTTATTACTTTATCTGAAAGAATATTAGAAAATTCTGTTAGTTTTATAAAATCTATAAAGATTACATTAGTTCCTTTTCTAAGAGAGTCTCCTATTTCTTTTTTATAGGAATCAAAGAATTTTTTCGCTTCAATAATAAGATCCTCTTTTCTTAATTTTTCAACCCCCTCTTGATTTTCGTCCATATTTTTATATGGAAATAGGCTTTTTTATAGATTTATATGAATTATTGAGTAGTTTAACAAGAATTTAGTTGTTAAAAGAAAGAAGTGAAAATTTACTTTTGATAGTTTTTAAGTGCAGTTTTTACGTTTTTTAAAAGCTGTTCCATAGAGTCTTCAAGTTGCTGCTTGTTTTTTGTTCCTGTGCATACGAGTTTTCCATTAGAGAAAAGTAAAAATGTTGCTGTTGGGTCTACTAGTTTGTATACTAGGCCTGGAAATTGCTCTGGCTCATATTCTGTGTTTTCCATTTCTAAAGCTAAGAAGTTTAAGTTAAGTTTTAGATCGATTGAACCTGAGGCAACTATATTTTGAACTGTTATTTTTGGTTTTGTTGTTACATTAACATTTATTTTTCTAAGCTGTTTTATTACTGCTTGAATAACTTCTTTAACTTGAGCAATTGATTTTGTTCCTGTGCAGACTAAATTTCCTGAAGAAAATACTAAAACTGCTGATTTTGGCTCTTTTATTCTTAAAACAAGTCCTGGAAAAGTTTCAGGATTATATTCTGTGTTTGGCTGTGTTCGAGCAAGTTTTGTTAGTGGGACTGGTTTTTCCAAAGAAGTTGTTGCTACAATATTTTGGATTTTGTAATTGCTTTTAGATCTTGTAGTTGCCATTTTTGTTATTCTTGAATAATAAATACTGTGATTTTTCCTTTATAAAGGCTTCGGAGTGTGGTTTATAAAGGGGTTTGAGATAATCGAAGGGGTTTTTAAACTTCTTTACCTATATTTTTTAATGACAAACAGATGTGGCTGGGTTGGAAGTAATCCTTTGATGATTGAATATCATGATAGAGAATGGGGAGTTCCATTACATGATGATGAGAAGTTATTTGAGTTTTTAGTTTTAGATGCTTTTCAGGCTGGGCTAAACTGGGCAATTATTATTAATAAAAGAAAGAATTTTGAAAAAGCATTTTCTGGGTTTGATGTATTAAAAATATCTAAATATACTGAGAAGGATTTTAAGAGATTAATGAATGATGCTGGAATAATTAGAAATAGATTAAAAATTTTAGCTACTATTGAGAATGCTAAGAGGTTTTTAGAAATTAAAAAAGAATTTGGGAGTTTTGATAAATATCTTTGGCAGTTTACAAAATATAAAACAATAAAGAACAAATGTAAAACAATAAAAGATATTCAAGCAAAAACAAAAGAAAGTGATGCAATGAGTGCAGATTTAAAAAAACGCGGTTTTAAGTTTGTTGGTTCAACAATCTGCTATGCTTTTATGCAGGCAGCAGGAATGGTTAATGACCATACTGTGAATTGTTTTAGATATAAGGAGGTTAGTCAAAACATTTAAATACTATAAATTCTATAATAATTATAATAGTTATAAAAATTATAAAGATGGAAAACACAACAATTGCAGTTACAAAGGAAGTTAAAGAACATATCAAAGAATTTGGAAATAAAGGAGAGACTTTTTCACAAATAATTGCGAGATTATTAGATAGTGCAAATCAGAGATTATTGCAAGATGTTTTAATGAATGAAGAGGGGTGTGTTTCTATAGAAGAAGCTATAAAAGAAGCAGATAGAAAATGGCCAAGGTAATTATTTCTGAAAACTTAAAAAATCAAATTCTTAAAAAATTTAAACAAGAATCTAAGAAAATTTTTAGGTTCATGCGTTCTTTAGAAGAAAGTCCAAAAAAAGGAAAAATTGTTGGCCAAGTTAGAGGAATTATCATTAAAGAGATAAAATTTGAGAAGTATAGATTTTATTTTATTACAGACGGATATAAATTAAAGATTTTAAATATAGAAGAGTTAAAGGATTTGGTAATAAAATTTGTTAGAATGTCAGATAAGAAAACTCAACAAAAGGTTATTAATGAGATTAAAATAGTGTTAAGAAAATTAGGAGAAGAGGGATTTTAGGGGTAGATTATTTACTTGGATTTCTAATGGAAGTTTAAATTAACAAAGAAAGAATAATTAACAGTAGAATTATTGTCCCAAACATGATTAGAGTGGATTTAAAGGATTTTTTATAAACAACCATTTCATCGCTTCTTTTAGATTTCATTAATAGTGCAGGGATGAATTCATCATACATAAGTCCTAGTCCAAATCCAAGGGCTGTTGTTATATAAATATTTTTTTCTATGAATAAAAGAAAAAGTGTGGCAATTAGTGAGATAATCATCCCATAATGAATATGGTGTATTTTTAGCTCTGTTTTTTCTCTTAATATTGGTTTGTCAAATACTTTACTTGCAGTAAAAAGAAGAGTTCTATAATAGAGATGTGGAAGAACAAACGCAATTATGAAAAATAAAATTTCATTGTTCATTTTCACCCATACTTCCAATTTCTTTTTTGGTTTTCAAATTCTTCTTCTATATCTTTTATAGAAGTTATTTCAGAAAGAGGTTTGTCATCATGCCTTAGGGCAGTGAAACGCGGAAATCTTAGGGCAAAACCAGATTTGTAATTAGGTGAATGCTGGATTTCCTGATAAGTTACTGATACTATTATCTTTGGTTTTATTTCAACAGTATTTGCTTTTTCTTTTGTTATTAGTGGAGTTAGTTTTTTAGTTAATTCATCAAAAGAGATTCCTAGTTCTGTTTTTTCTTTTATTCCTGTTCCCATTTTTCCTACTTCAAGATACTCTCCTTTTTTATTTCCTTTACAAGATAAAATAAAACTAGACATCCATCCAGATCTTTTTCCTTTGCCGTATTCAGCACCAGTTATTACCAAATCAAAATCTCTTGCTTCTGGCTTCATTTTTAACATATGGCCAACTCTACTTCCTGGTTGGTATGGAGAACTTAAATTTTTGAACATTATTCCTTCTTGATTATTCTTTAGGGCTTCTTTATAGAAACTATCAACTTTTTTTTCATCACTAGTTATTATTTGCTTTGCATGAATAATTTTATATGGCTGACTTTTTATTATCTCTTTAATTAGCTTTGTTCTTTTTTCAAAGGGATTATCAAGTAAAGATTTTCCATTGTAATAAAGTATGTCAAAAACATTTACTTCTACTGGGAGTTCTTTTTGAAGTTTAGCAATATCATATTTTCTTCTGATTCTCTGTGATATCTTTTGAAATTGAGTATATCTTTTTGTTTTTGTATCAAACCCCACTGCTTCAGAGTCTAAAATAAAAGAGTCTCCTTTTACATTTTTAAGAATATATTCAACAACTTCTGGAAATTGTTTTGTTACATTTTCAAGTCTTCTTGTAAAAAGTATTACTTGCTTTTCTTTTTTATGAATAATTAGTCTAAACCCGTCGTATTTATATTCAACTGCACAAGGAGTTCCAACTGCTTTAAAGGCATCAGGTATTGAGAGTGCTTTTTGTGCTAGCATGGCTTTTATTGGTTTACCCACTTCAAGATGCAGCTTTTCTAAATCATTTAATTTTCCTTTTTTTGCTATGTTAAATACAGCTGCTAAATCATTTGTTTTATCTATTGCTCTTTGAATTTTTTCAGCTGCTATTTTTTCATCTTTAAAAAAAGCTTTTGCTATAGTTTCTCTTACTGTTGCTTCTTTAAGCCCAACTCTTAAATCTCCGATGAGGGTTCTTACTAAATATAGTGCTTCAAGAGGTTCTGCTGAAGTTAAAAGTTCTGTTATAATTGATAATTTTTTTGTGACTGTTCCTTTTCCTTCTAATGGAGGAAGTTTTCTTAAGTTTTCAAGAACTTTTTCAGTTGTTAGAATATGTGATGCAAGTGTTGATTGTTTTTTATTTTGAGTTAGTTTTTTTGCAACTTCCCCTAAATCTCCAATACTTTTCCATTCTTTAACAACTAAATCTTTTTCAGATCCAGTAGAAATTGATATTGCTTTAATTGCAAGCTGACTACTTATCCCAATTCTTCTTTCATCATATTCTGGATAAATGTCTCCTAAGAGAAGATAAAGAATATCACTATCAGAGTCTGGTAACATATCTAAAAATTTTGAAAGAATATCTATTTTTTCAAGACGTTTTGTAGTTGAAGAAAGTTCTTTATAAAGTTCAGCTAATTTTTTGTACCTCATTTTATTTGGATTTAATTTTTAATTTAATTAAATCATAAACAGCGGCCAGTGTAAAGATTATTTGTAAGATTATAAAGATTAGGTCTTTTATGTAAATGCTATAGATTAATAATGATATTCCTCCTATGAGATAGTAGATGTCTTGTATTTTTCTTCTTTTATTTATTATTCCTACTGCGATTAGTAGTATCCCTAATGCTCCAATTATTTTAAAAATATTTAGATCCACTCTTTTTTACCTTAATTACTAAAAGAAAAATGTGTTTTTAATTCTTCTTATTATTTTTTCCACAAGCCATGAAGATTACAATATTCTCTGGCTGAAATTGGAACAAACGGAAATGCGGCTTCTGGTTTTTCTCCTGATTTAAGAAATACTTTGGCGGTTATTCCCTCTTTAGAAGTAGCTTCAATCCATTCAATATAATGGGATTCTTCCATCGGGTGTTCAATGCTACCTATCTTAACAATATTGCCTTCAATTACTGGAACGTGTTTTTCAGCTGAAGCATCAACTGTGTTTTCTTCTTGTAGAGTCATTGGTTTTCCACAGCAAATTAATTGTCCAATTCCATCATGGATTACTTCAACAATGTTTCCGCAGATTTCACATTTATAGATTTGTTTTATTTTTGTGGGCATTTTTTAATAATTCTCTTTTAAGATCTCATAATATGATTGAGGATGTTTACATGCAGGACAGATTAGTGGTGCTTCTTTTCCTTCATGCACATAGCCACAGTTCTTACATATCCACTTTACTGTTTTTTCTTTTTTAAAAACAGTTTTGGATTTTATATTTTCTAAGAGTTTTCTATATCTTTTTTCATGCTGTTCTTCTACTTCAGAGATTTCTTTGAAAGAGTCAGCAACTTCTTTGAATCCTTCTTTTCTTGCTATTTTTTCAAAATCAGGATAAAGAGTTTCCCATTCCATTTTTTCTCCATCTGCTGCAGCTAAAAGATTTTCTGCAGTTGTGCTTATTTTTCCAGCAGGATAGCTAGCAGTAATTTCAACTTCTCCTCCTTTTAAGTGTTTAAAGAAAACTTTAGCGTGCTCTTTTTCATTGTCTGCTGTTTCTAAAAATATTGTTGATATTTGTTCATAGCCTTCTTTTTTAGCTACACTTGCAAAATAAGTATATCTGTTTCTTGCCTGGCTTTCTCCTGCAAATGCTTTTAGCAAGTTTTTTTCTGTTTCACTTCCTTTTAATTCCATTTTTTAATAACTCTCCTAATATCTTTTCATAAGAACTTATCTTTAAATAAGTTTTTGTGAAGATGATTTCATATGAATTAGGGTTTTTTATATAAATAAACAAAAATATTGTTTTTTAGAAAGATTTTTATATTATTAATGGCCTTTTTAAGTATGAAGCAGAGAGATTTATGGATAATTATTTTAACTATTTTAGTAATAGTCTCATTAATTTTGAATATATATTTAATTAGTGAGAATTCAAAAATTCAAAAAAAGTTAAACTATAATTTTATTGGTGATAAAAATAACTTAAAAAGTATCTGTCAAGCCACAGGAGGAAATTTAGAATACATAGATTCAGATAATTATTTTAGGTGTGATTGGGGTAGTGTAGGTTTGGGTGTAGATTATAGGAGTTTCTTAGATTAAGTTTTTAAAGTTTATGCTCTTTTTATTCCGTAAGATCTTCTACTTGGCCTATTTTTGTTTGTAGGACTTTTATCTCTTAATCCACGAGATTTTTTAGCAGCACTAGTAAGTCCTCTTAAGACTCTATTTTTGTTTGATCCTTTTGTTATCCATTTCATTGTTCTATCGCTTTTTATTTCTGGTTTTTGTGGATCAACACAGATTACTTCATAGAAATAATGAATTCCATCTTTTCCAATAACATAAGAATTTAAAACCTCTAGGTTTTTGTGATTTCTTGCTACTCTAGATTCAGCAATCCATTTGTAGTTCATCTTTAGGGTTTTTCTAATGTGCATTCTTTTTGATCTACGCCCTTTATTTGGCCTGGGTCTTTTATGGCCTCCTCTTTTTAGTCTTATTCTTATTATGATAAATCCTTTTTTTGCTTTGTATCCTAAGCTCCTTGCTCTATCAATTCTTAGGGGATGGTCTACTTTTACTTGAGCAGGTTCTTTTCTCCACTCAATCATTCTTTTTCTAAGAGTATCTACATCTGGTTTTTTCCATGCTTGTCTTATATAGTGATACATACCCTTAGACATTTTACTTGTAAAATGGATTATACAAAATCCTTGATTTTAGTTTTGTCATGATAATGATTAAGAAATGTGGTTTAAAAGCTCTTTGGTTTTATTTTCCTCTCAAACCTTTTTTTACTCCACTTGCAAGTCCTTTTCCAACTGCATGGGTTATTCTTTCAGCTCCTGGGGAGGTTTCTTCTGCTACATAAGATGTGATTTTTCCTATTGA
>Ga0180009_10005503_pt1 | contig 13573 bp, 15 predicted proteins | sample OS_PC_MetaG_FD_123537 | JGI IMG/M metagenome (GOLD analysis project Ga0180009, IMG submission 123537) | Groundwater microbial communities from the Aspo Hard Rock Laboratory (HRL) deep subsurface site, Sweden - OS_PC_MetaG | ecosystem: Environmental > Aquatic > Deep subsurface > Groundwater... | reverse complement strand
GAGTTATGGCAATGTATATAAAAACCTACATAATTTGCCGTGTGAAAGTTTTTTTCACAGAATTCTTTGGACATTAATTTAGTCTGCAATCTAAGGTTTTTTAACACCATTGATTTCCCACAGCCACGGGGGCCAGAGATAACAACGGTGCCAAAATCCGTAATATCATTGTACCACGGTAAAATATCGGAATATAGATAAGATAATAAATCACTATCTTCTGGCATTTCTTCAGCACTTAAGTATTCAAAAGGATGCTTTAATTTACCATTTGCTTCTGAAATTTCTATTTTCGCTGATTCCCTCAATGATTCAAGTTTGTTGATAGTCTCAACAGGGTCAAAAAGTCTTCTATCAAGGGAGGGGTCTTCTAATTGTTTTATTAAATTGGGAATAGATTGGTTGAATCTTTTGTCATGAATTTCAAGACTCTCTCCATAGGTCTTATTTTTATCCCAAAGTTGTTTGAGTAAGATACACATCCATTCCATATCATTTTTAAATTTATCTCCTCTAAATGTTTTTGAGAGTCCAAAATCTACAATTTTGACACGGTAACTAAAAGAAAGTTCGTAAGATTTTGGTGGAACAAGAAGAATATTTCCTGCATGTAAATCCCCGTGTTCTAAATCTACGCCTTGCATTGCCTTAATTCCTAAACATAATTGTCTTATAATCTCAACGATAAAATCTGCTGTAATCGGTTTTGATTGTATAATAATATCTTTTAATTGCTCTCCATCCACATATTCCCAGACGATATACCTTAAACAGTACTCAATTCCATTGATTTGGATTATTTTCTTATCTACTTCGATTACATAAGCAATTTGAGGTACATCTCTAACTTTAGCAGCTTTTAATGCCTCTGTCTCCCAATTAGCATCTTGGTAAGTTGGCTTTAAAACTTTTATAGCAACAGGAGCATTACCTAATGAAGTATCAGAGGCTTTATAAGTCACCGCAAAGTTACCTTCTCCTTTTCGTTCTATGATTTTATATTTACCAATTTGTTGTCCAATAAGGTCCGGTAGAGTCAAATTATGCATGTTTTCCTCCACTAACTTTCTTAGAAACGGTTATTTTCGCATCACATTTTACTTCTCTTAACTTTTTCAAAGCTATCCTTATGTAAGAGTGTTTCACATCAATCCCAATAGAATTTCTGCCTAATTTCAATGCTTCAATATTTGTAGTACCAATGCCACAAAAGGGGTCTATGACTAAATCTTCATAAAATGAATACATCTTTATTAACCTTCTGGGCAACTCATTTGGAAAGACAGCTGGGTGATCTTTTGTGCTAATTCCATTCAAAAACCATATCGGTTCTCTAAATTCTCTAAATTCTTCCTTAGTAATTTTGGACATCTCTTTTATTTCTTTTGGGACTTTTCTTTTGCCTATCTTTCTAAAAACATAGATCGCTTCTAAGGCAGTGGAGATCATAAAATTAGAAGGATAAGGATAACTGCCAAATAAAACAGCACCATTTCTTGAAGTTGTTTTCTTCCAGTAAATAGTCCCCATAAATCTTAAATTTTTAATATCTAAAAGCAGTTGCCACAGGTCGTGAATTATATTGACTGTATAATACCTTTTATCCATAGGGTCAAAATTATATATGTTCCCAATATTTAATGCAATTTTGCCGTCTGGAAGAAGCTTTTTCACGCACTCATTAAGAATATTTTTCATTTTTTGAAGATATGCTGAATAACTATCCTTGTAGCCCAATTGTTTTGGATGTTTATAGTCTCGTGCTTTCCAGTAAGGCGGAGATGTAACTATTAATTGAACAATTTCATCCCCAAATAGGCTTAATATTTCTCTTGCATCACCAATAAAAAATTTATGTTCAGTTTTGAGATTTTCGGTATTCATCTTAAAACCGCCATTTCATATAACTCGTTCATATACGCAATATTTCGTCTATACCTCCAATGCGACGGAAAAGTGCTTTGCACTTTTCCTAGCATCTTAGGAAAAGCCTCTGGCTTTTCCGTAAGATTTGGCGGTATATACGAATTTCGTATATCATTCCATTTTGGCATTATATCCAAACTATTTAACGTATTATTCACTCCTTTTCCTAGCATTCTCCAGCATTATTTTTTGTTCAATAGACGCAACAAGTCTTATTGTTTTGTTAACAACATCAGCGTTCAGGCTTATTGAATCAATACCGTTTCTTACAAGGAACTCTGTGAACTCAGGGTAAACAGATGGCGCCTGACCGCATATTGAGACCGTGCAGTTTTTTTCATGAGCGACCTTTATCAGATGAGCAATCGCTCTTTTCACAGCCTCGTTTCTTTCATCAAAATATCCGAGCTGTGCGAGTATTTCAGAATCCCTGTCCGCGCCCATAATAAGCTGTGTTAAATCATTGCTTCCTATTGAGAAGCCGTCAACAAGCTCTGCGAACTGGTCTGCAAGGAAAACATTGCTTGGTACCTCAGCCATTATCCATACCTTGAAATCGTTGTTTCTTTCAAGCCCTTCCTCTTTCATTATCTTTAGCGCTTTTCTTACCTCATCAACTGTTCTAACAAAAGGCAGCATGAGCCAGAGGTTTTTTAATCCTGAATCCCTGACTTTTTTGATTGCCTTCAACTCAAGCCTGAATGCTTTTTCATATTTTTCGCTCACATACCTGCTTACACCCCTCCATCCTATCATAGGATTCGCTTCTACGCTTTCATATTTTTCCCCGCCTTCAAGGTTCCTGTACTCGTTTGTTTTGAAATCGGATGTCCTGAGCACAACAGGGCGCGGGTAAAAAGCACGTGCGACAGTTGAAAAAGCCTCAACAAGTGCATCAATAAACACCTCAGGTTTACCCTGCTCTATTAATGCAAGCGGATGCTTGCCAACAGATGATGTTACAGTGAACTCCTCCCTCATCAGTCCCACACCTGACACAGGCAGTCTTGCGCATTCCTCTGCTTTTTCAGGAACACCAAGGTTCATATAAATTTTTGTTCCTGTGACAGGAACATACTCTGCTGCCTGTAAAATCTTTTCTTTCTCTTTCTTTTCTATTTTAATAATCCCTTCATACACAACGCCTGTTGATGCATCAACCGTGATTTCATCTCCTTCCTTCAATACCTTTGTTGCCTTTCCAGAGCCTACTATGCAGGGGATACCAAGTTCCCTTGAAACAATTGCAGCATGACAGGTCAGGCCTCCTTCGTCAGTAACAATCGCTTTTGCTTTTTTCATCCCTGGAACCATATCAGGTGTTGTCATTTGTGTGACAAGGATATTTCCTTCCTTTATTTTACCAAGTTCTGATGAATCCTTGATAATAACAACCGTTCCAGTTGCTATTCCAGGAGATGCAGGCAGCCCTTTCACAAGAATCTTTCTTTCCTTCATTGTTTCTTTTTCCTCTTTTTCCATCTTTATCCCCCCTTTTTTGATTGTTGTCACAGGTCTTGCCTGGACAATATAAATCTCGTTGTTTTCCATGCACCATTCAACATCCATTGGCTCATTGTAATGTTTTTCAATTCTTTTTCCAATCTCAGCGAGTTTCACTATATCGGTGTCAGGCATTTTTTGCTTATCCTGCTTCCACTGCTCAACTTCAACCTCTGTCGTCTTTCCATCCTCACCTTTCACCTCTTTTATTTTCTGGGTTGCTATGTTTTTATCCTCAATTTCAAGCGTATCCTGGTCAACAATATACGTGTCTGGTGTTATTTTTCCGCCAACAATGGTTTCACCAAGACCATATCCTGTCTCTATAAGGATTTTTGGTTTGCCTGTTATAGGGTCGGATGTAAACATCACACCTGAAATATCAGCATTTACCATTTTCTGAACGACAACAGCAAGCTTGACATCCTCATGTTTGAACCCCTGTTTTTCCCTGTAAAATATTGCTCTTGGGGTGTACAGTGATGCCCAGCATTTTTTTACAGAACTCAATAATTCCTGTTCCCCTTTCACATTCAGGTATGTGTCCTGCTGACCCGCGAAACTTGCCTCAGGCAGATCCTCGGCAGTTGCAGAGCTCCTGACCGCAACAAAGGCGTCATCAAGCTTCCTGTAAGCGTCTAATACATCCACCTCTATCGTCCATGTCATATTGGCACTGGTTATGATTTTTTTTATCTCCCCTGATTTTTTTTCTAAATCATCTGAATCATCTACATTGATATTTCTTAAAATATTGAACACGGAGTCCTTTATTTTGGTTTCTTCAAGGAAATTCCAAAAAGCATCTGCTGTAACAATAAACGCAGGTGGAACAGGAAAATCATTTTTGAGCATTTCACCAAGGTTCGCACCTTTTCCCCCAGCAACAGCAATATCTTCCCTATTTACATCATTTATCCATTTTATTGTTTCCATAAAATCACCAAGCGTATATGCTTTTACTGGGTAAAAACATTTTTGTCTTAAGGTTTTCTTTCCTCAATTAAAATAGAGCAGGATGACGGGATTTTCATTTTTGCCCTTTGCATCGCTTCTTTTGCGGCCTGAATATGCTCTTTTTCAACATTTAATGTCATAACCTTCTGATGTATTTTCACTCTTGCAGCAGTGCTCACTGGTTTGCCAAAAGAGTTCCTCATACCCTGTGATACCCTGTCCGCACCTGCGCCTGTTGCCTGCTTGTTCTCCCTTAAAACAGCATGAGGATATAAACGTATCTTTAGATAATAGTTATTCTCACCCATTTTCCCTGCGGCATATTTGTTTGCAGCAATCCTCGCAGCCTCTAATGCGGAATGCCTTATCTGACATTTCTCTTTCACAGCAAGTGTGACAGAAAAAGGATAACTTTTCTGGAGATTACCGTAATCAAAATGCACGATTTTTGGCTGGGGCACGCCTCCCATGTATTTCTTTCTTGTGCTAACCTTTCCCCTTATTTCTCTGTACATCCTTCCAGGTTTTCTTACCATAAAAGCGGAATATGTGTTCTGGTTTATTAAAGTTACCCCTTATCTGCTAACTACTATACTGTGTCCTCTTAACTGAATAATCCTTAGATTTGTCTCTTTAAGAATTTTGTCTGCTATATCCTTCATTGTTGCAGAGCTGAGAGCGCTCCTCAAAACCTTTATCTTAACATTTTTCTTCTTCTTAACAAGTATTTTAATGTCATTAATTATGTTTTCTGTCACGCCATTCTTTCCTATTCTTAGGACAGGTTCCAGGTCATGGATGTTTTGCATGTTTCCTCCTTTCCTTCACTTCCTTTATGAAAGGTATTCTCATATATTTCTTGCAGTTTTCGCAGTATATGATTATTTTTGATTTTCCTGTTCTCACTCTCGCATTCATCCCTGGCAGAAGACAGGAGTAGCAGTGCTTGCAGAATCTTCTTTTATATTTTGCCGGGATGGACACATTGTATCTCATACCTATTTTACGCGCAAGCTCAACATACCTGTCTGCCCTGTCCATGTTGTGCTTCAAAGATTCTTTTTCAGCCAGGGTGAACAGCCTGTCAAAGTTTCCGTTGACAATGCTGATAGTTTTTCTCCTGCCGAGTTTCATCATTTTCCAAAACAGTTTCAGTATATATATTCTTTACATTGATTATTAAACTCCGCAACCGAAGGGTTTTCGGTAGAGATATTACGAAATTTTCACTGAAAATTTCTAATATGCTAGGAAAAGTGCTTTTGCACTTTTCCGTCGCATTTTACGGTGAAATCTATGTTGCGGAGTTTATAGCGTGATTTTTGTGTTCACAAGCAGCAGTTTCCTCTTATTGCCATTCACAATCTCAACAAGCACAACATCATCATAAAGGTCAGTGATGTTTTTCATCCATGTTTCAATCAATGCTGATTTCAATGTGAGAGGGGATGCACCCCTTTCCTCCCTGAGATTGTTGATGTAGTAAAGGAAATCATGCGTTGAGAGGCGCGCAGTTCTTGAGTATGTGCCGATGTTTTCATGCCAGACAGACTCAATCTTTTTTGCAAGTTCCCCAAGAAAACCTGTTGTTTTCGGGTCTGAGTCAAAACTTTCATGGATATTTATTTTTGTGTCTTTCGGGAATTTATCAATCGCGGATGATAAGCCAAAGTATGCAATAGCAGTTTTTTCTGCAACCTCTTTTTTGTTGTTTTTACCCATGTGTCAAGAATGGTATTATGAATACTTAAAGGCTTTTGCCGACCACTGCATTCTGCCCAACAGAAATTCCACCATCTCCGTTTGGTATGTTGTTGTGGACTAAAAATTTTTTATTTGCATTTTTCACAAAACCTTCAACGGTTTTAACAATTATATTATTGTAGGATACACCGCCTGTTATACCAATGTATTCAATACCTTTTTCATCTGCTTTCTCAAGAGCAATTTCCGTTAGTTTTTTTAACAGATGATAAACAAATGAGTATGACAAATCAGATTTTTCTGTTTCAGAAATTTTTTTGTTTTTTGAGTAATCGATTAACTGCATGAATAAATCAACAGTAGAAACAATCCTCCTGTCCTTGTTAACTGTATCGACCTCAAAATCATATTTTAATCTTCCATTTTCAAGGTATCTCTCAAGTTTCATTGCAGGCTCACCATCGTATGTCTGCCTCTGGCACACACCCAGATAGCAGGACAGGGCGTCAAGGACTCTCCCAAAACTTGTTGTCATAGGCGCATTTCTCATACCCTTTCTGAGTAGAGCCGATTCTTTTTCATCAAAATAATCATTTCTTATTGTAGGGAAAGTATGACTTTCCCTACATTCAAAAACTTTTCTTTGATTTCTTTGAAAAAGTTTTCTCATACCAAGTTTCTCAAAAACACCAAAAACAATCCTTCTTGGATCCTTCACAGCAGCATCTCCGCCTATCAGGGGTATTTCCTCCATGGAGCCAATCCTATCAAATGAATCATAATCAGATAATAAAACCTCACCGCCCCAGGTTTTTTCATCAACACCATAGCCTGTACCGTCAAGCGTTAACGCAATAATCTGTTCATTGATTTTGTTGTCAACCATTAAAGAGACTGCATGCGCCCAATGATGCTGAATCCTAAACAATTCTGCATTATGTTTTTCTGAGATTTTTTCACCAAATTTTTTTGTAACATATCCTGGGTGGAGGTCAACACCAACACCATCTACCGAGGATATGTCAAGTGAACGCATAAGATGGTTTGTACTTTCCTCAAGGAATACCAATGTTGGATAATATCTGGTGTTGCCAATATAGGGTGAAGAATACATAGATTTGTTTTTTGATACGGATGTGGAGACATTCTGCTCAGCCCCAACACCAACAATGCATTCATCATAATCAACATCTATTTTCACTGGAACATATCCCCTGGATTTCCTTATAAAAAATTTCCTGTCATTATAAACCCTGATGACTGAATCATCGCATCTGTTAACGATTTTTCTGTTATGAAGAAGATAATAGTCTGCTCCAAGTTCAAACACCTCTCTGTTCTGGATCATCATGGGCTCCCCTGGTATGTTCGCGGATGTCATTACAACACCATCGTTTTTCATGTAATGGAAAAGGATATGGTGCAGTCCCGAGTAAGGCAGCATAACACCCATGTTCGGAAGGCCTGGTGAGACCGCCTCCAGAATTTCTTTAACTCCTTCATCATCTTTTTTCTTTAATAACACAACAGGTTTTTGAGGACTTCTCAAAATCTTTTTCTCTTCATTATTTATTTCAGCATATTTTCTTACTTTATCTAAATCCCTCATCATAATCGCAAACGGCTTCTGCTCCCTTTTGTACCATTTCCTCAGTTTTTTCACAACATTCAAATTACAGCATATGTGCATTCCCCCCCAGCCCTTCACCACAGCAATTACCCCTTTATCCAGAAAACATGCAAAATTTTTAACAGGGTTCCCGTTAACAATTTTTTTATTTTTATCATAAAGCACGTAATCTGGTCCGCATCCCGGGCAGGATGTTGTCTGAGCATGGAATCTTCTATTTTCGGGGCTTAGATATTCTTTTCTGCACTTTTCACACAAAACAAATTCATCCATGGATGTATTTTTTCTGTCATAGGGTACACCCCTTATAACTGAAAAACGGGCACCGCAGTTAGTGCAATTTATGAAAGGATAAAGGTATCTTTTGTTTTCCATGTCAAACAGTTCCTTTAAGCAGTCATCACATATTCCGGTATCCGCAGGTATTGTTGAATATTTTATGCCATTCCTGCTTTTTAGTATAATAAAGTCATCATATTTTTCATCGGTTTTCTCAACTATTGTATCATCAATCCTTGCAAGGGATGGTAATTCCTTATGCAAAACCTCTAAAAATTTCTCACAGCCCGTGTCAAGGGCTATCTCAACATTTGAGCCGTTATTCCTCACATAACCGTTTAATTCCATTCTTTTTGCTATTCTGTAAACTGCTGGCCTGAACCCCACGCCTTGAACAACGCCTCTGATAAATATTTTATAGCTCATAGGAATCTGATTTCCGCAGGTTTCCCTTCAATCTTGTAATCCACAGGCACTTTACTGTAACGCAATGGCGATTTATCAACAGAAAGAATTCTCCTGTATTCTTTATCTGCATTTAAACCTTTTTTCCACATACTTATTTTTAGTATTGTAACAGAATCAAACAATGACATTAGTTTGTCTATGTATTTACGTGAGTAGTAGGTTCCCTCAACAAGGTAAACAGAGGTTCTTTTTGCGGATTCATATCTTTCTTTCTCTTGGGTTAAATGAGTATATATTGCTTCTGTCCCATGTCTCATTATGTATTCAGATAATGAAATAAGGACATTAAACACATCCCCTTTTGGTATCAAAGTCTTTACAATTTCTACATATTTTGATGCCATGAGTCTATTCAGATCTATTTCTCCCAGCATTCTTTTTGTCTCTTCAACTGATGAAAAATCAAAAAAGTAAACCTTTTTTTCATTGTAAGCTTTTGTTAAATCAATATTATGTGTTTTTGCATAGTTCATCATCTGTTCAGGGTTCATGGAGTAACAGTCGATTAAACCAATATCTCCTTTTTCAATTCTTTTTTTCAGTAAAAGTAGCAAAAACAGGTCGCCTAGACAGCCTCTCTCAGCAATGGGCTCACTCCATTCAACAATCAGGTTTGTTGAGCCTTTCACAAATCCTCCACCAAGAAGATCATCAAGTTTTGGATAACCTGTGGATATGATTTCCATAAAACTACCAATGCAATACCCTGATATAAAAATATCGAATACTTCGGAATTGCTCGCATCGCAATTCCTCATATTTTTGCTCAGTCGCTTCGCTTCTTCACAAAAATAGGCGGGCGTGAGGGGATTCGAACCCCTGATCTATAGCTTTCCTCGTCAGCCTCGGAGTTCAGGGAAGAGAAATAGCCAATTGCATAGCAATTGGCTTAAGCAGTTGCGAAGCAACTGCCATCCTCTTTTCTTTGATCCCCAGGAACTTTCTTTTCTTGAGAGAAAAGAAAGTTGCTGTTAGGAGGCTATCGCCCTATCCAGACTAGGCTACACGCCCTTAATGCTAAATGTCCTTTTTAGATATTAAACTTATGAATGCAGAAATCTTTTTTACTACAAAAACCTTATCCTCATTTATGAAAAAGGAAACACGTCTTATTCTTGCATTGGATGAAACAGAAAAGGAGAAAGCATTGAATGTTGCTAAAGAGGTTTATGATGTCGTGGATGCAATAAAGGTAAACTACCCTGTTGTTCTAAGCTGTGGTATAACTGTTGTTGAGGAATTGTCGAAACTCTCAGATGTTATCTGTGATTTTAAAATTGCAGACATACCAAACACCAACACGCTTATAGTGAAGGAGGCTATAAAACATAATGCATCTGGTGTTATTGTTCACGGATTCATGGGAAAGGATTCTGTTAAAGCATGCATTGATGCTGCTGAGGGAAGGGATGTTTTTGTTGTGACAGAGATGAGTCACCCAGGAGCTGTTGAATTCATGCAGCCTTTGACAGACGAACTCGCTCAACTCGCTGTGGATGCTGGTGCCACCGGTGTTATAGCACCAGGAACAAGGCCTGAAAGAATCAAACACATAAGGGATATTGTCGGTGACCTGCTAATTCTCAGCCCTGGTGTTGGCGCTCAGGGCGGCAAAGCATATGATGCAGTATCAGCTGGTGCTGATTATATTATTGTTGGAAGAAGCATATATAAATCAGATAATCCAAGAAAGGCGGCAGTAAAAATTGTGAATGAGATTAAAGGTATTTAATCCGTATCAGTTAAACAGAACATTTATAACAAACCACTCCCTTTTCTATTTTATGTGTCTTGCGATACCTGCAAAGGTGATGGAAATAAATGGCAGAAATGCAAAGGTGGATTTCGGAGGCACATTCAGAGACGTGAATGTTTCATTAGTGGATGCAAAAAAAAATGATTATGTTCTTGTCCATGCAGGTTACGCTATTCAAGTTATGGATGAAAAAGAGGCAAATGAAACATTGAAACTCTGGGAGGAGATGCTAGGTCAGGACAAAAAAACATCAAACAATTTTTCCTCACCCATTTCATAAACCCACAATGACAGTTTTTCCTCATTTTCTTTGCTCATTTCTTTATCAACCCTGTTCTTTATCTCATCCTTTAATCTTATTTTTAATTTCTTATCGTTCCTGAAAAACACTGCCTCAGCAACACCTTCGTCTTCTACTTTTATGTTTCCTTTGCCAAGCGTGCAGGAGGATGAAAACTGGATGCCATCAATAATGCATGATATTGGTGGTTTTATTCCTGTTCTCACAACACACTTTAATTTTTTTCCCCTCACTCCCATTTTTTCAACAGCAAGCTTTCCCATCCTGAGACCAATTACTGCATAGGGTCCAAGATGCCCATGGAATTTTTTCAGGTTTTCAAGTTCTGACATAATCCCCCAAAGATTCCATGGTTGTATATGGATACCAATAGAAAAACCTTATCACCAAACCATCATTTGACCAAAAAAATTATATATGCATGAGACTATTACCTTCATTAGTAACACAAAAATAAAAAAAGTAACACTATAAAAAAGGGGTGAAAAAAATGGCGTGCTTCATTGTTCCGGGAACAGTAGGTGTGATAACAACTGCTTTGAGAAAGAAGGTGCCAAAGAAATGGCATGTTAACTGGCTGAACACGATGCTTTGGGGTGGAACCATAGCTCTGGCTGTTGAGCATGTAGCACATCAGGAAGTCGTACCCTTCCCCCCATTTCTGACAGCTATGGGGAACCCGGCAGATATTCCGATTATGCTGTACGAGATGGCAACAATAGGGGGAGCAATGACCCTATGTATCGTGTTTGCATGGTTTGTAATGGTTGCAATAGCATCAACGATGGAGGAAAAGGCAAAAGTGGCAATAAGGCATGAGGTGTGAATATGTGGTTTGTAGTGAGTCTTGTAGCAGCAATATCCATAACTGCTTTGTCTTTTACAACACCCAAAAAGTATAATCTGGGATTCTTGAGTTTGATGCTTTGGGGGCTATCAATAATGGTGCTGATAGATCATGTTTTGGGTTATGAGGGAGGGGAATTCCTGGAAATGGAAACAGGCGGACTTATCACAAATGGGACTGTGCTTGGCATAGTGATGCTCATCCCCTTGTTTATAATATGGGAGATTGTCCTACTGATTCCAAAGATTAAAGGGTCAGCTGAATGAGAGCCATACTGCATTCTGTGCTTTTGTGTAAAGAAATTTGATGTGCTATGTATTAGGCATTTTTGGAATGTAAAGGCATACGTATTCATGGGTTTAGCGTTGGAATTTACGATTACCGTATGGGTCATAGTGGTTTGGGCAATAATTTGTTTTGCAGCCAAAGTAACATCTCCAAAACACGTAGGAGTTTAATAACAAAAACCATAAACACATAATATAATTACCTGTTATGAAAAAAATCGTAAGATTTGGTGTTTCCCTGGAGCCGAAACTACTGAAAAGGTTTGACAGAATCATTAAAAAGAAAGGATACTCCTCAAGGTCAGAGGCAATAAGGGATTTAATCAGGGATGAAACAGTTAAACAAATCCTGGAAAATGAAAATGAAACGGTTGTTGGAACATTAACGATAGTGTATGACCATGATGCAAGCAATGTCACAAATAAATTGTTGGATGCGCAGCATAGACATCATAAAAACGTTTTGTCAACAATGCACCTGCATCTTGATGAGCATAGCTGCCTTGAGGTTCTTGTTGTTTCAGGAAAGGTTAAGGATGTGCAATCCATAGCAGACAGTATTACAAGCATCAAGGGTGTTAAGCATGGTAAACTCACAGTAACAAAAAAGAGGTTTGATTAATGCATGAGTTTTCTGTTATGAGCCAGATTGTAGAAGCGGTTTTGCAGGAAGCAAAAAAACATAACGTGAAGTCGGTAGATGAGGTTCATCTGGAGATTGGAGAGTTAACATTTCTTGGACATGAGCAGATGAAATTCGCATATCAGGTTTTAACAGAGAAAAACATGCTTAAAAACTCAAAAGTTATTATATCTGAAAAGAAGGCGAAGATAAAATGCAAAAAATGTAGTTATAATGGAAAAATAGAATATGAGCATGATCCAAGTTTCCATTTCTCACTTCCAAGATTTACGTGTCCGAAATGCAGCGCTCCGGTAGAGATTGTTGAAGGAAAGGAATGCATAATTAGGAGAATAGTAGCTGAGGAGGATTAGTATGTTCAGGTACAGGGATAAAAAGCTCTCTGAAAAAATTGTTTCAAAACTGAAAGATATGAAATTAAACATAAGATTGATGCACGTATGCGGAACGCATCAGGACACGCTTGTACGATTTGGTTTGGATGAGCTACTGAAAAATGCAGGTGTTGAGATAAAGCAGGGACCCGGCTGTCCTGTTTGTGTTACAACTCCAAAAGAGATTGAAGAGGCAATGCTACTTGCAAGGAAAGGTAAAATAATAACCGTTTTTGGTGACATGGTAAATGTTCCAGGACGGGAATACTCACTTGCGGATATGAGAACACAGGGTTACAAAATAAAAATTGTTTATTCAATAGATGATGCATTAAAAATCGCCGGCAAAACAGAAGAGGATGTTGTTTTCATGGCTATTGGTTTTGAGACAACAGCACCCAGTACCGCGTCAGCAATACTGAACGCTCCCCCTGAAAATTTTTCAATACTGAGCTGTCATAGAATAATTCCACCTGCATTAAAGGCAATTATTGAGATGGGTGAGGTGAAACTTCATGGGCTTATTGAGCCAGGGCATGTGAGCACGATTATTGGCGCAAAACCCTACGAGTTTTTATCAAAGGATTACGGTGTTCCTCAGGTGATTGCAGGTTTTGAGCCTCTTGACTTAATGATGGGTGTTTACATGCTTGCGAAACAGATAAAAAACAAAAAGGCAAAGGTTGAGATTGAGTATAAAAGAAGTGTGAGATATGATGGAAACAAAAAAGCAATGAAAGTAATGAAAGATGTATTTGAATTATGTGATATTGCATGGAGAGGATTCCCGGTTATAAAGAATTCCGGTTTAAAATTAAAAAACACTTTTCAACATTATGATGCAAGAAAAAAATTTGAGGATGAATTAAAAGAATTAACTGATATTGAGTTTAAAGAG
>Ga0180009_10005502_pt1 | contig 13574 bp, 10 predicted proteins | sample OS_PC_MetaG_FD_123537 | JGI IMG/M metagenome (GOLD analysis project Ga0180009, IMG submission 123537) | Groundwater microbial communities from the Aspo Hard Rock Laboratory (HRL) deep subsurface site, Sweden - OS_PC_MetaG | ecosystem: Environmental > Aquatic > Deep subsurface > Groundwater... | reverse complement strand
CTTCACCTGGACAAAATCGACAGCGAGCGCAGTGCCTTCGAACTCTTCGATGAGGGCATCCAGTTCATCGAGGAGCGATTCGCTGACATCGAAATGATGCAGGCTCTCAGCCTCATTGAAGGCTGCGGGCAACAGATCGGCGAGAAAGCGGCGCACTGCCCTGAGCGTGACGGGTTGCTCACACTCCGGATTGTTTACCCGGCTGCTGAGCAGTGCCGACAGGTTTGGACTGACGCGGCTGGCTACATCAATGGGGTTATGGATCATGACGTTATCCTGGCTTCCGATTCGATTGGTGATGACGTGGAATATTCTGATCTTCTCGTCTCTTATGTATAGCAGACGGTTTCCAGGCATTACATAACCGCATTGCGTGATACTTGGAAATGTGTTTATCGAGGAGCCGGTATCGCTTTCAAAAATAAATATGCCAGACTGAAATGCGAGTGTGTTCACAAGAAAAATCTGACCATGGAACCCAAGGATTGTTTTAAAAGGAGCAGTTTGGCTACTGCTGTCTGGACAAAGACCTGTGGCTATTCCAGGCGGGGGTATGACCGGGAAGCCATTGGGCGGATTCATCAAGGTCGAACTGGCGGAACGGGTATTCCATCACGATGAAGACGAAGCGTTGCATGAGGCTCCGGTTATCCGGAGCTTTCTTCGGCGCGGTAAAAGACCGGCCAGCCGGTATTGATCGGCAGCAGCATGGGCACGGCTTCCTACATTCTGGCAGGCAAGCGCGAGAGCATGCAGCGTGCCTTTGGATCGGCGTGTCACGGATCGGGGCGGGCGATGAGCCGTCATCAGGCTATGCGCACTGGCAGGGTCGTCCTCCTGATACGCAGCCCGTCTTCACGCGGGGTGGCCGAGGAAGCGCCGGGCGCCTACAAGGATGTGAGCGCGGTGGTGGATTCGGCCGAACAGGCCGGACTGGCGTGCAAGGTGATGTGCCTGCAACCGCTTATCTGTATCAAGGGCCGAATTAAGCCCACGCAAGAATCGGCACTGGCCGATGGTTTTATAACCTGAACGAAAGGATGCGCACATGAAAACACCCTTGCAAATCACGTTTCGCGATGTTGAACAATCCGATGCACTCGAGGCGCATATCCGGGAGAAGACCGAGAAACTGGAAACCTTTTTCGAGCCGATCATGTCCTGCCGGGTGGTGGTGGAAATGCCGCACCAGCACAAGCATCAGGGCAGGTTCTTCAACGTGCGCATCGACATTGGGGTGCCGGGAAAAGAAATCGTGGTGAACCGCGACAAGCATGAGGATGTGTATGTGGCCTTGCGTGATGGCTTCGACGCAGCCAAGCGCCAGCTGGACGACTATTCCAGGCGTCTGCGCGGCGATACCAAGACTCACCCGCAGGAACATACCGGTCTGGTGGCGCGCCTGATTCCCGAGGAAGGCTATGGCTTCATCCGTTGTGCCGATGGCAACGAGCTGTATTTCAATGCCGACAATCTGGTGAACATCCAATTCGATCAGCTGCAGGAGGGCGTCGAGGTGAAGTTCATCGAAGAGATGGCGGCCGAAGGGCCACAGGCCAAACGCGTCAGCATTGGCCATCACAACATTCCGATTTAACTCAGGTTTCGGCAACGCGGGGGTGAGAGGCCAACGGTCATGGCGCCATCGTGCCCTTGAGCAGGCGCCGTAGCGCTGAGAGCGAGCGGGTGTTGAGCACATCGTCTTTTGCCAGCCAGCCCCGCCGGGCCTGGCCGACACCGTATTTGAGATGGGCGAAATCGAAGGTGCTGTGGGCGTCGGAGTTGATGCTGATCAGCACACCTTCCTCCTTCGCCATCTGGCAGTGGGTGTCGAGCAGGTCGAGGCGGTCGGGATGCGCATTGAGTTCGAGATAGCAGCCGCGTTGCTTGGCATGGCGAATGAGGCGCAGCATGTCGACGTCGTAGGGTTCACGCTTGTCGATCAGGCGCCCGCTGGGGTGCGCCAGCATCGTGAAATGGGGGTGGTCCATCGCATTCAGGATCCGCGTGGTCTGCTTGGCTCGGGACAGATGGAACTGGCTGTGCACCGCGCCCACCACCAGGTCCAGCCGCGCCAGCACGTCGTCCGGCAGGTCGAGGCTGCCGTCCTCCAGAATGTCCACCTCGATGCCCTTGAGCAGCGTGATGCCGTCGAGTTCGCTATTGAGCTGGTCGATTGCCTCGCATTGGCGGGCCAGACGCAGCGGATCGAGGCCATGCGCCACGGTGAGGTGGCGCGAGTGCTCGGTGATGGCCAGATATTCCAGCCCCAGCGCCTTGGCGGCCAGCGCCATCTCGCGCAGGCTGTTGTGGCCGTCGGTGGCCTGGGTGTGGGCATGCAGGTCGCCGCGTAGATCCTTGAATTCCACCAGATCGGGCAGGCGTCCTGCATGCGCCGCTTCGATCTCGCCGCGGTCCTCGCGCAGTTCCGGCGGGATGAAGGGCAGGTCGACACTTTTATACACTGATGCTTCGTCGTTTCCGGCGATGCGTTCAGTCCCACGAAACACGCCGTATTCATTGACCTTGAGTCCGCGCTTTTGCGCGATGCGGCGGATCGCGATGTTGTGGGCCTTGGAGCCGGTGAAGTAGTGCAGCGCCGCGCCGTAGCTCTTTTTTTCCACCACCCGCAGGTCGACCTGCAGGCCGCTCTTGAGGACGACACTGGCGCGCGTGGTGCCAGCGGACAAAATATCGGCCACCTCGTCGTAGGCCGTGAAGCGCGCCATCACCGGGCTGTCGGCGCTGGCGGTGACGAGGATATCGAGATCGCCAACGGTCTCGAGCATGCGGCGAAAGCTGCCGGCCATCGTCACCTGATCGACGCCGGGCACAGCCTGCAGGAAGGCCGCGAGGGCGTCGGCGTACTGCGCCGCCACTGCCAGCTTGAAACGCCGCGTCTGGCTGGCATGCGCTTCCACCGCCTGCAGGATATTGAGTTCGGTCTTTTCGCCGAAGCCGGGCAGGGCGCGGATGCGCCCATCGCGTGCCGCCCGATAAAGCTGCTCGACGGTTTGCACCTCGAGGTCGTGATACAGCGCCTTGACCCGCTTCGGTCCCAGTCCGGGAATCTGCAGCAGTTCGGTGACGGCGGGCGGCAGTTCCTTGCGCAATCGATCGAGCAGGCTGCAACGTCCGGTGGTGACGATTTCCTGAACCTTGGCCGCAAGATCGTCGCCAATGCCGGGTAGCCGGGTCAGATCCTCACCCTGTTCCAGCAGTGTGCGCGCTTCCTGCGGCAGTTCGCCCAGCATGCGCGCCGCATTGCGGTAGGCGCGAATACGGAACGGATTGGCGCCCTGGATTTCCAGGCGGTCGGCGATTTCCTCGAAGAGGGCAGCGATGTCGGCGTTGTGTGTGGGCATGGCGGATGCGCCCTGTTCCTCAATAAATTCTGTTTCCTAACTGTTTAAGGATAGGCCGCGGTGGTTTCTTGATGTTGTGTGGGTTGATTCGAATAACACTCCCTTGTGTCGGTGCCCCAAATATTTTTGTTACTATCCTTGCAGTTAACGAGGTTTGTTCATGGCGTTGACGAAGAGATGTTCCAGACCGGCCTCCGGAGAAGCTTGATGACCTTGATGTTTCACCATTTTGCCTCCTGACCTATGCCTGTCAAAAAAGATATACCCAAGGAAAAACCCGCTCGCGCCAAGACCGCTGCTTCCCGCAAGAAGGCTACGCTGTCGGCAAAGCCAACTGAACCGGTCAAGCAACTGCCCCTGACCGTGGTCGGCATGGTGGCCTCGGCAGGCGGTCTTGGCGCGTTCAAGGAATTCTTCCAGGCCATGCCGGCCGACAACGGCATGGCTTTCGTGCTGATTCCCCACCTCGATCCCAAGCACGAAAGCCTGATGGCCCCGCTGCTGAACAAGCAGACCCGCATGCCGGTGATGGAGGCCGAGGAAGGCCAGCGTCTCGAGGCCAACCATGTCTATGTCATCCCTCCCAACCATTGCCTGACCCTGCATGAGGGCGTGATCCAGCTGAGCGCACCGCCGAGCCGGGGCGCCGGCGAGACGGCCATCGACCCCTTCCTGCGCTCGCTGGCGAATGACCAGCAGGAGCAGGCCGTCTGCATCATTCTGTCGGGCACCGGCACCCACGGTTCGCTCGGGCTCAAGGCGGTCAAGGCCGCGGGCGGCATGGCCATGGTGCAGGAACCGGCCACCGCCGAATACGACCGCATGCCGCAAAGCGCCATCGACACCGGGCTGGCTGACTACGTGCTGCCGCCCGGCCAGATGCCGGCAGACCTGATCAAGTTCGTGCAGCACTTCGTTTCAAGAATTTCGGAAACGCCGGAGCCGGCTGCGGTACAGGACGACCTGGCCCAGGTGATGGCGCTGCTGCGGGCACGCACCCAGTTCGATTTCCGCGCCTACCGCAAGCGCATGCTGCTGCGCCGGGTTCAGCGGCGCATGGGGCTGTGCCACCTGGACACGCTTGCTGACTATCTGGCCTTGCTGCGCGAGAAGCCGGAGGAACTCACGCTTCTGACCCGCGACCTGCTGATCAGCGTCACCGCCTTTTTCCGCGACCCCGAGATGTTCCAGATTCTGGAAACCGAGGTGCTGCCCAAGCTGATCGACGAGCGGGACCCGGACACGCCGATTCGGGTGTGGGTGCCCGGATGCGCCACCGGGGAGGAGGCCTACTCGATTGCGATGCTGCTGATCGAGCGCATCGCTGCGACCGGCAAGGCCTGCCCGATCCAGATATTTGCCACCGATGTGGACGAGGGCGCGCTGGAGGTGGGCCGCCGCGGCATCTATCCGGAAGCCTTGTTGCCCGACCTGGGCCGCAAGCGCCTGGAGCGTTTTTTCACCCGGGCCGACCCCCACCACTGGCAGGTCTGCAAACAGCTGCGCGAAACCGTGCTGTTCGCGTCGCAAAACATTCTGGCCGATGCGCCGTTCTCCAAGCTGGATATGGTGAGCTGCCGCAACCTGCTGATCTACCTGGAGCCGGAGGCGCAGCAGAAGCTGCTGCAGCTGTTTCATTTCGCCCTCAACGAGGACGGCTATCTGGTCCTCGGCCCGTCGGAGAGCATCGGGCGGCAGGTCGAGCTCTATCGGCCGGTTTCCAAAAAGTGGCGCATTTTTCATCGCATCGGCACCGCGCGCCCGACCCGCGCCGGCTTTCCCATCCAGACAAACGAACCCATCCATGAACCGCGCCTGACGCCGCGCGCGGCCCCGGCGTTGCCGAACAACCTGACCGAGCTGACGCGCAAGGTGCTGCTGGAGGATTACGCCCCCGCTGCCGTGGTCATCAACCGGCGCTACGAGATCTTGCATTACTCGGGCCCGACCCAGTTCTATCTGCAGCAACCCGGCGGGCCGCCTTCCCACGACCTGATGACGTTGAGCCTGCCTGCGCTGCGGCCGCGCATCCGCGCCGCGGTGATCAAGGCCATCAACGCCGACGACCGGGCCGACATCTGCGGCATCCGCATCAAGCGCGCCGGGCAAGCGGCGATGGTGCGCCTCGCGGTGCAACCGCTGCCCAGAAACAAGCCGGCAGATGAAGGGTTGTTTCTGGTCACCTTCCAGGACGAGCCGGAACTGCCGCAGGTAGCGGGCGCGGGTGAAGAGCAGACCAGGACAGACGAACAGCTGGTGCGCCAACTCGAGTACGAACTGAAGACCTCGCGCGAAGAGCTGCAAAGCACGATCGAGGAGCTGGAAAGCAGCAACGAGGAACTCAAGGCTTCCAACGAGGAAGTCATGTCGATGAACGAGGAGCTCCAGTCCACCAACGAGGAACTGGAAACCTCCAAGGAGGAGTTGCAGTCGCTCAACGAGGAGCTGGCCACGGTCAATTCCCAGTTGCGCGACAAGGTGGACGAGCTGGAGGATTCCAACGACGACATGACCAATCTGCTGGCAAGCGTCGACAATGCCACCCTGTTCCTCGGGGTGGACCGCACCATCCAGCGTTTCACCCCCAGCGCGACCCGCCTGTTCAATCTGATCGCCACCGACATCGGCCGCCCGATCGATCACATCACCGCCCGTGTCGATGATCCGGACTTGTCGCGCGATATCGGCCAGGTGCTGCAGAGCCTGGCGCCCAGCGAGAAGGAAGTGTCGCGCGACCAGGAAGCATGGTATCTGCGCCGCATCACGCCGTATCGAACCGCGGACAACCACATCAGCGGCGTGGTGCTGACCCTCACCGAGATCACGGCGATCAAGCGGGCCGAACTCGAGCTGCGCAACCTGACGGAACATCTCGAACAGCGGGTGAGCGAGCGCACCGCCGAGCTCGAAACGCAGATCGAGGAACGGAAGAGGGTGGAACACGCCTTGAGCACGAGCGAACACAAGTTTCGCGCACTGTTCCACGACGCGCCGGTCGGCATCACCCAGATCGATCCGCATCATGGCCTTTTCCTGATGGTGAATCCCCGCTTTTGCGTCATGACGGGGTACACCGAAGCCGAATTGATCGGGCGGCCGTTCACGGAAATCACCCACACGGATGACCATGCCGACAATCTTGAAGGCCTGTTTCGTCTGGTCTGTGGCGAAATCCAGTCGTACCAGGTTGAGAAACGCTATATCCGCAAGGATGGCACGCCGATCTGGGTCGACCTGAAAGTGATCCTGGTGTGCGATGCGCAGGATCAGGCCTTGCACGCGCTTGCTGTGGTCTCCGACATCAGCGACCGCAAGCAGCTTCAATTGACACTGACCGAGCACGGCGAACAGTTGCAACACGAGCGCAACTTCATCGACGCCATCCTCAATACCGCGGCCGCCCTGATTGTTGTTTTCGACGCCGAGGAACGTCTGGTTCGATACAACACGGCCTGCGATGCCCTGACGGGCTACGACTTTGCCGAGTTCAAAGGCACCACGCGCTGGCTCGACCTGATTCCCAAGGATGAAATGGAAGGCGTTCGACAAGTCATTGTCGCGCTGCGGTCGGGGAAGGGTCCTGTTCAGTACGAGAACCACTGGATAGGCCGGGACGGAACCCGGCGCCTGCTCAACTGGAGCAATTCGGTCCTCAAAGACGAGACGGGCAGGATTCAATTCATGATCGGCACCGGCATCGACATCACCGAGCAGCGCAAGGCCGAGATCAAAGCGCGGGAAGTCCTGGAAGATGCCTCCCGCCTGCAGCGCCTGCAGACAGCCAACGAACTGGCGACCGTGCTCGCCCATGAACTCAACCAGCCGCTTTCCGCCATCGCAAGCTATGCCGAGGCGGGCAAGCAACTGTTGAGCCACACCCCGCTGGAACAGGACAAGCTGGCGCGAAATCTGGAGAAGATCAGCAAGCAATCCCTGCGCGCCGGGGAAGCCATCCGGCATATCCGGGCATTCGTGGGGCGTGGCCGTATCGACCCGGTGCCATTGGACCTGAACAGCGTGGTGCGCAATACCTGCAAGCTGATGACGCCCAAGTCACGCAGCCGCAGTGTCGACGTCATCCTTGACCTGGACGAGACGCTGCCGCCGGTTCTGGGGGTGGACGTGCATATCGAGCAGGTGCTGCTCAACCTGATGCGCAATGCCGTCGATGCCATCCACGACGCCAACATGAAAAGCGGCAGCATCACCGTATCGACACGACGAGAGGACAACATGGCAAAAATAAGCATGATCGATACAGGGCCCGGAATCGATGCCGATAGGGTCGACAAGGTGTTCGAGCCTTTGTCCAGTCTCAAGGATTATGGGCTGGGGGTGGGGCTGCGCATCAGCCGCAGCCTGATCGACGCCCACGGCGGGCGGCTGTGGGTCGAACCCCACACGCCCGGCGGCATCTTCCGTTTCGTTCTGCCCTTCGCGCCATGAGCCCAACCGTATTTGTTGTCGACGATGATGAGGCCATGCGGGATTCCCTGTCCCAACTGCTGGGGTCGGCTGGCCAGCGGGTCGAAGTCCATGCCGACGGGATCACGTTTCTGGCAGCCTATACCGTAGACCGCCCGGGCTGCCTGCTGCTGGACATGGCCATGCCCGGCATGACCGGACTTGAAGTGCAGGCGGCGCTGAAGGCGCGCGGCCTGGAAATTCCCGTCGTCTTTCTGACCGGCCACGGCGATATTCCGCTGGCCGTGCGGGCGGTGCGGGGCGGCGCGGTGGATTTTCTGGAAAAACCCGTTGAGGGGACGGTGCTGATCGAGCGGGTGAAACGGGCGCTGAATCTGGATGAGGAACGGCGCCGGTTACAGGGCCGTGCCCAGGACATACTGGAGCGCCATGCCCGCTTGAGCAAACGGGAAAAAGAGGTCATGACGCTGGCCGTGTCCGGCCTCACCAGCAAGGAAATCGCCCGGGAACTGGGCCTCAGCCCCCGCACGGTGGAGGTTCACCGCACCCATGTCATGCACAAGATGGGGGCCGCCAACGTGGCGGAACTGGTCAACCTGGCCGCCTACTGCAATCCCTGATTCTCTCCGGATTGCGCCAGATTTACATTCGCTTTACGTAGTTTCACTCAGTGCCTGCACGGATGATGCCCCGTCGTCATAGTGGGTAATCTTTCATCATCGATTTGAACGTGGTATTCGGATATTGAAGTCCGGGTCGGGTTCAAACAGATCAGCGGTTCGATCTGCATTCGATGAGGAAAGCATCATGGCTGAAATCACCGAACAGTTTGTCCCATTCACCCCCGCTCCATTCACACCCATAGACACGTCCCGCTTCGGCATCGATGCCGACAAGCGTCGAGCGGCTCGCCCAGAGGATATCGCTCTGTCCGCTGATTACCGGTCGGAAGCCAGGGGTTTCGCCTCGGGCGGCGAAGTGGAGGACGGGTCCGAAGCCGAACGCAAGATCGCGGCCGATGCTGCCAATGAAATTGGCGCAAATTGGCGCGGATGCCTGGCAGCCTGAGCGCAGTCTGGATGATTGCAAAACCCTATTCAGCGGCGGACGCCAGGCTTAGGCGAAAGAGGGCCGGGGAGCAGGCGCTCTACGCGGTAACAGCGCGCCGTTTCCTGGATGTGTCTCGGGTGTATCTGAGCCTTCGGTTCCCAGCGGATTACACACGGGACTTCCAGCATCCATCTGGCGGTTTTTGTGCCGTGCCATCAGCCGGCTTCCGCCGTCCTGCCTAGCTTTTTAAACAAGGAGAAGAACATGTGGTCGGATGACATTCATGATCAGGAAACCCGCTACCGGACTGCCGAGGAAAGTGCCGAAACCGAGCCCCGGGACATCGAGTTGCATGCAGACGAAAGCCATGACGATGAGGCCTTGGTTGAGGACATCACGCAACGCTATTTCGAAGACATCGGCCGTCTGCGGGTATTGAATGCCGACGAGGAACAGGATTACGCCCGGCGCATGCAGCGCGGGGACGCCAAGGCGCGGGAGATGCTGATCACGCACAACCTCAGGCTGGTTGTGTATGTCGCCAAACGCTATCTGGGGCGCGGTCTGCCGCTGCTGGACCTGGTCGAGGAAGGCAACCTGGGGCTGATGCATGCCCTCGATAAATTTGATCCGGATCGGGGCTTTCGCCTATCCACTTACGCCATGTGGTGGATTCGCCAATCGATCGACCGGGCCCTGATGGATCAAGCACGCACCATTCGGTTACCCGTGCATGTGGTCAAGGAACTTAACGTCTGCCTGCGGGCGAAGCGAACCCTGGAAAAGCAGGGGATGCTGGATGTGGGAGCGGAAGCGATTGCCAGTCTCACAGGCAAACCCATTGAGACGGTGCGCGATGTCATGCAGTTGAACCGACCGCTGCTGTCACTGGATGCGCCACTGGATATCGATCCCAGCCTGCAACTGGGAGACGCCATCGCCGATGAGCGTTGCGTGCCTCCCGAAGAGCATCTTTACAGAGCCGAGCTTGAGGACTACGTGACGAAATGGCTGGCGAAGCTGTCTGACAAGCAGCGCTGGGTGGTGGAGCGACGCTTTGGGCTGAATAACCATGACACTGCCACGCTGAATGAATTATCCAAGGATCTTCAGATTTCCCGCGAGCGCGTCCGCCAGATCCTGGTGGGCGCACAGCAAAAACTGGCCATCGAACTCAGTGAAAGGGGTGTGGAAAAAGGAAACTGGCTGTTTTGATGTCACAGGACATCAAGATTTCAGCCACTTGGATTCCCCTCGATCACAGGGTTTGAAACGGTTTGCTGCGTAAGCAATCTTGCGGATAGATGAATATAGGGGGATTGATTTATATGAAGGTTTACGAATACCCCATTGCAAGGCACATTCAAGGAGCACCTTTGGATTTGGCATTGGACCAGAGCATTCTGAATACACATCAACTGGATGCGTTGGCGTATTTCCCCGACGCGATCATCCTGGCTGATGGCAAAGCTCGCGTAACTTATTTAAACCCGGCAGCGGAGCAGTTGCTCGGGATGTCGCTGGAAATTGCACGCGGCCATGTGCTCGACAAGGTGCTCACCCTGCAGGACAGGGAATCACAGCAGCCCATTCCGGTAAGCGAATTCCCCAGCCGGAACACGCCATTCGACGGCACATTCCACTATCTGGTAAGCAATGGGGGCGGTTTGATCCCCGTGCAATACAGCGTGGCGCGTACGCGGACTCAATCCGGGGCGGCCGCTGGATACATTATTTCGCTACGCAACGCCAGCGACCTGCAACAGCATATCGACAAGCTGGTGATGCAGTCCATGCACGACGAGCACACGCGCCTGCTGCGGCGTGCCGAGCTGGTCAAGCGCATGTGGCGCTTGTTGCAGGAGACCGATTCCGGCGATACCCACGCATTCCTGTATCTGGACCTGGACAATTTCAAAGCCGTCAACGACACGGCGGGTCACGCGGCCGGCGATCTTGCGATACGCCAGATCGCTTCGCGCTTCAAGGGTGTGGTGCGCGACCGGGACACCCTGGCACGATTGGGCGGGGATGAGTTCGGTTTGTTGCTGGAGAACTGTCCGGCCGAGCTCGCGCGCGAGCGTGCGCAGCAACTGCACCGAGCCGTGGAAGCCTATGCCTTGCACTGGAAGGGCGAAACATATCGGCTGGGCGTCAGCATCGGTCTTGCCATTTTCAAAACACGCAATCACAGCCTGAACAGCATTCTGGCTTCGGCTGATGCGGCCTGCTATGCGGCCAAGCGTAGTGCCGGCGATGGGCAGCACATACGGGAAGTAACCCTCGACTGAGCCTTTGGATCATTTGGTGAAGCCTGGCGAATTCGAAATGGAATAAGCCGGATTCGGAATCCATGAGCCACGGGCAGTTTTTGCCGGACGACGCGAAGGAACAAATAATGCAAAACGACCATACGTGGACGGTGGTGCTGGCAGCGGGAGATGGAAAAAGGCTCTCGATGCTGACCGCAGACAGTCAGGGCAGGCACGTGCCCAAGCAGTTCTGTTCGCTGCATGGCGGGCCATCGTTGTTCGATCTCGCGCTGGCGCGTGCCCGGTCCCTCGTTCCCGAAGATCGCGTCTGTGCGGTTGTGGCGAGCGAGCATGAACGCTGGTGGCAGCCGATTGCCGATGAATTGCACGCGGGCAATCTGATCGTTCAGCCACGAAACCGCGGCACGGGCAACGGCGTGCTGCTTGCCCTCGCGTCCATCCTCAAAAAGGACCCGCAGGCACGGCTGGTATTTTTGCCTTCGGACCATCACGTGATGGATGAAGAAATTCTGGACCAGGCCATTCGGTCTGCGCTGCACGCAATGCCGACCCATTCCCGGGATATCTATCTGCTGGGTATCGAGCCTGACGATGCCGACCCCGAATTGGGCTACATCATCCCGCAGCAATGCGGCCAACGCGATGCCCAAGGGGTTCGGCACTTTGTCGAGAAGCCATCACGCGGTGTGGCCGAAAAACTGATTCAGCAAGGCGGACTGTGGAATAGCGCCATTTTTGCCGCGAATGGTGAATCCCTGATGGCACTGTTCAAGGCGCGTTTTTTGGGCAATGTCCTGGGCATTCGTGCCGCGCTGCTCAAAACGGATGATCCGATCCGTCCTTCGTGGGCATTAAGCCATTTGTACGAGCGGATTGCCGAGGTGGACTTCTCGCGCCACATTCTGGCGTCTCATGTTGGTGAAATACGGGTGGTTCCCGTTCCGCACTGCGGCTGGTCGGATCTTGGCACGCCACACAGGGTCAGCGAACGGCTGAAGCGACTCCACTTATCCTCATTCAGGCTAAAAGCGCGTCACAGTAAAACGGCTTTTCTGGATCTCGGGGATGCGACCATGAAAGCTGGGAAGTGCGGATTTTCCCTTCAGACGGCGGTCTGGTTATCTAAATCACCGACATGAGGCGCAAAAAAGGTTTGAGTGAAAACCTGTGGCGTCAGTGGACGGGAAAATAAATAGCCCTGACCGTAGTGGCAGCCAAGCTCGATCAAAGCCTGCATTTGTGCTTCCTCCTCGATTCCTTCGGCGACGGTTTCCATATCGAAACTGGCAGCCAGGGCGAGCATGGATCGTACGATGGCCGCATCCTCCAATTTGGTCGCGACGCCGTCCACGAAGCTCTTGTCGATTTTGAGTTTGTCGGCGGGAATCCGTTTGAGATAGCTTAACGATGAGTAGCCGGTTCCAAAATCGTCGATGGCGATGCTGACGCCGAGCCGCTTGAATTCCGTCAGGACCCTGATGCTGGATTCGGGGTCATCCATGGCGGTGCTTTCGGTGATTTCAAGCTCCAGCGATGAAGGTGCCAAACCTGTGCGCTGCAAGGCATTCCGTACCTGATCCACCAAGTCGGTTGCGCGAAACTGGCGGGGAGACAGGTTGACTGCGATTCTGATGGGAAAACCTGCGCCGGCCCAGGCCTGGGCTTGCTGACAAGCCTGGTTAAGCACCCATTCGCCCAGGCTGAGGATGAGGCCTGATTCCTCGGCAACCGAGATGAACTCTGCCGCGCTATGTTGGCGACCGTTTTCATCCTGCCAGCGCAACAGCGCTTCGGCCGCGACAACACGCCGGCTTTTCAGGTCCAGGATCGGCTGGTAATGCAGCAGGAACTGGTTTTTCTCCACGGCACGTTGCAATTGTTCCTGTAGTGCCAGGCGCCGTTGCCGGAGGGTGCCGAAATGCTCCTCGTACATGACAAAGCGGTTGCGTCCGGCGTGCTTGGCTTCATACATGGCAGTGTCGGCGCATTTGATCAGGTCTTCGCGGGTGTTTCCATGCGCCGGGAATACGGTCGCACCGATGCTGCACGAGGCCTGGAGCTTCTTGCCATGCACCAGAAACGGCTCTGAAAATGCATAGATCAGACGTTCGGCCGTCTGCCGGGCAGCGTCCATGTTGGCGCCGGGCAGGGTTGCCATGAATTCATCGCCCCCCACGCGTGCGAGCATGTCGTCCTGACGCAAGTGCGTAGACAGGCGGCTGCTGACTTGGGCCAGCAGTTCATCGCCGGCACCGTGGCCGTGGGTGTCGTTGATGTCCTTGAAGCGGTCCAGGTCGAGAAACAGGATGGCTAACGATCCGCCGGTTTCGGCTGCACATTGCAGTTGCTGCTCCAGCAGTTCGTCGGCACCGGTGCGGTTGGGTGTGCCGGTGAGGCTGTCGAGGCGGGCTTGCCCATGCAGTTCGGAACTGTGTATCCGTTCGTGCCGGGTCACCCGGCG
>Ga0180009_10005501_pt1 | contig 13575 bp, 13 predicted proteins | sample OS_PC_MetaG_FD_123537 | JGI IMG/M metagenome (GOLD analysis project Ga0180009, IMG submission 123537) | Groundwater microbial communities from the Aspo Hard Rock Laboratory (HRL) deep subsurface site, Sweden - OS_PC_MetaG | ecosystem: Environmental > Aquatic > Deep subsurface > Groundwater... | reverse complement strand
ACTTATCGTAAAAAAAAGATTGGTGGTGCGGTAAGTATATATATTAGAAAAAGAGAAGTGGTAGGTGTTGTAGGCCCCAATGGAGCTGGCAAGACTACGACCTTTTATATGGTCGTTGGTTTAATCTCGCCGGATCAAGGGAAAATATTTTTCGACAACCGGGAAATAACGCGTATGCCGATGTATAAAAGGGCTCGCTGCGGCATCGGATATCTTTCACAAGAGCCGTCGATATTTCGCAAGCTAACCGTAGAAGAAAATATTATGGCTGTTTTGGAAACAATACCATTGAGCAAAAAAGAAAGAAGGCAGCGCCTTGAGCAAAGATTAGAAGAACTAAAGATGACTCACTTGGCAAAAAGCAAGGCCTATACCCTTTCCGGCGGAGAACGTCGCCGGCTGGAAATAACGCGGTGTCTGGTTACGAATCCCTCGTTTATTTTACTGGATGAGCCGTTTAGCGGCGTTGATCCCATCGCAGTTTTTGAAGTTCAACAGATAATTGCTGATTTAAGAGGACGGGGCCTGGGGATACTTCTGACCGACCATAATGTAAGAGAGACCTTGAGCATCACTGACAGAAGTTATATTATGGCTGAGGGTAAGATCTTTATTTCCGGCACAGCGCAAGAGTTAATTAATAACCCGGAAGCAAAAAAGGTATACCTAGGGGAAAGATTTGCAATGTAAATATGCCTGAATTTAAAGAAATAGCACCGGGGCAGGTAAGAAGTTTTTTAGCAATTTTTATCACTTGCGTATAAGCAAAAAGGAGGCAAGATAGTGCAAGTTAGGATTAGCGGAAGACACTTTGAAGTTACAGAAGCATTAAAAAATCATATCACAAAGAAAGTAGAACGGTTTGAAAAATATTTGGACAGTATTATTGATATCCACGCTATCTTAGGAGTTGAAAAGTACCGGCAATATGCGGAAATTTCTGTTTTTGGCAAACGTTTAAAATTTACGGAAAAAAGCGTAGAAACTGATATGTATGTAGCTATTGATAAAGTATGCTTACGTATAGAAAAGACTTTACGCCGACACAAGGATAAACTAAAAACATATCGCAAAAAAGATAATCGGAAGATCCAACCCCAGAGTGGTTTAAAAGGAGGTTTTTAATGAAAATAATGGATTTTTTAAACGACAAGGCAATAAGTGCAAATTTGGGTGCGCAGACAAAAGAAGCAATTATCCGAGAATTGGTTGAACTTTTAGTAAAAGCGCAAGTAATAAAGGACAAGGAAAAGTTAATCAAAATTTTACTTGAGCGTGAGGCCTTAGGGTCAACCGGCGTCGGCCAGGGAGTAGCTATTCCGCACGGAAAGTCAGAGAGTGTAAAACAGTTGGTGGCGGCATTTGGCTTATCGCATAAAGGTGTAAATTTTGATTCGCTAGATGGAGAGCCTGGCTATATATTTTTCTTGCTGGTGGCTCCGGAAGATTCCGCGGGCCCGCACTTAAAGGCCTTGGCGCGCATATCACGACTGTTAAAAGATAAATATTTTAGAGATACCTTGCGCAATGCCCCGGATGAAAAGACGATTTTAAAAATTATTAAACAAGAAGATTCAAAGAGGTAACTAGCAAGATGCGTGTATTGAAGTGGCTATATCCTGGCATGAAAATTAAACGCTGGATAATTTTGAGCGCGGCGGGATTATTTTTTATTGTAATCGGTACGATTGAAGCTACGGGGGAGTTTGGCAATGATTATATATCAATATTGGGTATTATTGTATTAGTTTCCGGCATTATTTTATTAATCATTGGAATTAAACGTATGGTCAAGTCCTTGATCACTATCTTTGTACCGACTAGCCGGGGGAAGGAACTTGTAGATATCGTTTACAAAAAACGACAACTCAGCCGCGGCCCTAGGGTGGTGGTCATCGGCGGAGGGACAGGGCTGTCTGTTCTTTTGCAAGGGCTGAAGGTATATACGTCCAATCTGACTGCTATCGTGACGGTTGCCGATGATGGCGGCAGTTCAGGAAAGCTTAGGCAGCAGTTTAATATCTTGCCTCCAGGTGATATCCGTAACTGTTTAGTTGCATTGGCTGATGCTGAGCCTTTAATGCGGGATCTATTCCAGTTTAGATTTGCCGAAGGCACTGAATTTGCCGGACATAATTTCGGTAATATATTTATAACAGCGATGACTAAGTTGTGCGGGGATTTTGATAAGGCGATTGAAGAATCGAGCAAAGTTTTAGCGATTCGCGGGCAAGTAATTCCCAGTACGTTAAAAAGGGTAACATTGATGGCTGAACACCGTAACGGTGCCAAGACATATGGAGAATCAAGTATTTCAAAAAGTAAAAGCCCGATTAATCTGGTACATCTTTTGCCCGAAAATTGCCAGCCAACTCAGAGTGCACTAGAAGCAATTAAAAATGCCGAGGCGATAATCTTAGGGCCGGGAAGTCTATATACGAGTATCCTTCCTAATTTAATTATAAAGAATATCCCGCAGGCGATCGAAGCATCAAACGCAATTAAAATATATATATGTAATGTCATGACCCAGGCTGGAGAAACAGATAATTATACCGCTTACGATCATTTCAAGGCAATCCAAAGACATGCCAAGGCCAACATTCTTGATTATTGCATTGTTAATACAGGAACAATCCCGGATGTATTTTTAGAAAAATATCAGCATGAAAATGCATATCCGGTAAAAGCAGATATAAAGAAGATTCGTGAAGCAGGGGTTTCCGTAATTGCTGATGATGTAATAAGCATGCAGGACCATGTGCGGCACAATTCTGAAAAGATAGCAAGTAAAGTCGTCGATCTTTTATTGGAACTAAAATATAAAGGCACAACTGCGAACAACCCTTAATTTTTACATGATGGAAGAGTCAACAAAAAAAATCAAAAAAAGTGTAGTAATAAAAAATAAAACAGGCTTGCACGCGCGGCCGGCCGCAATGTTTGTTCAGATAGCCAATAAGTTTGATAGCGAAATTTTAGTACATAAAGATAAACAAAAAGTAAACGGCAAGTCGATAATGGGGATTCTAATGCTTGCTGCCGGCTGCGGGCAAGAAGTTATTATTGAGGCCGTCGGACCGGACGCCGAAGCAGCGATCATGGAATTGGAAAAAATATTGCTAAGTAACGAAACTTAAAAGCGAGGTGGAGTTTAAAAATGTTTAGAGGAATTGCAGCATCTCCGGGCATAGCCATCGGGCGTGTTTTTGTTTGGGATAGCGAAGAATATACGATCAATAAATATAAGATCGAAGAGAATCAGATCCCGATAGAGATTACGCGTTTTGAAGAGGCGTTGATAAAAACACGTTCAGAGATTTTAAGTATCCAAAAGAAAATATCGAAAGAAATGGGCGTACAGCATGCCGAGATTTTTAATGCGCATTTATTGGTATTAGAGGATCGCATGTTAATCGAAGAGGTTATTAACAAGATCAAAAAAGAAAAAGTTAATGTTGAGCATATATTTGTAGAAGTTATAAAAAAATATGCAGATATTTTCTCAAAAATGGACGATGAGTATCTCCGGGAACGATTAATTGATATCCAAGACGTGGGAAAACGGATAACCCATAACCTGTTGGGCAAGAAAAAACAGGAGTTATTTGAACAAAAAGAAAAGATTATTGTCATTGCCACAAATCTTTCACCCACAGATACAGCGCTTATGAGCCAAGACAAGGTCATTGGGTTCGCTACGGATATGGGCGGACGCACCTCGCATACCGTCATTCTGGCACGGTCCTTAGAAATACCGGCTGTGGTAGGTTTAAAAGAGCTCACCCCACAGGTAAAAAATCGGGATATTGTCATTGTAGACGGTAATCAGGGTGTAGTAATCATAAATCCGACAAAGCAGGTAATTAGTAAATATCTAAAAGAGAAGAAAAAATTTGAGAATTTCGAAAAAAATCTTGGCCGTTTAAAAACTCTACCTGCCGTTACCAAGGATGGGCATGAGGTAGTGGTCGGGGCAAATATTGAATTTCCCGAAGAAATTGCATCGGTGTTAAGCCATGGAGCCCAAGGTATCGGGCTTTATCGTACAGAATACATGTACCTGAATCGTTCGGATTTACCGACGGAAGAAGAACATTTTCAGGCCTATAAAAAAGTCGCGCAAAGCATGAAGAAAAATCCCGTAGTTATCCGGACCATGGATATCGGCGGGGATAAATTTGTATCGCATCTGGATATCCCCAATGAAATGAATCCCCTTATGGGCCGCCGGGCGATCAGATTTTGCCTGGCCCGACCAGACATCTTTAAAACGCAACTGCGCGGAATATTGCGGGCGAGTGTTTATGGTAACCTCAAGATCATGTACCCGATGATATCCGGCCTTGATGAGCTCAGACAGGCCAACCAGATATTAGAGGAAGCAAAGCACACCTTGAAACGTAAACATATCGAGTATGATAAAAACATAGAAGTAGGCATTATGATCGAGGTGCCATCAGCGGGTTTAATTGCCGATATCCTGGCAAAGGAGGTTGCTTTTTTCAGTATCGGCACAAATGATTTAATCCAATATTCCTTAGCCGTAGACAGGATAAACGAAAAAATTGCCTATCTTTATGAGCCGGCCCATCCGGCTGTATTGCGTTTTATTAAGTCCATAATTGATGCAGGACATGCTGCTGGTATCTGGGTTGGTATGTGCGGAGAAATGGCTGCCGAACCGGTATTTACCTTGCTCCTGTTGGGTTTAGGACTTGATGAGTTTAGCGCAAGCCCTATTTCAATACCGGAATTAAAGAAGGTTATTCGTTCTGTACGCTATGAACAGGCAAAAGAAATTGCTCAACGGGCGCTTGAATTCAACACCGCGATTAAGATTGAACAATTTGCTCGTACAAAGATAAAAGAGATGATTTATAACAAAAAAGGCAACTAATCTTCTAGAAGTCGATACAAGCGATGAAAATATTGATCCTTGCGGCGGGATACGCAACGCGATTATACCCTTTAACAAAACATTGGCCGAAACCGTTATTGGTAGTAAAAGAGAAACCGATTATTTCGCATATTACCCAAAGGGTTAAAAACCTGCCAGGAACAAAGGAAATAATCGTTGTCACCAATGGTAATTTTATTGGCCATTTTAAGGCTTGGGCACGTGACTGTGGTTTAGGCAAAAGAATTGTAGTTTTAAACGATAATACTGCTTCCGAAAAAGATAGACTAGGGGCAATCGGGGATATCGAGTTTGCCATGGATAACCATGCGATAGATGATGATCTGCTGGTTATCGGCGGCGATAATCTTTTTGCGTTTGACCTTGAAGAATTTATACATTTTGCCCAAAGCAAAAAATCAGATTGCAGCGTTGGTCTCTATGACATAAAGAATCCTGATTTGATTAGGCATTACGGTGTGGTCACATTAAATAAGAAAGGTCAAATTGTCCGGTTTCAGGAAAAGCCGCATAAGAGTAAGTCGCTGTTAATTTCCATGTGCATCTATTATTTTCCACGTAATAGTTTGGGTTTGATTAAACAATACCTAAAGAGTAAAAGTAGCCGTGATGCACCGGGTAATTATATAAACTGGCTACATCGTAAACACAAAGTATGGGGTTATGTTTTAGATGGGGTATGGTACGATATCGGAGATATCGTGACCTTTTATCATGCAACAGTAACATTTAAAGATTAAGAAAAAGAAAGGAGTTAAGAGAAATGGAAAGTAAGTATTATATGAGTTCTGAATCAGTAGCCTGCGGGCATCCGGACAAACTCTGCGACCAGGTCTCGGACGCGGTTTTGGATGAGGTGTTAAAGCAGGACCCTCAAAGTCGCGTTGCTTGCGAGACGTATGTAACCATGGGTTTGATTATTATTGGTGGTGAAATTACGACAAAAGGATATGTAGATATGCACGATCTGGTGAGGAAAGTAGTCAAGGATATTGGCTATACAGATCCTAAATATGGTTTTGATTACCATACCTGTGCCATATTGAACGCGATTAACCGTCAATCCCCGGATATCGCCATGGGCGTGAATCGTGGAGGGGCCGGGGATCAGGGCATGATGACGGGATTTGCTTGTCGTGAAACAGCCGAGTTTATGCCCTTGCCGCTTATGCTTTCACATAAATTAGTGCACCGGATGAAGGTAGTGCGAGATAAAAATATTCTTAGTTTTTTGGGGCCAGATGGCAAAGCGCAAATTTCGGCTCTTTATGTCAACGGTAAACCAAAAAAGGTAACTTCGGTTGTCCTTGCCTGTCAGCATACAGAGGATATTTTGAATGCATCAAAGAATTGCATAACGCAAAAGGCGCGTCAGCAAATTATAGACGTAATTGCATTGCCTATATTAAAGAAGTGGATAGACAAAGACACAAAATTCTATATCAACCAAACTGGCAAATTTACAATCGGAGGTCCGCAATCCGATACCGGCATGACTGGCCGCAAGATTGTTGTCGATACCTATGGCGGATTTGCGCCGGTAGGGGGCGGTGCTTTTTCCGGAAAAGACCCAACCAAGGTTGATCGTTCAGCCGCTTATATGGGTCGTTATATTGCCAAAAATATCGTGGCCAGCGGACTGGCTGATAAGTGCTCTTTGCAAATTGGTTATTGCATTGGTAAGGCCGAACCAGTATCGGTGATGGTTGATACTCAAGGCACAGCAAAAATATCAGAGTCTAAGATTGCCAAGCTAATTCGGGATAATTTCCCGCTTACGCCACGAGGCATAATTAAGGAACTTAATCTATTAAGGCCGATCTATCTTAAAACCGCTTGTCACGGACATTTTGGTAGAAACGAGAAGGAATTCACGTGGGAAAAAACGGACAAGGCCGATAGATTGAGACGTCAAGCTGGTAAATAATTTATCCGGGAGGAGCTAAATAATGAAATATGATATCAAAGATTTATCCCTGGCCAAAAAAGGCCGCTTAAGAGTGGGGTGGGCAGCACAAGATATGCCGGTTTTAAAGTTAATCCAAAACAGGTTTATCAAAGAAAAACCATTAAAAAATACAACCATTGCCTGTTGTCTACATGTAACCACGGAAACCGCTAATCTTGTGTCCACTTTAAAAAGTGGAGGGGCGCAAGTAGTTTTATGCGCATCGAATCCCTTATCTACACAAGACGATGTCGCCGCTTATCTGGTTAAAGAGTGTTCTATCCCGGTATTCGCCATAAATGGTGAAGATAATCGCACTTATTATCAGCATATTGGACAGGCATTGAATTTTAAGCCAAATATAACCATTGACGACGGTGCGGATTTGGTATCTACTATCCATAGTAAACGCCGCGATCTAATAAAGAATATTTATGGTGGAACTGAGGAGACAACCACAGGCGTTATTCGGTTAAAGAGCTTAGAGGCAAAAAAACTGTTGCGGTATCCAATTATTGCCGTTAATGATGCCCAAACAAAATATTTGTTTGATAACCGATATGGAACTGGGCAATCAACCATCGACGGTATTTTAAGAGCAACCAACAGATTAATCGCCGGGGCCAACTTTGTTATCGCTGGTTACGGTTGGTGCGGGAGAGGCCTAGCGATGCGGGCAAAAGGCATGGGTGCAAACGTAATAATTATAGAGGTTGATCCCCTAAAAGCCCTGGAGGCAGTAATGGACGGATTTCGTGTAATGCCGATTGGCAAAGCCGCAGGCATAGGTGATATATTTGTTACGGTCACCGGAGACATCTCTGTAATCAGGAAAGAACACTTTCTCAAAATGAAAGATGGTGCGATTCTGGCTAATTCCGGACATTTTAATGTGGAGATAGAGATTGCGGCCTTGCGTAAGGTTTCTAAATCCGTGCGTTGCATCCGTGATTTTGTCCAGGAGTATACTTTAAAAAATAAGAAAAGGATCAATCTTTTAGGAGAAGGCAGATTAATTAACCTGGCCGCGGCTGAAGGCCATCCGGCACAGGTTATGGATATGTCTTTTGCCAATCAATCCCTGGGGGCAGAATATATTAAAAAGAACGCCAAAAAACTCAAGCTCAAGGTCTATAATATGCCTAGTCATTTTGATCAGAAAATTGCCAAGCTTAAGCTTAGTGCGATGGGTATTAAGATAGATAAGCTTACGCCGCTTCAGAAGAAATATCTGGCGAGCTGGGAAATGGGGACATAATTCTAAACTTAAAAGGAGGAAAAGAAGGATGGCATTATATGAAAAACTTGGATTTGTAAATACCCGTGATATGTTTAAAAAGGCCATGGAAGGCAAATACGCTGTCCCGGCTTACAACTTTAATAATATGGAACAGATTCAGGCGATTATTATCGCCTGCGTAGAAACACAGTCCCCAGTTATTTTGCAAGTTTCCAGCGGCGCTCGCAAATATGCCAATGAAATATTATTGAGATACATGGCGCAGGGAGCGGTAGAGATGATGCGCGATCTCGCTAAACAAAAAAATCTAAAGGAGATTCCGATTGCTTTACATCTTGATCATGGAGATACATATGAGCTTTGTGTTTCCTGTATTGAATCGGGGTTTTCTTCGGTTATGATTGATGGTTCACATCATCCCTTTGAAAAAAATATTGAACTTACGCGTAAAGTGGTTGATTATGCGCATAAGCATGATGTTTGCGTAGAAGGGGAACTGGGGGTTTTGGCTGGAATTGAGGACGACGTTTCTGCTGAAAAATCAACGTATACACATCCGGAAGAGGTGATCGAATTTGTCGAAAAAACCGGTGTGGATTCTCTCGCTATTTCTATTGGGACCTCACACGGTGCCTATAAATTTAAGCCTGAGCAGTGCACCAAGAACGCACAAGGGGTATATGTGCCTCCGGAGTTAAAATTCGACATCTTAGAAGAGATAGAAAAAAAGATCCCCGGCTTTTCCATCGTATTACATGGCTCCTCGTCGGTACCAGTAGAAGCAGTGAAAATAATTAACGCCAATGGAGGCGAGATTAAAGATTCAGTGGGTATCCCGGAGGAACAGTTAAGAAGGGCGGCGCGTTCAGCGGTTTGTAAGATCAATATAGATTCTGATGGTCGGCTTTGGATGACAGCCGGGATTAGAAAATACATGCATGATAAGCCAGCGGATTTTGACCCCCGTAAATATTTAAGCCCGGCCCGAGCGGCACTGGTTGTAATGTATAAACATAAAAATGAACATGTATTAGGATCTTCACAGAAGGCGTAGGAGAGCCAGTTCAAGAAAAATAGCTGCGTTATTAGTTAGCGTAGCTATTTTTTTATTGATTCAATTAAACTTATACCAACAATTAAGAATATTATATTGGTTAGCCAGGCAGAAAGCAGCGGGTTAAGGACTCCGATTTTACCCAAGGACATACTTAGCGCATTTACCCCCCAATAACTAAAGCTTACCGCGATACTCATAGTAATGCCTAAAAAAACGCTGCCGGAACGCTGCCGGGTGAGGGTAAAGGGTACAGCAAAAAATATAATTATAAAGTTTGCTAAGGGGAAGGCAATCTTATTATAAAAAATAACCAGCTCTTTATGGGCACCGAAGCCGCTACTTTTTAACCGCCGTATATATTTTTTTAAATGCCAATAACTCATAAGATCAGGTAGAAGGTTTGCCCTTTTTATATCCTTAGGTTTTTCGTCGATAAGGATGACTTTTTCCTTAAAATGTTCTGGCTTTCCGATTATTTGTCCGTGTTCATAATTAGTGATAATACAGTCATAAAATATCCAGTAACCTTCTATCCACTGTACCTTTTTGGCCACGATTTGCGCGCTTAGTTCATTATGGGCATTATTTTCGGAGATGGTTACATTGTGCATCTGTTGTCGTTTTACATCGTAGCTGTTTATAATAAATATGCGGTTATGGGATCCATAGAGGGTAAGACCGTTCATCAGCGTATTACTTTTTTTGTCGATGCTGGGCTTAAAATATTCTTCTTCTAGATCCACAGCGTGTAGATAAGAGTCTGGTTTTATCAGTTCATTAACGCTAAAGTTTGCGATACTCATAAAAAATCCGAAGATTAGGAATATCCAGATAACACTCCACAGATTTACGCCGATGGATTTAATCGCCATGATTTCGTTATGACGATTGAGATTACTCAAGGTAAAGATTGTAGCGAGGATAATAATAATCGGGCTAATATTCACAAATACAAACGGGGTAAGCGAGAAATAATAATCGCAAAGCACAAAAAGAGGCACCTTGGCCTTTGAGATTTCATCTAAGTGTTCAAAGAGGTCGATAATCCAGGAAAGAGAAATAAATAAGACAAAACACCAGATGAAGGGTTTTAAAAATTCGCCCAAGATATATTTTTTATAGATCTTCATAATTTATTCTTCCAGAATTCTTATCGTTAAAAATGCGCCGATGGCAAATAAAATAATATTCGGCATCCATACCCCTAAAAGAGGGTTTATTTTATTGCGCAGGGCAAGGCTATCACCCACGGCCATCAAAAGATAGTAAAAAAGACAGATAACTAGACTTATGCCAAAGCCCAGCGATCTTTCCCGGCGTTTAACCCGAATCGCTAACGGCATGCCAATTAATACAAACAACAGTCCGCTAAACGATAGAGAAAATTTTCGATAAAGCCCCACTAAAAGCGGACGCCCGTCAATATTCAATTCCCGCATCTTTTCTATTTCCAGCTGCAATTCTCGGATCGTCATATCCGTTACTTTTTTATCGAGATGTTCTGAGGTTTGTTGCGGGTCTTCAAGATATAAGGTAAGATGATAAGTTTTAAATTTAAGCTTATAAAAGACCTCCGGATCCTCGAAACTCGGTTCATCGGCCATACCGTCTTTTAATATTAGTTTGATCGCTCCTTTTTCCGGTATGGAAATAAACTCTCCTTTTTTAGCAATAATCGTGCGGGTGGGCTTATCTGTTTGGGGTTGATAAATACGCACGTCTTCTAATTTTGCATCCCGAATCTTGTAGACAAACATTATATGATCTTTAAACGCCTTGATAAACGTTTTTTCCTCTAAGTATGTGGTTGGTTTTTTTATGCCAATTTCCCGCAGGGTTTGACGCATACTATAATGAGATTTAGGGATTAGGGTATCATTAAAATGCAGACAAAGAAGACTAAACAATGTTCCTACCAGCAAGAGATTAAATGCAATCGGATAAAGACTAATACCGCTAGATCGGATAGCGTTGATCTCGTTATCAAAAGCCATCCGGCCAAAGCTTAACAAGGTTGCGGTTAAGATAGATATCGGGATAGAGAAAACGAGCAACGATGGCAAAAGGTATATAAATAATTTAAAGACGGTCAACGGGGCTACGCCTTTGGCAACGACCAATTCGACGAGCTTAACGATATTGCCGATAGCCATCACAAAGCTAACGGTTAAGATAGAGAGTAAAAACAGGGAAAACCATTCTTTCGATATATAATTTTTTAATATCCGCATAATAGATATTTCTGTATTACCTGGCCATGGTTAATGCGATAACAGCTTTGGCCCCGGCTTCTTTAAGACTAAGCGCGCATTCATTTAATGTGGCGCCGGTCGTAAAAATATCATCAACCAAAAGTATTGATTTGCCGTACAATTTGTCCGGATATCGACAGGCAAATCCGTTTTCTACATTTTTAAATCGTTCCGTTTTTTTGAGTTTAAACTGAGAACGCGTTTTTTTTACCCGGTACAAGTTATTACACGAAATGTCTTTATTCAGCCCCGCCGCCAAAATTTTTGATAGAAGTTCTGCCTGGTTAAAGCCGCGCTCTATCAATTTACTGCGGTGCAAGGGCACGGGTATTATTAAGTCTAAGGTGTCTATTGCGTCTTGGTGGTTAATAAATGCTAACATCATCTGCCCTAAGGGTTTTGCTAGTTGCGTTTTGCGCTTATATTTAAATAGATGAAGACACGCCTTAGTTGCCCCTGTATATCTAGCAACCGAAAACGCATGATCGAAAGAATAAGTTTTTTTCCGGCAAAACCTACAGCCGTATTTGTTCGATCTTACGCCTTCTAACCTGTTGCCACATTTATAGCATCTTGGGCTATCATCGATTTTAACATGCCCCAGGCATGTTTGACAAATCGGTAATTCCGATTCAGCCTTGATTTTACTTTTACAGCCAGGGCAAAACGCAGGATATATAATATCTAAAAGAACAAAAAAATATTTTTTTAAAAAACAAATCATGTCTATTACCTAGAATATATAGGATGTTACTATACCATAAAAACAGTATTTTTTCAAAGGATATGCGGTACTGGGCATCTAATTTGAGGTCAAGCAGGTTAAAAGCTGGGCTCAATGCAGAAAGTCTTAAATTTTTTAGATCGCTTAAGGCCCCCGATTGTAAACATCAAATTGGTCATATACTTCATTCGGCACCAGGTGAAAAAGTGCCGGTGCGGTTTCATCAGGGTGCACATCTTAAAATAATGATAGACAAAGTAACAAAAAAACACCAAGCAGGTTAACGTGCTTATAAGCAGGCCTTCGGCGCCGGCGCCCAAAAATAAAAGTAAGGCACAGATTAAAGTCGCAAGCCCGGTTATATGCATAAACTGGAAATCGCCTAAATATATAAATCCTTTAACTGGGGACGGTATTTTTAATATAGGCAGCTTCGGCCAAGCGCCAAAGATCTGGAATATGATGTCCATATAATTGGAGGCATGTTTTGCTAATAGCGGGGCATGGGCATGGCCATAAGTTATCCAGACTTTTTTTAATGACTTAAAATCGGCACGATGCATATGGTCCACCTTGGCCTGCGGTTCAAAATAAAGCTTCCATCCGAATTTTTGGATCTGAAGACAAAATTCCATGTCTTCACCTGTGGGTTCACTCCAGAAACGCGCTTGGGCCTGATCAATCGCCTGTTTACGATAGGCCGCATTTGCCGTAACAAAAAAATATGCCCGGTGTCCGGCGATCTGGGTAGGGGATTTATCAGTTAAAGGGGGAAAATAACCCTCTTGTATTGTAAATCCATAACGCGGTGCAACCATGTTAAAGCGGAAATGCTCGCAATAGAGTTCGGTGAGATTTTCGGAATCGACCCGGAGTGTATATATTTCACCGCCGACAATGCCGATTTTATCATCCTTGTTAAATGCCGCTAATATCTTGGTTATCCATTCCTCGCATGGTGCACAATCTCCGTCCGTAAAAAAGATAAATTCTCCTTTGACGACATCAAGGGCCTTGTTTCGGGCATAGCCAGGGGAGGGACAATTAGGAATAGATACGAGTTTTATGAACGGATATTTTTCCTGCCAGGTGCTTATTAGATCAAGTGTTTTATCGGTACTTCCGCCATCAGCGATAATAATCTCTAAATTCTCTCGCGGATATTTTACCTTAAGTATGTATTCAAATGTTTTTTCTAGTGTACGCTCAGCATTGCGCACGGGAATGATTATGGATATAAACGGATTTATTGACAAATAAATTCTCCCTACTTTATAAGATTAGAAACATAATTATAATATATTCTTTAATATTATGTCAAGTAATAAAAACCGCAGGTCAGTTGAATTGGCACCTGCGGTCTTTCAACTTCGTTTGTAATCCACGCTGCTTTAGAAATCAGGGGATAAGAAAACTGCAATCAAGGCATTTTT
>Ga0180009_10005500_pt1 | contig 13578 bp, 13 predicted proteins | sample OS_PC_MetaG_FD_123537 | JGI IMG/M metagenome (GOLD analysis project Ga0180009, IMG submission 123537) | Groundwater microbial communities from the Aspo Hard Rock Laboratory (HRL) deep subsurface site, Sweden - OS_PC_MetaG | ecosystem: Environmental > Aquatic > Deep subsurface > Groundwater... | reverse complement strand
TGCCGAGGAGCTGAAGCCCGTGGGGTACCTACCCAGGATCAGGTGGATAGTGGACAACTTCCACCTGTCCGTACTCAACAGAGAGAAGAGCCAGGGCGGGAACAACCGCCGGAACCTCGCCCTCTTCGCCGCCACCCTGGCCACCGTCTTCCTGGACGGCTATCTCAGAAGCAACAACCCGGTCCTAACCCAGGCCCTCATGAGCGGCACACCCGTCATCCTCAACGCCGCCCTCTTCACCTTCGCCATAATAACCATCTTCGGCGTCCACGAGCTGGGCCACAAAGCCATGTCCCAGCTAAGAGGAGTAGAGGCAAGCATGCCCTACTTCATCCCCGCTCCCCCCGGCATGGGCGGAACCCTAGGCGCAGTCATAACCCAGCGAGAGCCCCCCGTCAACAGGGACGCCCTCTTCGACCTAGGCATGAGCGGCCCAGTGGCAGGCTTCACCGTCTCCGCCCTCATAGGCTACCTGGGCCTCAGGCTCAGCTACGTGGTACCCCTACAGCAGATAACCCAGTGGATGATCAGCTACCCCGAGATACGCTTCCAGCAGATGCCCATGCCCATGATCCTCGAGTTCCTGGCGGACCTGGTAAGACCCACCCCCGAAGGCTCGGTCCTAGTGATGCACCCGGTGGCCTTCGCCGCCTGGGTGGGCTGCGTCCTAACCTTCATAAACCTCATCCCCGCCTGGCAGCTGGACGGAGGCCACATAATCAGGTCCCTGGTGGGCAGGGAGAGCCACAAGATCATAAGCGCCGCGGGGGTGCTGCTCCTCGTAATATCAGGCTACTTCATAATGGGCGTCGTTGTGGCCTTCTTCCTCATGAGGGAGGGCGCCGAGTCCATGGAGCCCCTGGACGACGAATCATCCCTCAGCCTCTCCAGGAAGCTGGGGTTCATCCTCTACTTCCTGCTGATAGCCCTGTCCCTCGTGGCCCTGATCCCCATCTAAGCGCCGAGAAACAGGCAGCTATGCGAGTCATGATGGGATGTGCGCCGTGAAAACGGTCACACGTTCACCTTGAAGGTCGAGCCATACGGCATGACGTAGGTGCTCCTGCCCCTTCTGCCGGCCACAGCCATCTCGTAGGCCTGGTTCGTGGTCCTGACAGACTCGAAGCCCAGGGGCTCAACCAGGTAGCTGGGCAGAGCCGAGACCAGGATCACCCTCTGGGTGCGCGTCACCCTCTTAAACATCTGGAGGGCCTCCGCCCCGCACATGTACCGCCTCTCAAACTCCGAGGCCTCCGTCACCCTGGCGAGCCTGGTGAAGGCCTCAGCGCCGAGCCCCTCACTGCACTCGGCCAGAAGAACCACTGCGCCGTTACGCTTGGTAACCCTGCTGGCGCCGTTCAGCGCCCACGAGGCCTTGTAGAGGTTAAAGTCGAACCTGTCACCCCCGGCGCTCACCACGGTCACATCCGATAACGTATCCGCCTTCGCCTCGTAGCCTCCGCCCAGGGCCGTGATGGCCTTGCCCCAGGTCTCCTCGAAGCCCCCCGCGTACACCCCCACGGGCTCGCCCTTGGGGCTCACCGCCACGTTGACCGCGAAGTCTACCCCCGCCAGCTTCACGGCCTCAACCGCGTCCTCCTTGACGGGGTTAAGCTCGATGACGCCCGGCGCGGCCCCGCCCTTGAAGTAGTTTCTCCTATTCTCCACGAGGGTCTGATGCGAGCAAACTCCCGGCACCACTGCGTTGTGTGCGCCGCTGAAACCATAAAGGTGGTCCACCCGCGTCTCCCCCACGGCGATCTTTATGGTGGCCTCGGCATACGCCCTGTTCACATTCACAGGGGTGCCCCTGTGGGTGGCCCCAGCCTCCACCAGCCCACCCGTGGACCTAACATGGTCAACTACTTGAACCTGGGACAGCGTGGAGGCTCTACCTATCTCCCTATGGAGTCTGCTGCCGCCGTTCTCCCTCTCGCAGTCGCCCAGGATTACCGTGATCCTGTCCCTGGGCACTATCTGCTCCACGAGCTGCTTCACAAGGTGCGACAAGACGTGGACGGCGTGGCCCGGGCTCATGGAGCCGTCCACCGCTATGGCCACCCTGCAGTCAGGCTTCACCAGCTCGTTGAGGGACGCTGCGCCGATTGGGGCGTCGATAGCGTTGAGAATGTCATCCTGTAGCTGTATGAGCGCCTCTACATCGAGGGGCCCAAGGATCTTGTGGAGGTTATCCAGGTCCACCGAGACGTACACCTCCGTCTCGCCGTAGGGTAGCCAGCAGTCAGTCATGGTGCTCAACTGAGAAAATAGTCGTCAAATGAGAAAGGGTTTTCGCTTCATAGGGGCGAATCAAGGCGCCGCGCCCGTCATGGTCTGTTGGTGGGGCTCGACAGACTGGACAGGTACTCCATGATCCTTCGGAGCCTCAGGCTCTCCGCCTGAAGCTTGCTGCGCCAAGTCTCAGCGGCCTCATCATCCCCCTGGACCTCGGCCTGGTTGAGCGTGTCAACCCGGGCTCTCACCATGTTCATCTCCTCCAGGGCCCCCCTGATGTCCTCGTTAGATACGTTCTGGAGAGCCGCCTTGATGTCGTCGCTGATATCCACCAGCTCGTCGAGGTCCAGCTCGCCCGCAGCTAGCTTCCTCTGAAGCTGCGCCAGCTTGTCCTCGGTGAGGGTCAAAGCGTACGTCACCCTCGTCCTCTCCACGGTGGGGATGGTGGACTGGTAAGCTGACAGGGACTCCCTTAGGTTCGTGACCCTGCTCTGGATGTTCTCCCTGTACCTGGAGGCTAGGAAGACCTTCACGCGGTTCAACTCCGCGTTGACCATGGCCTGAGCGTCCTTCAGCTTCTGCGCGGCCTTACCCATGGCCGCCTCGAAGCCTCTTTGGTCCCGGTCCCTGTACTGGCGTTCAGCGTCTCTGAGAAGGGACTCTATCTCCTCCAATGTGTCCTCGAGGGACGAGGTGTCCCAGCCCCTCTCTCGCAGGGACTTCACTGATAGGCTCAGCTTCTTAAAGTATTCCCGTGCCCTCGTCAGGGTCTGGTTCATCGCAGCCGTCGGCGGCTCAGCGACGGGTGGCCTCTCCGGCTGGTCGATGGCCTGGAAGCAGCCCCGAAGAATGCCCTGTGCCTCCTTCACTTTTACCCACGACTCCTCAAGTCTCCCCGAGTCCAGCCGCCTCTGAGCCTCTTCGAGGGCCCGCTCGGCCTTCTGAGCGCCTTCAACGACCCGGGGTGGAACCGCGTACCCCCTGGACTCGAGTTCAGCCACGTATGCCCTCAGCCCCTCAAGCGTGTTCCATGTGGACTGGAGGAGCTGAGCCGCTACCTGATTCCTGTCGCTGCTTGACACGGTGACCATCAATGACTCCTTTAAGCTGCTGTTAGTCTCCACTGTGACGCTGTAAATGTCCGAGCTCATGGACTGGGGCAGGGTGACGTTAAGCTTGTAGTGGCCGTCGCCCGGCACCTTGAACAAGTAGACGTAGGTATCGTTGTTGGTCCCCTTGAGGCAGACTGTGATGTTTAACCCGGGCTCCGAGTTGCCCTCCACGGTGAAGAATCCGCCTGGAGCCACGTAGACGTGCCTCGCTGATGTGCTCACTGACAAGGCTGGGGACGCGTTCACTGCCAACGGCGCTACAACTACCAGAGCCAGCAGGAGCAGCAGCGGCAGGATCCATCTAGGTGGACGCATCTTCGCATAGCTCTCCCCCGCCGCCTTATTAGAGGAACCTGCAGGAACAAGATGGAATAACCGTTTCACCATGCTCACCTCCGGTACCTCCTGCTTACGCTGACCAAGCTCTGGCCCCCCACCTTCCGCTCCACGATGATCTCCAGACCAACGAGGCGCCTTATCATCCTCCAGGCACTCGTCCTCGGAAACTCAAACTTCTCCCTTATCTCGTTGGCGAACACCTCTCCACCGGCCTCGGCTATGAACTTCAAGGCTTCCCGGTCCTCGAACCGCAGCCCTGGGTTGTCCTGGAACACGGCGTCCAAGTCGACCATAAAGTGCTCGCGCTGGGGCGGAGCCTTTCCCGCCCCACGTCTACCGATCATATACAGCCCGTAGGCTATCACGATGAGGGCCACAGCCGCTATCACCGGCAGTCCGGCGTCGAAGGGCTTGGTGGCGCGTTCAGCCGCAGCCTTGCTGAGGCCGGCGTAGTCCTTAGCCATAGAATAGCCCCCGGCCTCGTACACGCTGGTGGCCTGGCTTAGATAAGTTACCGCTGCATCAATCCCCTCCATCCGGCCCTCAGAGAGAGCCTGAGACACCGCTGTGTTGGCCATGTCGATGAGAGCCAAGGCTTCAGAGGCCTCCTGTCGTGTTTCATCGGTAGCGTCAACGGCCTCACCCGACCTGGTTATGGCGCCAGGGTAATCCGCGGCGTTGAACAGGGCGTACGCCTCAGCGAGCAGAACTCTAGCCTCCGTCAGTTCCACCCCCGTTTCCTCAATCTGACTAAGATATGCTTCGGCTTCCTCCAGGGCGTCGCTCGCCTTCGCCACGGCGTCGAGGGAGCCGGCCAGATACGAGATGGACACCTGGCCCGGGGGCATCAGGACATGTGGCCTGCCCTGCTCTACCCCGATCTCGATAGGTAACTCACTGAGGCTTATTATGGCGGCGCTCTGCGGAAGCCTGACCCTTGAGACTATGGGCGTTGACACGTTGAAGGTCCACACGGACCCGGTCTTGCTAGTCAAAGCCAACGTATAGTACAACACGTCTGTATAGGTGCTTCCGATCGAGTCAATGGTTATCCCCGTCGGGTTCACAGCGGCTTCCAAGGGTAACCCGTCCTGGTTGAGGATCACAAGGCTGTCGTAGGGTGGTCCTGGTAACTCTACGTCCACCTGAACCAGAGACGAGTCCAGCTCCATTCCGTACTTAACCTCGGCGACCCCGTCACTGTACACCGTGTACTCGATGGTCTTGGGCGTGTAGTCGGAAGCTGAAACCAGCGGGACCACCGCGAACAACAACGCCGTCATGATTAGTGCGCTGAGGGTCCTCATGGTGTTCAACACGTAGCTATTTCCAATAGATATTGCTTCAGAGGTAATCTGTTTTACGTATAAGAGATATTAAGGGTGACTCCCCTTCATGGACAGTGATCGTGTTGACCGAGAAAAAAGTTGTCTACTTCGACGAGATCAATGAAGCGAACACAGAGCTCACCCTCAGAGCAGCCAAGAAGAGGGCTGACGAGCTGGGGATCAAGGACATAATAGTTTCCTCCACGAGGGGCGGGACCGCCTTGAAAGCCCTGGAGCACTTCAAGGGCGGCTACAACGTGATCGTGGTCACCCACTCAGCCGGCTACAAGGAGCCGGGTAAGATAGAGGTGAGCGACGAGACCAAGAAGGAGATAGTTGCCAAGGGGGGCAAGGTGCTCACCACGCTGCACGCCTTCGCCGGCGTAGACAGAGCCATCAACAGGAAGTTCAACACCCTCGGCTCGTCCGAGCTCGTGGCCCACGTACTGAGGCTGTTCGGGCAGGGCATGAAGGTGTGCGTCGAGACCGTGTACATGGCAGCGGACTCCGGGATGCTCACCATGGACCACGACGTGGTATCCATCGCGGGCACAGGCAAGGGATGCGACACGGCCGTCGTGGTGAAGCCCGCCCACCTGAGCGACATGTTCGACCTCTACGTCAAGGAGATAATCTGCAAGCCCACGACCAGATGATGGGTTAGGAGAAGACGCTGAACCTCTCTTTCTTCGTTTTACATATGGGGCACCACTCAGGGGGTCACCCTCCACGGTGTAGCCGCAAACCCGGCATACGCCCACTGGCCCCAGCTCCAGGTCCTTCTCGTTCTTCACCGCGTCCAAGGCTCTCTCATAGAAAGCTGCATGGGTCTTCTCAGCCTCCCAGGCGAACCTGAAGCTGATCTCCGCCGCATACTCCTTCTGGGCCTTGGCCACCTCCATGAAGGCGGGGTACATCTCATCCACCTCGTAGTGCTCACCGTCTACACCGTTCTGGAGGTCCTCCTCCACGGTCCGGCTGCCGAAGAGGGCGCCCGACTCGGTGGCAGCGTCTCCCTTGTGCTGGATATTCTTATAATGGTTGCCGGCGTGGACGAGCTCTGCGTGAGCTACAGCCCTGAACAGGCGGGAAATGTTGGGGTAGCCCTTCTGCTCGGCTCTCTCAGCGTATATCAGGTACCTCGTATGGGCCTGGCTCTCACCAGCGAAGGCGCTGATGAGGTTCTTTTCAGTCATCGCTCTAACCATGACACCACTGTATGACGTTCTGAGCCGCGGTTTTTAGACCTTGTTCATCTGTATGCGAGAGGTTCTCGATTAACCGTGTTTTCTGGACTCCGGAACTGAGGAAAAGGAGGAGCCTCATCGAAGGAAAAGCATGAAGCATAGATGGAATTTTTTTTCCGCCTTATACCCTCTAGGACGATATAAGCCATGCGGCTGAGGGGGCACCAAGCTCACCTAACCTGAGCCACGGCAAACGGTAGGGGGTCACCACGGAAAAACCGTGAACGGCCGCCCCAGGCCAAAAGGAGGCCCAGAACCCCTCCGATGCGGCTCGAATCTTCACAGGAACACCGTCCATTCTACACCGAAACACGGCACATGCAGCACATCAGGCACGGCACAGAGAGCACTGATGTGCAAAAAAGGTAGGGGGGTATCATATAATGGAGAATATTTTTATTAATATAAAAATCTCGTTGATGCTCACGAAGCCTTCGGGGCGGGGCGCATGTGAAAAAAAGGTAGGGGGGTACCAATTTTAGGAAGAAAAAACCTCTTAAAATAGGGGTCCAGGGTCCCCAGCACCGAGAAGAATATGACCGCGACAGGGCCAAAGAAGAAGATTATCATAGCCCCCTCAAAGAAGCGCCAACAATAGACTGGAACAGATTAGCGACGCGGGTGAACAAACAGGAGACCCTAGTCCGTTCCTAGAGCCGCATCCCGGTCAGGTGAATCTGCGTCTCGCCACCCAGTACGCCGAGAAGGCTATGACGAGATCTATGGCCCACCACTTATACAGGTCGAAAAGGCTCATTAAGCCGTGATCCTCAAGAGCGCCTAACTCGCCCCCTTCTGTCTCGGAGGCGAGCAAGGGGCCCCCTGACTCCTCCGGGGCTTCGCCTGCCCTGAGCATCTCCTGGGGCCCGGCCAACATGGACACCTGTTCGGGCACCGCGGATATGAGGAGGTACCCCACGGCCACGGCGGCCACCATGTAGGCCATGATCTTAGCGTTCATCGAGTACACCTCCAGCACCCCGTGACTTAATCCTAGAGATTAGAACACGGCGAGCACCACCCAGGACTGCATGTTCTGATATTAGAACAGTCAACGCGGCCGATCCCTCCATATCCTGATGGTCTCATACCACAGAATGACCGCCGGAACCACGCCCATGACCAGGGTGGTGATGGCCTCGGGGGACGGGTAGAAGGGCCTCTGGATGAGGTAGGTGAGTATCATGGTGGTCATGAGGACCGCGTAGAACAGGTAGCGAGGCAGCATGACGCCTCCGAAGGTGACGAACTGGCGGAGAACTCCCACCTTCACCTCCTTCACCACCCTGTAGTCCCCGTAGACGTTCTCGATGAGGCCCAGATCCTGAAGCTTGGTGAGGTGGTAGCTGCTGACGCTGGGGCTGCTAAACCCCAGCTCCCTCTGTATCTCCCGCACCCCGACAGCCTCAGACGTGTTCTTGAGCATGCGCATGTAGACTAGAAGCGTCTTGCCTTTGAGCTCAGACTCAATAACCGCGTCCTCACTTGCCACTTCTCAGCCACCCCTTGTTTCATCTAATTTGTCCGCTCAATCTTTAAAGGTATTCAAGATGGCGAGGCTGGCGTGGATGGCCTCCTCGGTGCGCACGGTCTGGGTGCCCTGATCGGGCACGGTGTTCACTATGTACTGGAAGCACTCCTCGGCTCGACGCCCCTCATGCCCCACGATCTCGTGAACCCCCTCCTTGTAGGAACCGAAGGCGACCAGAGTCCGCCTGCTGTTCAGCCACCGCTCCCCCAGGGCGTCTCTGCAAACAGTTATCTCGGCGCCAAGCCTCGAGGTGGCTACTGTTAGGTCCCACTCCGGGCTGAGGGCCAGCTCCCCGAGCCTGACCCTGCTTCCTCTCAGATCGTAGCCCCAGTACTCGTCGAGCTGACTCTTCTTGACGGGGCGCCCCAGGAGTTGAGGGTCCTTATGTGTCACCATCACTGTTATCCTGCTGCCCCTGCTGGGCCCCCTGCCTTTGACTGTGAGCGGCCTGTCGACCCCGATGTCCACGAGGAGGCTGCCCTCAGCCACCTCTGTGACGACGCCGTCCCTCACCTCACCCACCTGAAGCTTACCTGCGGTGTCCTCCGTGGGGTGGTGCAGTGTTCTCAAGGGCGGAAGAGTTCCTGCGTACCTGAGCTCGGGCCTCCTCTTGAACAGGTGCTTGCGCAGGTATTGGGGGGTCTCCATGTAGCCCAGTATGTACTTCATCAGGAGGGACTCGTCCGGCCTGTCAGGGTACACTATTATCTCGTCTACGCGGTAGATGGCGGCGGCTCTCCCCACCTGAGCCAGCACTACTGTCTTGTCCCTGAGGTCGCTGTACTCGGATACCATGGACGCGGGGATGGCCACCGATAAGCTGTTTCTTCTCTTCAACTTCGCATCTCCTCTCTATACTTTCTCCAGCTGCTCCAGCCCGTCTTCACGTACTTTTCTCTGCCGTCGGGGTCCTCCTTGACCCAGTCGAGGAAGCCCTTGAAGCTTCTCATGGAGGCTATCTTCTTTGGTTTTCCTACCCCCATCTCGGCTAGGCTCTTAATGAACTCGGCCTCGGCGAGCTCCTGGGTCGCCCCCGTTATCTTGACCTCGCGGACCTTGTAGCCGAGCTCCTCCAGGGTCTCTCTGGCTGACGAGAAGATGAACCCCGTGCATACTTGTAGTTCTTCGCTTGTGGAGGACTCAAGGATATCTAGGCCTTCCAGGATTATCTGTGTGGCCGCTCTGAGGTACTCCTGGTACTTGAAGTGAGGGTCGCGGAAGTACTCCCCAGGTATCATGCCCACGTGGTTCTCGTCTGTCCCCGCACGTCTCATCACTATGACTACTCCTCCTACTAGGTCGCCCCAGCCGGAGTCGTCAACCTCGATCACCATGTGTGTTCCTCGACTAATTATGTCTCAACAATACCTGTTGGAGCTATTATATTCCTTGATCGTGGCTTCGCATTAAACCTGTTTAAGGGATTCTATCGACTCCGTTGAGCTGGGGTCTCTCCCGTAGAGGACGGCCAGGTAAGCGCTGGCGTAGTCCCCGATGTACAGGGCGCTGAGGATGCGGGCGAGCTTCCCCTGTCCCGCTGCCTCCACCTCGATGACTCTTCCGAAGGACTCGGCTACGAGTTCCGTTAACCTGTCCACCTTAGGCGATAAAGGTCCCTCCTGGGGGTCTCTGATGATCACGGCGCAGCATTGTGCCAGGAGGTCCCGGGGCGCCTCTCTCGCCATGACGCTGTTGTGGAACGCCTCCGGGATGAAGTTGTGGGCGGCGGGGCTCTTGGAGTTCTCGTTGAACTGGGTGGTGTACCTGTACGCCACCGTCTCATGGATCTCTCCGCCATAGACGAAGGGGATGTAGCCCTTGAGGCTCTCGGCGAGCCGCTTGGCGGGGTTGAAGGCGGTGGGTGTGCCCGGGTCCATCTCGTGGCTCATCCTGTCCAAGACCTTGAGGGCCTCGTCGACTTGGCCCCAGGTCTCGTCGTCTATGAGGCCCAGTCTCCTGGATACAGTGGCTATGCTGAAGAACTGGTGGGCTATGGCTGCGCGGGGCTGGTAGCCTTTAGGGTACTTGAGGCGAGGTATCTTCCGGAGGCTGGCGCTCTGGCTCAGTTTGCCCCCTGAGCAGAAGCATACCAGGGGGCAGCCCCGGTCCAGGGCTTCCTGGTACTGGCTCAGGGTCTCCTCGGTGTTGCCTGAGTAGCTGACGGCGTAGACCACGGTGTTCTCGTCGACCCAGGCGGGCAGGTGGTACCCCCTCGAGACCTGGATGGGTATGGTGGACTTGTCGCTGAGCCAGTCTCTTAGTAGGAGGCCTCCGACGGCGGAGCCCCCCATCCCGGCTATTAGTAGGCCCTTGATGTTGCTTGTTTCTAGTTTGGCTAGGTTGAGCTTCTCGGCGTCTCTGATGGCTTTTCTTGCGTTTTGGGGGAACCTGGTTATGGCTTGGAGCATGTTGCCTGGGTCGTAGGCTTGTAGGTGTTGGGGGTCGTTGAGGCTGGGGGTCATGGTATGTAGTTGGGGTGGTGGGTTAAAATCATGTGCGGTTGCTTGGGGACGTGTTGTCTGCCTTTTGGGGTGGTTTGTTACAAGCTACAAGTAATTTGGCGAATTTAGGGGTGGTTGATGACTGTGGCTGGGTAGAATGTGAAATTTTTTTGGGATTACATTAGCTAAATTTTTGTATGTTGATCGTGGTGTGGTACGCTTGTTTGAATGACATTGCGATGGGTTAGTATCTGCGGCCTCTTCCCCTATAGGTGTCCCTGTACTCTCTCTCGCTGAGGTTGTTCTCGGTGTCCACTACCTTGATGTCGCTGCTGGTCTTGTCTATGGTGCCGTACCTGCCGATGTTGAGCCGCAGCCGGCCCTTGAAGGTGCCGGCGTAGCCGTTGTCTATCTCCACCACGTCGCCTGATTTAAACCTCGCCGCGTTCTCATCCCACAGGGTGAGGAAAACGGAGCCCGTCTCGTCCCCTATGAGGGCCTCGGTCACCTGATGGAGCTGGCCGTCGCTGCTGCTGCTGACCTCCCGGGGCTCCCCCATCTCCACGATCCTGGCCACCAGGTTCACTCTTCTGCTGTATGTGGTCAGGTCCTTTACTTTTGACCTCTGCTCCGACATGCCCCTTCAATGATGAAGTGTTATCTTGGGTTTATCAGCTTTCGCAGACGCCGCAGATGGTGCACGCCAACCAGGTGTACACCTTTACCGCGTCCAGGTAGTCCCGGACCCTCACGTGGTCGTCCTGGGTGTGGGCGTACTTCTCCTCCCCGGGCCCGAAGCCTATGACGGGTATGCCCAGGTGGGAGTAGATCCTGCCGTCAGTAGCGAAGGTCCAGATCCCAGGTTTGGGTGCCTTGTGGATCTCCTTTATGGCGTTGGCCGCCTCCTTGATCACCGGGTGTCTCTCGGGGTCCGTGTAGAAGCCTATGAAGGTCCTCTCGTTTATCAGCGGCGTTGGCAGCACCGTGGCCTCGAACTCGGGGTCCTCGTCCCTCAGATCACTGATCATCTTGTTGAGATCGGCATACAGTTTCTCGGCCGGATAATCAGGGTGGTTTCTGCAGTCGATCCAGAACTGACAGCGCTCAGGGACCACATTGAAGGCCTTGGGGCTGACATCGATCTGGGTGACCACCAGGCTGACGCGACCATAAATGGGGTGAGTCGGCAGCCGGGGTACAAGGTCGTCCTGTATCCGCTGGATCATCTTCACAGCCTTGTACAGGGCGTTGACGCCCCTCTCCGGGGCGCTGGCGTGACAGCTCCTGCCCTTTATCACGACGCCAAACTTCATGCTACCCCTGTGGCCGAGGGCCAGCTGCATGTTAGTAGCTTCACCGATCAGAACGACGTCGGCCAGGAACAGGCTGTCCAAGATAGTGGACATGGTGCCTGCTCCCCCCGTCTCCTCCTGGGCCACCGCGGCCACCTTGTAGTCTCCCTTGAGTTTCCCCCCAAGCTCCTTGAGGGCTCTACCCGCCAGGACCATGGCTGCGACGGCCGCCTTCATGTCCGACGCGGCCCTACCGTACACCACCTTCCCTTCCTCTCCGAAGACGGACCCGTCCATAACTCGACCAGAGTAGGGGTCAGGCATCTGCCCCACAGGCACGTGGTCTATGTGGCCGTTGAGCAGGAGCTTCTGCCCCCGCCCGCGCCTTTGATGACCCCCATGGCGTCATGCAGCCCGTCGACGACTGCTGAATCGTAGCCGTACAACTTCATTCTGGAGGCTATGAACTCGGCCAACTGCTTCTCATCGTGGCTCGGGCTGGGAATTGCGATCATCTCCTGTAGAAACTTGATGCACTGGTCACTGTTGTCGTCTACCCAATTAGAGACGCGGGTTCTAAGCTCCTTCATGGAAAATAGGTCCCGCTTGCAGATTTAAAACAGGTTCTACTCGACTACAGTGATGCATTGAGCGGGGCAGGCTGCGACACACCCCATGCAGGCTATACACTCCTGTGGGGCGGCGACTGCTACCTGGTCCCCCTGGTCCTCGTACACCCCCATGGGGCACGTGGAGACACAGGTCTTACAGTTAATGCATGCCCTGTGATCTATTTCCACTGATGGCATCTAGGCTCACTGTAGGTCTACGTAATGCTTCCTTAATTTAAGTTCACCCACGGATGGGGTAGAATTATCTATTGGTGGCTCACATGGAATAGTATCGTATTTGGAGGAACAGGTTTGAGCAAGATTCACCCCTACCTACCCAACAGCGTCCCCGAGATTAAGGAGAAGATGATGGAGGAGATAGGCATCTCTTCCATCGCCGAGCTGTACTCGGATATTCCAGACGAGCTCATCTTCAAAGGAAAACTAAGCATCCCCGGCCCCATGGCTGAGGCTGAGGTCAAGGAGCACGTCTCAGGTCTCCTTGAGGAGAACACAACCCTCAGGTGTCCGCCCTTCCTGGGCGGCGGCGTGTGGCCCCACCACGTACCCAGCGTCGTGGACGAGGTGGTCCACAGGGCCGAGTTCCTCACCAGTTACACTCCCTACCAGCCTGAGATAAGCCAAGGAATACTGCAGAGCATCTTCGAGTACCAGAGCCTGGTATGCGAGCTGGTGGGCATGGATGTGGCCAACAGCAGCCTCTACGACTGGAGCACAGCCATAGGAGAGGCCGCGCTGATGAGCAGCAGGATCAACAGGAGGACCAAGGTGCTCGTCCCCGACCTCATGAGCCCCCTCAGGCTCTCGGTCCTGAGGACGTACACCGAGCCCGCGGGCATAACCATAGAGAAGGTGGACCACGACCAAGCTACTGGCCTCATGGACCTGGAGGACCTGAAGGAGAAGGTGAACGGCGACACATCAGCCGTGTACATCGAGAATCCCTCGTACCTCGGGTTCGTCGAGGAGAAGGCCGAGGCCATAGGCGAGATCGCCCACGAGAAGGACGCCCTGTTCGTGGTCGGTGTGGACCCCACGAGCCTGGGCATACTGAAGGCCCCCGGTGACTACGGCGCCGACATAGTCTGCGGTGAGGGGCAGCCCCTGGGTAACCACATGAACTACGGTGGCCCCCTCCTGGGCATCTTCGCGTGCAAACACGACAACAGGTACATCCGCCAGATGCCGGGCAGGATCATAGGCATCGCCGAGACACTGAAGGATAAGCGCAGAGCCTTCGTCATGACTCTTCAGACCCGCGAGCAGCACATCCGCCGCGAGAAGGCCACCAGCAACATATGCAGTAACGAGGCCCTCTGCGCCGTAGCCGCCGGCGTGTACCTCAGCCTGCTCGGCCCCAAGGGCATGAGGGAACTGGGTGAGACAATCATCAGCAGGGTCAGGTACGCTCAGCGCAAGAT
>Ga0180009_10005499_pt1 | contig 13583 bp, 7 predicted proteins | sample OS_PC_MetaG_FD_123537 | JGI IMG/M metagenome (GOLD analysis project Ga0180009, IMG submission 123537) | Groundwater microbial communities from the Aspo Hard Rock Laboratory (HRL) deep subsurface site, Sweden - OS_PC_MetaG | ecosystem: Environmental > Aquatic > Deep subsurface > Groundwater... | reverse complement strand
TATGGGTCACTACATTGACGAGTAAAAAAATAAATATAACAAATACAGATTGTTATATTTTTAACCCCATGGTTTTTTGATAAAATTAGCCTTTATTTTAAAAAAAATGACGAACTTGGGTTAGGTTTTAGGTTTTAACCTAAATCCTAAATCCTAAAACATTCTCGAATAGTTGCAAATCTCTAACCAAAATTGGAAAACTATATTTCAGGGTTTTCGGTCGGTCACTAAATAGCCTTATTCATCCAAGGGCATGACAAACCTCAACAGACAGGGCATAGATGATATCCAGAGGCAATTGCTGCTTTATTGTACTGTCAAACAACAGTTTTGCCTCACTGGGGAAATCCTCATCCCCCTGCCAGAATAATACAGCCACGGGAATTGTGGGTGTAATTTGAAATAAAAAAGCAGCATCTGCCATCTCCAGGGGGATCCCGCCTAGTTTTTCACATCCTTTTTTAAAAAGATCTATATTTTCCCCAAACCGGCCTGTAATCAAATCCACGGGAATAGTGTGCGGCCCCCGGAAAAAAGCAGCTCCTCCCGGGATATCTTTTTCAGACACCCATACCCCTGAAGGAAGTATGTTTTTTGATTTCATCAGAAAATACAAAATAAATAAATGCAAATAATTATGATAGGTTTTTAAACCTGGTCCCTGGGACCTGACTTCATATTTATTTAAATCCACACAATAGATGTGCCCCCATATATTTACAAAGTATTGCTCTTTGATTTTATCAAATTTGCAGCCTGTTCTTGATATTACTTTTTCAGGGTCACAGGATTTAAGGTCCAGAAAATTTGTTTTATCGATCCCTTCACCCATATCATCCCCTTAAGATTGTTTCCCCGTCATTTCATCAATTACAACTTTTATAACAATTGTTTTTTCAAGCATATCATCTGGATATTCAAATGTCCGATTTGAGTATTGTGACATAATTATATTTAATGCATTTTTCTTTTCTTTTGAATCCTCAAGAAATTGGGCCTTGCCTGATCCAATCACGCTTTTAAATTCAAGTCCCCATTCACAGGCCAGATTCGCTTTTTTAAACCGGATAAGCTCATCAACCTCAAAACAGATATTGGGATTTTTTTTAATCAAATCAATCTTTCGCCCTTCCCTGGTACAATGAAAAAAAAGACATCCATTGCTGTACCCAAAATTCATCGGGACCATATAAGGCTTATCTTCATCCACCATTGCCAGGCGACAGACTTGGCTTTGCATTAAGATTTTTTCAATCTCTTCTCTATTTGTAATCTCTCTGTCTTTTCTTCTCATGCCAGTGCCTCCTTAAATAATATATATTCTGATTCAGATATCCCGCTCACTCCAACAGGGCGCTCTATTCCATCATGGCAATCTGATCCGCCAGTCATTATAAGATTATGTTTTTTTGCCCAGGATTTCATTAAATCCTGGTGTTCTTTAATATGACCAGGATAATAGACTTCCAGTCCTTGAATGCCTGCTTTAATAAATTCCGGCAAAATCTGTTTTACAATTTCAAGGCAAGGCAAAACCTCCTTATAATGTCCCTTGCCCGGGAAAGACCCGGCTGCCGGATGAGCCAGGACCGCAAGAATATGATTTTTCCGGATAAAAGGAATCATCTCTTCTATATTTATTCCCGAAGGAAGATAGGCTGGACTATGGTTTCCAATTATTGTATTGCCGATATCTCTATCCGTAATCCCAAAGTATTCATTTAATGCAAGGGCAAAGTGCCGTCTTGTGGCATTATGGCTGAAAGCCGCTATATCTTCAAACGCCAGATTTCTTTTTAATAAAGCTGTTTTCCCGGCCGGCCCAAAATTTTTATTAATTTCATCTACCCGTGCCTTTACTAGTTTTTCTCCTCTTCCCTGGGCCATAATATTTTGAAACTCTTCCACAAACTGATCTTCCAAAAGTCTGCCGGCCTTAAAATAGCACAACAAATGCAGGGTTCCCGTAAAATACGACCGCTTAAACCTGATAGAAACTTCAACACCGCAAATCACCTCAATCTCGTGTTTTTTTCCTGCAGCCACTGCATTTTTCAAGGCCTTTAACGTATCATGATCACTAATGCCAATTGCCTTTATTCCAAGGGCTTTTGCCTGTTTAATCAATTGTTCGGGTGTAAAGTCACCATCAGATGCCGTGGTGTGATTATGTAAATCTGCAAATATTTTTTGATTCATGGTTTTCCTTTTACTTACTTAGTGCCTGAACGAAAAACCCGTTCAGGCATGGTTTTAAGTTTTAGGATTTAGGATTTAACTTAAAACCTAACACTTAAACCCTAAAACAAGAAACAATCTCGGATAGTTGCAAATCTCTAACCAAAATTGGAAAACTATATTTCGGGGTTTTCGGTCGGTCACTACTTAACGTATATCCAATCGTCTTATCATGCTCTTGTTTTTATACTGGTTATCATGAAAATACAATCTACCTTTTTAAAAAAAAATAATATAATATTTGATTTTCCTTAATTTAATGGTAGAAAAGTAAAAGCCCCGTTTAATAATATTATAGGAGACTATGAATAAAATGCTTAAAACCGGCAATGATATTGATATTATTAATGAACTTGGAAAAGTGAATTCAGAAGAGAATGCTAAAGCCGTATTTAAACAATATATGGATGATGAGCATTTAACCCGGATTTTAAGAATCAAACACCCTGAAGTCTTAAAGAGGATTGCCGCTTCAATTATTCTTTGCAATCCTTTTAAAGTTTTTGTCAATACTGGATCATCCAAAGACAGGCAATTTATCAGAAATCTTGCTCTTGAAAAAAAGGAAGAAAGCTCTCTTGCCATGGAAGGACATACCATTCATTTTGACCTGGCCGACGAACAAGGCAGAATAGTTGACAGAACCTATTATATCGCCAACCCGGAAGACCTTGTCAGTTCTCTTGCAAATAGGATGGACAGGCCCACGGCCCTTGAACAAGTCAGATCCAATATGACGGATATCATGAAAGACATGACCATGATCATTGGTTTTTATATGAGAGGTCCTATTGGTTCTCCAGTATCAAATCCAGCTCTGGAAATCACAAGTTCTACTTATGTTGCCCATAGCGCAGAACTGCTCTATAGAAATGCCTATGCTGATTTTGACAGGGAAGTTGCCGCCCTTGGTCATTTTTTTACAAATATTCACAGCGAAGGCTTGAACAGGACCCAGGATCTGCCCGATGCAAGGGTTTTTATGGATCGCAAATTCATGACAACATATAGTTGGAAATGTACTTATGCCGGCAATACCTTGCTGCTTAAAAAAGGGAATCATAGGTTTGCCGTGGATAAGGCTGTGTATGAAAATTTTGGCAAAGAATTGTCAGAGCATATGTTTATCACAGGAATCCACGGGCCCAATAATCGCGTAACCTGGTTTGCAGGCGCAGCCCCCAGCGGATGTGGAAAAACCACCACGGCCATGGCAGGAAATGTCTTTATCGGTGATGATCTTGCCCAGATGTGGATCGCAGATGATGGCAGCATCCGGTCTGTCAATCCGGAATGCGGTATTTTCGGCATTGTTGAAGATGTTAATCTTGAAGGCGACCCTATGCTTATGAAAGTATTAAGACAACCCGGACACGAAGTGATCTGGTCCAATGTGCTCATTGATGAAAACAAGGTTCCCCATTGGGTGGGCAATAACGAAGACCACCCAGACAAAGGTTTTAATTTCCAGGGTGACTGGTATAAAGGTAAAACAGATGAAAATGGCAACCCCATCCCCGTTTCTCATCCTAATTCCCGCTCCACATTAAGTTGCAATTCCCTTGAAAATTATTCCCCGGAAGCTGAAAACCCTGAGGGCGCCCTGACTAGAGTTTTTACATACAGTGGACGGGATGCCGACACCATGCCGCCGGTCTGGGTAGCCAAAAACTCTGATGAAGGCGTTGTTATCGGAGCCTGTATTGTTTCCGCTTCAACAGCAACAGAAGTCGGCGTAACGGGTGTTAAAAGAGCGCCCTGGGCCAATGCACCCTTTATCCCTGGTGCATTGAGCGATTATATGGATGCCCAGTTTAAATTCTTTGGAAGTGACAAAATTAAAGACGAGTACAAGCCTGTGATGGCAGGTCTCAATTATTTTCTCACGGACAAGGCCAGGGGTGGAGAATCCCCCAGGCTTTTAGGAGAAAAAAAAGATGTAAAAGTCTGGCTCTCCTGGCTTGAACGATATGCCCATAATGAAATAGACTATATTGCAACCCCTATTGGGAATATTCCCAAATATGATGATTTAAAATCATTGTTTAAACAGATTATTGATAAGGAATACACAAAAGAGCTGTATACCAAACAATTTTCCTTATACCTGGATAATATTATCGAAAGGATTGAACTTCAGCAGGATGCCTATGCTAAAGAACAGGGAATTCCCCAAACCCTGTTTGATATCCTGGCGGAACAAAAAAAGGGGCTTTTGAAGTTAAAGGATGCCCATGGCAGCATTCTATCACCGGAGGTATTAAGCAACTAGAGGCTCAAGCTCCTGGGCAAGATTTTTAATATCTTCATGAATTGTGGAATAATTTTCCATCTCACCTTTTTCATCAATCCCTCTGTAGCAGAGGTGGGCTTTGTAGTGTCCACAGAACCCATTGGCACCTTTTATGATGATAAGAAAGCCAAAATAATTTCTGTGCTATTGCAGCCGGCGGGGGGTATTCCAGTGGTGGAAAATCAGAACGGGGGCAGGCATGATGATTGAATTTACACTAAACGGGGCATCAAAATCTTTCACGGGCAAAGAAGATCTTCCACTTTTAACATGGCTCAGGGAAAACCAGGGAATTGTTTCACCCAAAAACGGATGCTCAGGACAAGGGGCATGCGGTGCCTGCCTGATTGAAATAGATAGCAAGGCAGCCCTGTCCTGCAGTACATCCATGGAAAAAATAGCCGGGTCTAAAATAGTCACTATAGAAGGATTTGACAAAGGACTTAAAGATACCCTGGCCAAGGCCTTTGTAAAAAAAGGTGCTGTCCAATGCGGGTTTTGTACGCCTGGATTTCTTTCAAGAACCAAAATTCTTTTAGAACAGAATAACAATCCCAGCCAAGAAGAGATAAAAAAAGCCCTGGCCACCAATTTGTGCCGGTGTACAGGCTATGCCAAAATAATAGATGCAGTGGTACTGGCAGCCCAATCCTTAAGGGACAAAAAAGAAATCATACTGAATGAAAACGGGGGGGTGGGCAAAAACAGGTCCAAGCATAATGCATACCTGACAGCCCTTGGTCAACGAGAATTCATTGATGACATGCGATTTCCCGATATGGCGTTTGGGGCGCTGAGATTCAGTGATCACCCCAGGGCCAGAGTGCTGGCCATAAAGATTGAGAAAGCAAAAAAATTGCCCGACCTCATCAGAATATTTACGGCAAAAGACATTCCAGGAGAACGAATGACCGGCATTCTTCAACAGGACTGGCCCGTAATGGTTTCTGAAGGCGAAACCACACGATATATTGGAGATGTTCTTGCCGGTGTGGTTGCCAAAGATGAAGCAACGGCCAGAAAAGCCTGTGGATTGATTGATATTGAGTATGAGGTATTGGAACCTGTAACTGATCCTGTTAAAGCGCTTAAAGATGAGATAAAAATTCATGAAAATGGCAACCTGCTGTCTGTTACAGAGTTCTCAAGGGGGGGAGATATTGATGAGGCCTTTAATTTGTCAGATCATGTTGTTTCTGCCCGATACCGGACCCAACTTACGGAGCATGCTTTTTTAGAGACTGAAACGGCCATTGCAAAACCCCATGGAAATAACGGCATACAGGTATTTACACAAAGTCAGGGGATTTATGAAGACAGGCTGGCCATTTCAAAAATTCTGGGATTGCCAAAGGAACAGGTAATAGCAACCCTTGTACCCTGCGGCGGGGCATTTGGCGGCAGAGAAGATCTGACTGTTCAGGGGCATGCTGCTGTTTTCAGTTACCATCTCAGAAAGACTGTAAAGGTAAACCTGTCCAGGGAAGAATCCATCCGTATGCATCCTAAACGGCACCCCTTTGTAATGAATTACAAACTGGGATGTGACAAAAATGGTATGCTCACGGCCCTTTCTGCGGAAATTATAGGTGATACGGGTGCCTATGCCTCTTTAGGCAGGGAAGTGTTGAATAGAGCTGCAGGCCACGCTGCGGGCGGATACCATGTGCCTGTGGTTAAGGTCATATCCAGGGCAGTTTACACCAATAATCTGCCTGCAGGTGCCATGAGGGGGTTTGGGGTCAACCAGGTCACCTATGCCATGGAGTGTATGGTGGATGAACTATGTGAAAAAGCAGGGCATAATCCCTGGCAGTTCAGGTTTGACAATGCCCTTAAAAAAGGGTCCATGACTGCCACGGGTCAGGTCCTGGGTGATGGCGTAGGTTTGCAAAAGACTCTTCTTGCTGTTAAGGATGAATATGATAACGCCAAATATGCAGGGCTTGCCCTGGCCATAAAAAATATTGGCTATGGTAATGGTCTGATTGATGAAAGCGAAGCCCAAATAGAAGTGGTGTCTGATAAAAAAATCATTATCCATCATGGGTGGACTGAGATGGGACAGGGCGTTGATACTATTGCCAAACAGATCTTGTGTGACCTGGTGAGCCTCAAGGATATTGAAATTGATGTGGTGTCCAGTACAGATTCTGAAGTTGTGGGCGGCATGACAACTGCCAGCAGGGGTACCTTCCTTCTTGGTAATTCTTTGATTATGGCTGCTGAAAAACTTACGGACGAACTTAAGACAAAAGAATTGTCAGCCCTCATTGGGAAAAAATTCAAGGGACGCTGGTTTTGTGACTGGACCACACGTCCTGGCAAAGATGTGGAAAATCCTTTAACCCATTTTGCCTATGGATATGCAGCCCAGCTGGTTATCCTGGATGATAAGGGCAAAGTAGACAAAGTCATTGCAGTCCACGATGCCGGCACAGTTATCAACCCCACCCTGTTTGAGGGTCAGATTCAAGGGGCGGTCATGATGGGACTTGGGTATGCATTTACTGAAAAACTGGAACTGGATCAAGGATATCTTAAGTCTTCAAAAATGGTAAAACTAGGGGTTCCAAAAATCAAATCAATGCCTGAAATCATTGTCAAGGCAGTTGAAGTAAAAGATCCCAAAGGACCCTTTGGGGCCAAAGGTGTGGGTGAAATAGGGCTGGTCCCAACAGCACCTGCAGCCATCAATGCCCTGTACCAATTTGATAAAAAAAGGCGGTATGAACTTCCCATTGGACAAAGGATACGATAATGACCCTTTATATTAAAAACGCAAGATTTATTGACTGGCAAAATCTGACCTTTACAAAAACTGATATAGAAGTGAGCCAGGGCAAAGACGGGGGTATAAAATTTTTGGATGCCCTGCCCCTTTTGGCCACAGATTCGTCAAAGATAGTGGATGCCAGGGGAAAATTTGTTACCAGATCTTTTGGATGCGGCCATCATCACATTTATTCAACCCTGGCAAGGGGGATGCCTTCCCCAGCCAAGAACCCTGAAAATTTTCTTGATATTTTAAATTATATCTGGTGGCACCTGGATAAAAATCTTGACCTTGAAATGATTAAAGCAAGTGCATTGGCATCTGCTCTTTATTGTGCCCAAAACGGGGTCACATTTGTTATCGACCATCATGCCTCTCCTTTTAATATTGAAGGGTCACTTTTTACCATTAAGGAAGCCTTTGACTCCATTGGTCTTTCCCATCTGCTCTGCTATGAAATTTCCGACCGGGATGGCGAGAAAATCAGGGATAAGGGGTTGGAGGAAACAAAAAATTATCTTAAAGCAGGGAACCAGGGGCATGTGGGGCTTCACGCCTCTTTCACCGTGGGAGACACCTGTCTTGAAAAAGCCGTTACCCTTGCCAGGGATTATAATACGGGTATCCATATCCACGTGGCCGAGGACCTGTCAGATCAGGATCATTGTCTGCAAAACCACAATAAGCGTGTGGTACAGCGGCTTTATGATGCCGGCAGTCTTGATTTGAAAGGGTCAATTTTTGCCCATTGTATACATTTTGACGAAAATGAAAAGAAACTTTTGAGAGAATCAAAGGTCTGGGTGGCACAGAATATTGAAAGCAACCTGAACAATAATGTTGGACTTGCAAATGTTGCAAATTATGGAGATCGCATCATGCTGGGTACGGATGGTATGCATTCAGATATGCTCAGAAGTGCAAAGGCAACTTTCTATCAGGGGCTGGGTACCGAAGGCATCAGTTTTCCCGGTATCTACCAACGCTTCAGGAATATCCACAGGTATATCAGGGAAAATGATTTTCAAGGAGACAATGACAACAACCTTGTGATCCTTGACTACAATGCACCCACAATAATGAGCCAGGATAATTTTTTAGGCCACTTTGTTTATGGCATTGACTCATCCCATGTGGAAAGTGTTATCTCTTCAGGCCGTTTGATCGTGGAAGACAAAAAGCTTGTGACGGGCAATGAAGAAGATATTTTAAATTTTGCCAGAGAAATGGGAAGCAAACTCTGGGGAAAACTGAAATAATATGGAGGTGTTATGAGTGACAGATTTGCCTGCCTTTCTTTGGAACAGCTTTTAAGCTGGATTAAAAGAGATGAAAAGACAAGCAAAATTTTTGGAATTCCCAAATCGTTTTTTTTTAATCCGTGTGATGATGATGTTTTTAGAATCAATCGATATGGACGAGTTTTAGAAACACCTGTGGGGGTTGCAGCAGGGCCGCACACGCAATTGTCACAGAATATTGTTTCATCCTGGTTGACTGGCGCCAGATATATTGAATTAAAGACAATCCAGGTCTTAGACCAACTTGAGGTAACAAAGCCCTGCATCAATATGGAGGATGAAGGCTATAACTGCGAATGGTCCCAGGAGCTAAGACTTGAACAATCCTTAAATGAATATGTCAATGCTTTCATTGCCATATATATTTTAAAGAAAAGGCTTAACCCCAAACCGCTTCAACCAGCCCAGGAAAATGATCCTGGATTTATTTTCAACATGAGTGTGGGCTATAATCTGGAAGGTATTTTAAGTCCAATGGTTCAGAAGTTTTTAGATTCCATGGCAAATGCAAGAACAATCATAGATGAAAAATTGAAAATTGCCCAAAGTATTTTTCCCGAAGCTGCTGATCTTGATATTCCTTCAACCATATCTGATAACGTTACCATTTCCACAATGCACGGCTGCCCTCCGGATGAAATTGAAAAGATCGGGCGTTATTTTGTTGAAGAAAAAAAACTGTCCACCACCATAAAATTGAATCCCACCCTTTTGGGACCAATGGAATTAAGGGATATTTTAAACACCAGGCTGGGGTTTGACACTATTGTTCCAGATATCGCCTTTGACCACGACCTAAAATATGATGCCGGGGTTAAGCTGATCAACAATCTTTTACAAAAAGCCAAAGCCTCAAATGTTGAATTCAATATCAAGCTGACAAATACCCTTGAGACCATAAACACCAATGCATTGCTTCCTGAAAAAGAACCCATGCTTTATATGAGCGGCAGAGCCCTCCATGCCATCAGCATAAATCTTGCTTCAAAACTGCAGAATGAATTCAAGGGGAATCTGGATATTTCTTTTTCAGCCGGTGCAGATTGCTTTAATGTGGCAGATATTCTTTCCTGCGGACTCACGCCTGTGACCATATGCTCGGACCTTTTGAAACCGGGAGGATATGGAAGGATTGCCCAGTATTTATCCTCGATCAAAACTGCATTTGCTCAAAGCCATGCATCATCAATTTCAGCATATATAAAGAAGACTGCACAAAACAATTCTAATGGCATTGATGATGAAAAATCCGCTGCTTTGAACAATCTCAAGGCATATGCAGAAATAGTAAAAAACAATAAATATTACCAGAAAAAAACTTTCCCCTGGTCAACCATAAAAACCGGCCGGAGACTTGATCCTTTTGACTGTATCCATGCGCCTTGCAAAGGCACCTGCCCTGCGGGTCAGGATGTACCCTCCTATATGTATTATACGGCAAAAGGCATGTTTGAAGAGGCATTTAAGGTAATCCTTCAAACAAACCCTTTTCCCAATGTCCAGGGTATGGTCTGTGATCATCCCTGTACCAAAAAATGTACCAGGATCAATTATGACCTTCCCCTTCAAATCAGGGAAATCAAACGCTTTGTTGCAAAAAACAGCCCTGAAATTTCTGAGTTGAAACCTTTGAAAGATAATAACCTGAAAGTTGCAGTAATCGGCGGAGGCCCATCCGGGTTCAGTGCTGCCTATTTCCTGCGGATGAACGGATTTAGCGTAGATATTTTTGAGGCAAAGAATTTTGCCGGTGGAATGGCGGCAGATGCCATTCCCAGGTTCAGGCTTGACGACCTGAGCATCCAAAAGGATATTGACAGGATTATCTCCCTGGGAGTCAGGGTGCAATACGGGCAAACTATTGATAAAAAAGCTTTTGCCTCAATCAAAAAAAAATATGATTATGTATATATTGGTGTGGGAGCCACAAAAGCGTATCAGCTTGACGTTCCCGGTGCCGACTCAAAAGGGGTATATGATCAGCTTGAATTTTTAGGAGGGTTAAGACAAGGGAAAGACAATATAATAGGAAAGAATATTGTGGTTATTGGTGGCGGTAATTCTGCCATGGATGCCTCCAGAGCTGCAAAAAGGCTGGCAGGAAAAGGCGGAACTATCACTATTTTATACCGGCGAAGCATAAGGCAAATGCCCGCAGACCTGGAAGAAATCCATGCCGTAATGGCAGAAGGCATAGAGATTCAAGAGCTGGTGGCCCCTCAAAGTGTTATTTCAAAAAACGGCTGGGTGTCTGGGATAAGATGCCATAAAATGAGATTAATACAACCCGATTCAAGCGGAAGACCCAGGCCCGTTGCCATTGAAGGATCTGAGTTTATCATAGAAACAGATACGATTATCTCTGCCATTGGTCAGCAGGTTGTTCTTCCCTTTTTGGAAAACCAGGAATTCAAAGTAAATTCTAAAACATATGAGACAGATATTGAAAAGGTCTATGCAGGCGGCGATGCCATAAGGGGCGCATCCACCTTGATCAGGGCAATTGGAGATGGCCAGAAAGCGGTTAACAACATCATGACGGATGCTGCTATTTCAGGCAAAGTTTTCTTTGACCACAAACCCCAGGAAAGGGATATAGACAATCTTGATGAAAAACTGGCCAAAAGGATCTTTGGTCCTGATTTTCTGGAAACAGATCTGTCACAACGGTCTGGCTTTGATCTTGTTTCCAAGACCATGACCAAAGAAATGGCAATTGAAGAAGCCGCTAGGTGCCTTTCCTGCGATACAATCTGCAATATCTGCACAACGGTTTGTCCCAATCGTGCCAATGTCTCGTATATGGTGGAACCGTTTAAGGCTGAGACTTATAAAGCAGTTTACAAAAATGGCAAAGACCTTGTGGAAAAAGCTGGAGCATTTACTATTTCCCAGACCCATCAGGTGATTAATATTGGAGATTTTTGCAATGAATGCGGCAATTGTACCAGTTTTTGCCCTACTGCAGGATCACCCTACATGGATAAACCCAAATTTTATCTTTCCCGATCTAATTTTGAGGCTGATTTTAAGACTGCTTATAGAAATGGGTCTTTGGCTTATTTTATGGAAAATCATTCAATTTTTAAAAGAAATAACAGAGAGCAGGTCTCATTAACCGAAAACAAAAATACCTATACCTATGATTCAAAAATGATTACGGCCAGGCTGGATAAAAAAAGCTTCAGGGTTATGGAAGTAGAGTTTAAAGTCCCACAGGATAAGGCTCAACAGGATAAAGCCCAGCAAAATCAGGAGGTTGATCTGTCCGAGGCCCCGGAGCTTGGATTTTTGTATACATCGCTTAAGCAATTTTTTGTAAATTAGGGGGGTCAATCATGGCCGTCGGTAAATCAGTAAACCGTATAGATGCCGTTGCCAAGGTCACGGGCAGAGCAGAGTATACCGAAGATTTATTCAAACCAGGTATGCTTGTTGCCAAATACTTTAGAAGCAGCATTGCCCATGGCCGGGTGAAGAGCATTGATGTAGAGAAAGCAAAGATTCTGGAAGGGGTGGAAACTGTTTTCACTTTTAAGGACGTCCCTGAAAACAAGTTTGCCACGGCAGGTCATCCTTTTTCCCTGGACCCAGACCACCAGGATGTGGCAGACCGGCTGCTTTTGACCCGGGATATCCGGTTCATGGGGGATGAAATCGCCATTGTGGTGGCCCAGGATGAAATTATCGCCAACAACGCTTTGAAACTCATAGAGATTTCCTATGATGAATACAAGCCCCTTATCCTGCCTGAAGATATATTAAAAAAAGATGCAAGGCAGATTCACAAGGGCTCATCAAATATCATGGGGGAGCACCAATATTCCACGCGTGACCTTCAGGTTATTGGCGGTGATGTGGATGCTGCCCTTGAAAAGGCAGATTATGTGGTTGAAGGCAAATTTGAAACAGTCATGGTTCAGCATTGCCATATTGAAAATCATATTGCCCATGCATACATGGATGATCTTGACAGAATAGTTATTGTATCCTCCACCCAGATTCCCCATATTGCCAGAAGAATTGTGGGTGAAGCCCTGAATATGCCTTTAAGCCGGGTTCGCGTTATCAAACCTTTTATAGGGGGCGGCTTTGGCAACAAACAGGATGTAGTGCTTGAACCCATGGTTGCTTTTTTAACCTTAAAATTAGACGGCAGGGCGGTTCAGATCAACCTATCCCGGGAAGAATGCATGACAGGGACTAGAAATCGTCATCCCTTTCATATTAAAGTAAAAACCGGAGTCATGAAAGACGGCACCATGGTGGCAAGAAAAACGGATGCCATCTCCATCACCGGAGGGTATGCTTCCCACGGCCACGCCATTGCCGCTGCCGGAGGCAGCAAACAAAGTTCTTTGTATCCCCGCATGGCCAACCAATTTCACGGCAGGACTCTGTATGCCAATATTCCCGTTGCAGGTGCCATGAGAGCCTATGGATCTCCCCAGGTCATTTATGCCCTTGAATGTGCAACAGAAGATGCAGCTAGAAAAATTGGTATGGATTCTGTAGAATTCAGACTCAAAAATATTGCCCGACAAGGCGATATCAACCTGTTGTCAGGCCATGAAATTCTTTCCTGCGGCCTTGCCGACTGCCTGCTGAAAGGTAAAGCGTTCATGGACTGGGATCAAAAAAAGAAAGACTATGAAAAGTATAAAACAGGACCCATTCGAAAGGGTCTTGGTGTGGCCTGCTTAAGTTATGCATCCGGGACATATCCCGTGTGTGTTGAAATTGCAGGAACCCGGATTTCCTTAAACCAGGACGGTATAGTCCATGTCATGGTGGGTGCCACGGAGATCGGCCAGGGGTCGGATACGGTTGTAGCTCAAATGGCAGCCGAAACTCTGGGGCTCCCCTATGAACATGTAATGGTGGTCCAGGCCCAGGATACTGATGTATCGCCCTTTGACACCGGGGCCTATGCGTCACGGCAGGCCTATGTTGTAAGCAATGCCGTTTTCAGGGC
>Ga0180009_10005498_pt1 | contig 13586 bp, 9 predicted proteins | sample OS_PC_MetaG_FD_123537 | JGI IMG/M metagenome (GOLD analysis project Ga0180009, IMG submission 123537) | Groundwater microbial communities from the Aspo Hard Rock Laboratory (HRL) deep subsurface site, Sweden - OS_PC_MetaG | ecosystem: Environmental > Aquatic > Deep subsurface > Groundwater... | reverse complement strand
TCAGCGATGCTGGCGAACAGGAAGTCGTGGAACGTGGGTGCCAAAGTTAGGGCAACCAATATGGTGGCAACAAACATGAAGAACCAGGGGATCTCTGGAGGAACAGGAGGTTCGCCCATTTCACCCAGGGCGTCCCGTCGCTTTCTAATGTCTTCCTCCACCTGCTTGATCTCTGTTTCCAATTCCGGAAGGCGAGCTTTCGCTGCCTCGCAGGCTTCCTCACGCATGCGGTCGTGCATACTGATAGAAGGATCAAAGAGCGTGGCTGCCTGCTCTCGGGCCATGGCTTCGGCGTGCTCCTGTAGGGCCTTCAGCCGTTCCTGATCGACACGGGTGTCGCCAGCAGTCAGTGCTGCCTGCCGCCCTGCGTCGTACGAGTCCTTCCTTAGAATGAGAATAGTGTCCGCCGCGACACCCATTTGGGAGGGGGATTCAGACTTGGGCGTGTTGTTTCCTGCCTTCTCTTCATGTGTGTCTTTGTGCGTTCCCGTCTTTCTGATGTCATTCGATTCCTTATTCCACCACATGACCCCCTCCTTTGTTATGGGCAAACCTATCCCCTGACGATATTGGACGTTTCTCGTCATTGAATTGGTTTGCCGTTGCTCGCTTGTCTGTATCAACGATGAGATCGCAATTGTGTGACCGAGGAAAAGAAATCGAGAAAAACTGTCACGGATTTGCCTCTGGAACGTTGATCTTCGCAGATAGGTAGATGCTCAGTTCCAGAACTGGAGCTTGATTTTCGGTTCGAGCTATCCTATTCTTTCCTTGAGACTTGATTGAGTCTTGAGAGCTTTGAAAACTTGCTCAGATGACTAGCGCTCCTCAGCCTACAGCCAACGTGGCATTCAAAATCAACTGGAGGGAGCAAGATGGATCTGAGCAGGAAGAACGCTTTTGAGGCTCTGTTTCGAGTCAATTTCCACGTCATCCGGAACTACAATCTGCGCGTTCTTGCTGATCCCGACACCGCAGAAGAAATCGCTCAAGTGGTCTTCTCTAGGCTTTGGGGAATGCTATGTAGTCGTTCAGATGTTTGGCCGAGTGAAGCCCTGCTGATGACAATTCACCGGAATTTCCTGAGGGATACGTTCAGAAGGAACGGACATGGCCGTGTTTTTCTCTCCTTGGATGATACTGGCAACAATGGGAGTGTTCACCAAGCACCCCAACTGGTTGACCAAAAAGATCCAGCAAGGTGTATCGAGGCAAGACAGATGTTGGTCCACATTAGAAAAAGACTTCCTCGTGACAAGCGTGGTAGGCACCTTGAGACTTTTGATGCAATTATCCATGACTATCAGGGTGGTGGACTCAGAATAGACGGGCTAGGGATAAGCAGGGTGGCGTTGCGGCAGCGGATGCGTAGATTGAAAGTCGCCTGCCAGGAAATCCTAGACGGGGAAAGCTCGCTCTCTATAGAGAGGAACTAGATTAGAAAGGATTATCTATCATGAATTCAATGATATCATCTATTACAAAGTCCGGCTCCCCATTCTCTCCGGGCATGGTCGCCCACTCCTCTCTCTTCTCCGCATAGATCCGGAATTCATGGTGCATATGTCTCATTGTTGGGTCGGCACAGGCCAATAGACGAACCCTCTTCCCATGGTTTTCGACCAGATTCTTGACATGTTCGACGAAAAAATGATCCCCAGACGCAATGAGGATAAGTTTGATTTTGTCATTCGAACTCTGAGCTTCTTCAATCAGACGATTGTAGACAGTCCAGGCAATCGCATTATCGGCTACGTCCTGGTCGCCCCCCACCATGGGAATACTTCCTTCACGGTGCTTTACTCGAAGTGGCTCCACGATCGAGAAACCTCTACTTCGAAAAGCGTTCTCCACGACAGTCAGATTGTCACAATGCTCCCAGTGAGCGACCACGAACTTCCTTGCCAAACCGAAAGAATCAGCATACTTCTCGAACATACCTGCAATTGCGTTCACGTGTGTGCGGTCAGGAAATATGGCTGGCGCGTTCCCCCCCGTCCTGTTCCTTTTGCTTGGATCAAAGTTCTCCCAGTCCAACACAAAAACAACATCTGGAACAGCCTTCCTCTCCACAATCTTGACTTCTCGTAGAAAACGGTCCAACAAGAGTCCACTGATTCGGAGTGCCCGCCTTTCACCATCATACACAATCACTTTCTTTTTTCTCAGGGAACGGAGAACCAAATCATCAATGGACTCTGGCAAGTCATCCATGGACAGCCACGCACCCTCTTCAGGTATTCTTTCCACTAACTGCTTGACAGCTTGGTCCTCTCTACCTCCAAGTTCAACTATGTCAGGGTGGTACCAAGTGTTCTGAAAAATAGCTACGTCCTTGACAATCTTATTTCCAGTCACTTCATAGTCAGAGAAAGTTACGACCGCACGCCTGTCTCTGTTCAACTCTGGAAGAAGATTCTCGCTGAGCAACTGGACGAGATTAGGATTGCCATTTGTAAGTTCCATAACGTAACTGACAGTATCCTTTGGAACAACAACCCCGCATCTGCCGAACTGCCGCGTCATCAGCAACTCAACGTTTTTCCTGGAAAGGAAGTTAATATCTTGTTGCTCTAAGGGCCAAAGATGGCTACTTTGGCACCGCGAACTCAATATGTCATGGTCAAGCCAGCCTGTAAGAATGAACAAAACTCCATCTGGCCGATCGTAATGATACCTTATCGTGCTGAGAAGCTCAGTAGATTGTCCACCAACCAACGTATGAAACTCATCTACCAGAATCACTGGTCGCCGGGGAAGTACAATACTCCTAACGTACTCCAGCACTGCTTCAAAGGCGGATTGCACCTCGTGATTCTCGGCGTCCTTATGAAGTCTAGTGGGTAACTCCACACCCAGCGGAGGCTCCTCATTGGCTGTAACTCTCCTCAGCTCGAGTTCTAGCCGATCCCGAAACCTATTGAAAGATTGCCACAGGGGCTCAAGAGGAGACCCTCCAAAGAGCGAAATATAGAGTGGCACATATTTCGTTGGGGAAAGCACATCAGGTTTCATCAGACGATTCACAAGAGTCGTCTTACCAACTCTCCTGATACCGTAGAAGTAAGTCGGTGCACCGGGAATACTCCGGTCATGCGCGAATCGTTCTCGGACAAACTCTATCTCTTCGTCTCGTCCAACAAACAATTCCTCCAACAGTTCCCCTTCCAGGGCTCTATCGTACGCAAACAGTCCCACGGGCAAAAAGTCCTGTGCCACACCATTTTGCTCAAGATGGGCACCAAAATCGAAGGTCTTAAAAGTAAGCTCCTGGCGTACTTCTAGATTCCTGACGCATCCCCATTCGAAGCGAGCTAGAACAGTCAACACCACATGCTCAAGCTCCGTGTCCTCCTTTCCATAGTTCTCAAAAGGGACAGCAAGCGTTAGTGAGGTTCCAGCCAGAAGCACGGAAATGGGTTTGTTTTTTAGTTTGGCTGAACCTACGGAATCAGACCTAACTACAGATATCTGGATGTTTCGGACCGTCTGAATTGAAGGATTTGTTAGATTTACGACAATGGAAGGAGTTGATGCCTTCAGATCCACGCCGGGGTTGTCGTCCACGACTCTCAAGACCAGTGCTGGTGCGAGGTTGGTCTCCTTTACAAACTCCTCAAAAGAACCACGAATCCACCTTGCCAACTGATACATTGGACCTAGCGGGCCTTCGCATTCTTCCGGTGGATGGGCAACAAGTTGTCGGTTGAGTTCTTCCACCGCAGAAAATGAGAGTTGTCCTCCGGCAACTATCCCTCTTAGTTCAAGTAGGTCATCGAATGCCTTGTTCCATCGTTTTACATAGTGTTTCTTATCAAGAGGAAACTCCGCCGAAAGTCGTGCGAATGCAGGGGAACAAGCTCGCCGCAATTCGTTCATTTTGACTTTCTTCGATATGCATCTGCCAACCTCTCTCCATGGATCTTCTTCAACACTTCGTTTGGGAATTGGCCGTTTGTCTCTTGGGTAGATTCGATTTCGCAACTTGGGATTTCGCATGACAAGATCCCTCGCACCCGATGCCAAATATCCTAGGAACCCCATCTTTCTGTTGACTTCTTCGTCCGTGAGTTGATCAAGGTACGTTTCGAGCAAGCGCACAAAGCCAACTCTGAGAAGTCTATCTTGAGATAGTATTCGCCCCGAGTCTCGTACCTCTGAGAGCCCACGCTCGAGAATTTTCCTCCCCTGCTGGGTATCTTCTTGTGTCCAGGCAGAGTGTAGCTGTTGCCAAAGGACGTGGTGGAAAGCAAACTGATTGGCATACCCAGTCAACCACATCCTCCAAGTTCTCTTGAGGCCATTGTTGAGGAGCTTTGCTCGTAAGTTTTCCAACACCTGATTCAGCTCTCTACCCAACTCATGCGGTGTCGCAAAATTGCGTAGCGCTGAGTCAAAAGGCTCCCCTGCAAAGGCGACTATCATACTGTGCTGTCTCTGCTCTTCGTCAGGATCTGTTGGACAATCCAATGCATAAGCATAGGCCTGAGCTGCAGGGATGGGAAGTAGTCGAAAAATGTCGACAGGAATGTCTTTCCCCCCCCTCTTCTTCATAGCCAGAACCAAGCTGGCAGCGAATCTAACGTGCTCATAGGGGGCATTAGCCTGTGCTATGCCCGGCTCATACAGCATGTCATAGGCCTTGCGCTCTTGCTCTAGATGCGCGGCAAGAACTGCAAGATTCCACTCCACTTCGAAGCTACGAGACGCTGGTTCAATCTCCTCCCACTTTTCCTTTGCCTCACGACGACTCTCCATTGATAGGGCATAGATGTACCATTCCCTGAACCTCTGCTTTTGTTGTTGTTCCCTCTGAGGTGTAGTTTGAAATCTACGACGTGCCACATCGACATTCGGTACATTGTCACGACTGAAGGAGTCCCATTCGACATATCGTGATGCAGGCATTCGGAATTCAGAGTATGCGGGATCAGCCAATATCTGTCTTAGATATTCTTCCATAAGTGAGATAGACTCAGTTGATTGCAAGAATTCTCGCACCTCTCTTAGTTCCAGATTGTCGATGTTTCTTTGGAGCTTTTCACATTCTTCACTCGACCAAAATGGAAAGACCCCTTTGCTTCTCCAAGGATGGTCAATTCTGCCAGGATGAAGGAACTCGGCAGCTAGTGCGACCTCTTGGCTATGTCGAAACTCTTGCACGAATTTGGTGATTTCTGGGAGCAAATCACGGGCGGAAACATCAACAAGGTCAGCCTCGCCAACCATGACTTGTTGGAAAGCACTTAGCCACTCGGCTACCTTGTTGGCAGTGCATTCATTCTTGGCCTTCAGGTGCGTCAAGTATTGAATCCCGAACCTGACAAACGCTCGCTTCGGTTCAGCGTCATATGGAAAAGCCCCTGCGGCCAACAAATTCTGTAACTTCTCACTTTGTTCTCTTGGTGTGGTTCTTGTATTCTCAAGATCGGCATAGGCCTTAAAAGAGAAGACAAAAATTCCAACCTGTTGAGCTCTGCTCTCAGTATTCAGGGGACGAGTCTCAAGAAAACAGGACATCTCATAGAAGGCCACCAGATCATCTTGTTCAATCTCTATAACCCTGAAAGGATCAGAGTGCGTTCTGTATGCTAAACTGCCAAATGCCAGAAATACGAGCTGTTCAAGTCGCCCTGCGTTCCACTCGTCGTACGACCCCTCCTGTCGGGCCATAGCAACCACGTTTCTATTGTGTTCTTGATGCCGTATGTCAAGATATTTGTTGACGAATTTTTCCAGATTGTTGCATACCTGATTCCACAGCGTCTCAGCAGATCCACTGACAGAGGGCAAACCCCTAAGTGTTGATTTTGGGGCTCGTCGTTCCACCTGCCTAAGGGGTTTGGACGTGCCCTTTCTTCCAGGAGACGTTGGCTCCGAAAACTCGGTAAGGCGCATACTGACAGCCTCCCGGATAGCCTCTGGGATAATGTCGTCCTTCTTCATTTCATCGAGAGAACGGCGAATTATTTCCACCCCTCTGCCCGATATCACCCTCACGACCGTTTCCAATATTAGGAGGAAGTTCCTCTGAAAATCATCGTCTTCCCACGGCATGTTGGAACTGGTCTGCGCCACTATGCGAACAGCATGATAGGCAAAATCCTTGGGATTGTCCGTTGCATTTTTTACGTAATGGAGAATCGCTTGCCGTAGAGCAACGCACTGCATCGAATCCAAACGCTTCCAGTTGTCACTACGCGACCATCCGATCAGTAGACTGCCCAAACGTTGGGGGTCGACGGTGCCGCTCCAAAGATCCTCAAGTACACGCCGATTATCTTCCTGATGGTCTGGATCAACTTGTTCGACAAATGTCAGTAGAGCCTCAGCGATCTGCCGTAGTTCCATCGGTATCCTCCCTGATTGCTTCCTAGAACCTTTCGACTGCGTTCTCTTCTGGTCCAACGCTCTGGCCGTCAACACCAAGCCGAGTAATGGCACCCGAATACGTGTCGAACCAATCGTAGCCAGCATACGCTCTGGACCTTCTGCGGTTCAAGAAAAATAACCGACTTTACATGCCGATCGTTTTAGATAGAATAACTTCCGTGTTAATTGTGTTCCCCGTTACCCAAACAAAAAAACTCAGTTTGTCGACAGAGATATATATTTTTAGTACTGCGTCTTCCGAGAATCAGAAGGAAATTGGCTGGCCGTCGTGATCGATCAAATCTCCAAAGACTATCCTGTCTCCGTCTGGATTCTTCTTGAATTTCACCCCCACTCCCATGGGGAAATTGAACTCTGCCTGAATTGTCTTGGCAGCCTCCTCTTCCGTTGATGCCTCCTTACAAATTGCCCTGCATCTTTGTTTGATGGCCTCTACTCTTTGAACTTTTTCCTTTACTTCGCGAGACCCGTAGTGTTCACTTGTCATATAGAATATATTAGGCGTGTATTATATGATAAGTATACCAAACACAATACAACACTGTCAACTGGTAGTTGGCTTTGCCTTTATTGCTAGGCATATTGCAAGGCGCCCAATATTCTGCTGTGTTCGTGTGGTGGCAAATCACCCAGGAGAAGTAGAAGGGAAAATCACTCCTTGTTGAAAACGGCACATAATTTGTTTGCCTCAATGAGACCGTTCCGCCCCTAATTCAGCGATAGTGCGGCCTGCCCGTCGGTTCCGAGAATAGCACGTTGTCAACTCATCTGCAAAACCTCAAAAAATCGCCTCGACGTTTCGATTGACATGTCTGGGGGGCCTCGTGCCCACAACACATCCGCAGAAGAAAGGATGCCTGGGAGGGCTGGAAACTCCTGGGCGCCTGGGAAGTGCGGTAGGGAGGCCTGGGAGGGAGGAGGCCTGGGAGGTTGGGGACTCCCAACTTCCCAGTTTCCCACTCCCATTGGTGAGCCCAAGCTTAGGAAGTTCATCGGGACGAAGGGGTCTGTTGTGGATGTACCCCCTCACTGCCAGGCAGGCCACCAAAGGTGGAACGCTCTCCCTCAATACATGGCTATATGGCTATATTTGTGGTTGACAAACCCGATTCACCATATCAGGATCAGCACATAGGTTCCGAAAAAAACCAGCCGACACCTCCGGAACCTACAGCAACTTTGAGGGAGTACTGAGTATTGGATAACTGTGTACGAGAGCAAACGAATTCTCCACCCCTAGGACGCTAGACTGTATGAAGACCAAGCAAGATCGCAAGGATGAGGAATCAGGGGGCTCAGCCAGTTCCTCAAAAGCACGGGCTAGAATTGTTGCCAAGTACTATCGAAAAGGAACAGCAGAGATTTTCCTGGCTGATGCACAGCAACTCTACGAAGACTGGCCAAGACCTGTTGTCATCATGGTTGATGGCCCCTATGGTGTTCAAGGATTCCCTGGCGACCCTTCTTCTCATCATGCTCTAGCCGATTGGTATCGTCCGCATATTCAAGCGTGGTCTCGTAAAGCTGTACCGTCAACGACGCTTTGGTTTTGGGGTACTGAAGTTGGGTGGGCATCAGTTCATCCAGTCTTCGAGAAGAATGGCTGGGAATATGTGGCTTGCAATGTCTGGGATAAGGGAATTGCTCATGTGGCCGGAAACTGCAACACGAAGACCTTGCGACGTTTTCCTGTCGTCACGGAAGTCTGTGTCCAATATGTGAAGCCTGCAACTTTTGAAGTGGGTGGCAGGTTCGTACTGATGAAAGAGTGGCTTCGGTGGGAATGGCAAAGAACAGGGATTCCTCTTTCCAAAACAAACGACATTTGTGGTGTTCGTAATGCAGCGACGAGGAAGTACTTCACCCAATGTGATCTCTGGTATTTTCCACCTGTTAACGCAATGATGAAACTGGTTGAACACGCTAACCAGTATGGAAGTCTTTCCGGCCGACCATATTTTTCTCTTGACGGAGCCAATCCCCTTAGAGCGAAAGACTGGAGTGATATGCGTAGCAAGTTTCATCTAGAAGCTGGTATCACCAACGTATGGTCCGAGCCAGCGCTTCGAAATGGAGAACGGCTACGGGTCGATAGCAGTCTGGGGCACCCGAACCAGAAGCCAGAGAAGTTGCTCAGTAGAATTGTCCGAGCTTCGTCCGACCCTGGAGATATTGTCTGGGAGCCCTTTGGTGGGCTGTGTACCACGGCCGTCGTATGCTTGAATTCGGGTCGTCGGTGTTATTCGGCTGAAATTCTCCCGGGATACTTTGATTTGGCAGTTGCGAGACTCAAGGGTCATAATATAGCGGGGATGAGGAGAAGGAATGTGTAGCCCGAGTTCACCGTCTGCCCCAAAGCGCCAACCCCCCAGCGAGAGTTGGGAACACCACAAGCTGTACAGGCGGGTTCGCGAAGCGTTGTTAGTGGTACCGCAGTACTTCGAATCTCAAATCCGGATTGTGGGGATACCCGCCACAGACATCTTTGCTTTCAACACCATTCTTGGAGCCACGATTGAAGATCGAGTTGTGGACACACTCAATCAGATGCGACCAGTATGGGATCCCGAAGGCGATTATGCATTCTATTCGTTCGTCCGACAGTCCCAGACGTTTCCCGATGTGCTCTTTCGAAAACCAGGTGGAGAACCACCAATTCTGGGTATTGAGTTGAAGGGTTGGTATGTCCTAGCCAAAGAAGGTGTGCCAAGTTTCAGATACAAAGTCACACCCGGAGCCTGTGCTCCCTCAAGTCTTCTTGCTGTCTATCCTTGGTATCTATCAGAAGTCGTTTCGGGTACGCCAAAACTTCTAGACCCCTACATCGAACTCGCTCGATATGTTGCTGAGTATCGAAATTGGTACTGGGAGCATGGCAGGCAGAGCACGGGCAATCCTGTCATAGTGGCCACATGGGACACCCCCTTTCCCTCAAAGGGTGATGGTATCCAGGATACGGCCACACGTGACCAAGGTGGCAATTTTGGTCGGATTGCCCGGGTTGGACTCCTCGATGATTTTTGTAGCCGTGTGGGCCAGCACAAACTAGCGGGGATTGCATCTGCGCATTGGCTCAAGTTCTTTGGCCTTTTCAAGGACTCCGAGGACTCTGCGACGGTGGAAAAGACCATTGAGACTATGCGCAGCCATGTCCACGTTGCTGGACAGCATTCTGACGAGGGTTTTGAGCGCCTTCTTGGATTGTTGCGTGAGATTGCTGCACTCTTGCTGGCGTAGGCTCTACTGAAAAATGTGTTTTCTGTGTCTGGAGCTTGACTTCATTGACGTATAGGTGATAGACTACAATTCCAATCTAAAGCGGGGAAGAAATATGCGGTTATCAACGATAAGAATCCAAAACTTCAGAAGAATTGAGGACGCCGAGATTGTACTTGCCAATTCGGCGTTCCTGATAGGCCAGAACAACTTCGGAAAGAGCTCGGTCATTCGGGCCATCGAGTTTCTCTTGAGTGACAAACATCCAGAGCTTGGCGACTACTTGATGGAATCTGATGGACAAACGCGTCGTGAGAAGATCATTCTCACAGGCTACTTCTCTGAAATTGATCCCGAGACAGCAAGAGCAAGTGGCTTCAAGGGACGAGTGGTGAATGGTCACTACTGCTATAGAAAGACCTATTGCCTCATGCAGAACAAGCCAGAAAAGGAATGTATGGAGTATCCATATGCCTTGCTCCCTGCGTTTAGTGGCGCAAAAAGCGCCGAGGCTCTTGACAAAGCAGGAATACCCCCAGAACGCATCAAGGATGTTGTGAACAAGGATGGAAAACTCAAGAAGAACTGGGAACGCGAACTTTTGGATCTGGTTGCTGATTTCAAAATCATGGTTGAACCGACCTGGGTAGTCAACCCCGGTGGCATTCCTGGCAATGTCCTTTCCAAGCTGCCACGGATACTGCATGTTGCTTCACTCACTGATGAGGGTGATGTCAGTCGGGCTGAGAAGAATACGTTGATCGCCGAAGTACTTGGGATTCTGTTTGAGGACTTGCTATCATCCAGTGACATAACCCAAACTCTGAAGACTGGGTTCAAGGCTCTTGAAGATGAGATGCGTCCGGACACAGAAGGTTCTCTCATTAGCAATCTCTGCAACGAGTTGAACAAGATCATCGGCGGTGTGTTTCCAGACTGTAGCATCGACATCAAACCAACCTTGCAAGATCTGGCTGCGGTACTCAAACCCAAATATGAAGTCACGATGTCCTCCAACGTTGCTACTGATGTGGGAAGGCAGGGCACTGGTCTCCTCCGAACAGCTCTTTTCTCCATGTTGCGGTACCACTCACAACTGCGAGAACAGAAGGGGCTTGAAACACGCCCCCTCCTTGTGGCTTTTGAAGAGCCGGAGTTGTATCTCCATCCCTCTGCGGCGAATCTGCTTCGCGATACAATCTATGCACTGGGCAGGACCGATCAGATCGTTTGCACAACTCATTCTCCGTGGATGATAGACCTGTCAAAGGACTTACAGAGTCTAACCAAGATGCTCTGCATGGACAATGGCAACCTGACAGCGGTCAATTATGGTCTCTCGAACGAACTTGAGAACATGCAGGACGATGATAGAATTCGGGTCAAGATGCTGCAGATCTTTGACGATGAACTATCGCGTGCCTTTTTTGCTGACAGGACTGTCGTCGTTGAGGGTGACTCCGAAGTCGTAGCCCTCAGACGAACGCTGGACTTGTTGCCGTCAGAGGCAAGGAACAAGATTCTGTCCACTACTCAAATACTGAAGGCACGAGGCAAGGCCAGCATCATCTCTCTTGTCAAATATCTCCAGGCAATGTCAATTGCCCCTATTGTTGTGCATGACCGAGACAAAGGGATCGAAGGAGCAGAGAGATTCAACAAGCCGATAGCCGATGCAGTTGGAGAACCTGCCCGGATTGTTGTTCTCGAAGAATGTCTTGAGCACACACTCGGCTTCGATCCTCCACAGAAGGACAAGCCCTATTCTGTCTATGCCCGCGTTTCAACGTGGTCTACATGGGAAGAAGTTCCTGACGCATGGAAGAAGATTGTGTCCACGGTCTTCGGAATAGAGAATCTGCCACTGGGGCATGACACATAGTAGGAGAAATCATGTGCGAATTGCCCACGGAGACAGACATGACATTTGAGAAACTCTCGCCGGACAAACTCAAGCAGTTCAGTTCAACTGCGTACGCCATCAAGTCACAGCAGACCAGGGCGTATGCAGTTCGTATTGTCACATCAGCAGTTTTGACCCTGGTTTGCGTGCTACTGGGCTTCTACCTCGTTCTTAAGGGGACAAGTGGGGAGTTTCAGTTCGAGGGCGGTAAGATGTTCCTCAAATCCCTCGCGCCGGGATTGTTCTTTGTCCTTGGTGGAGTTTGCATTATGTTGGTGGCTCTCTTCCGTCGTCCCTTCTTCCGTACGGATGGTGGGTCTGGGGACAAACGAGGCTACACTGAAACAAGAGGTTGATGGCGGTGTGCAATGGGCGACCCCCATTGGCGACCCCCATTGGCGACCGGTAGAGTGCCCTAACCTCGGCATCACCCACTCTGGGTGCGTCTTCTGCAATTTCGTAGTCAGTGCTCTCCGGAGCCCCCACAAAGGCAAGTTGTCCGTTTGGCAGTGTCCGTCTTCCACTGTTCAACGGTTCTTCGGGTCTGGACCCTATGCACTCGGGTTTACCTATGGCGCCTCATTTCATTCTGCCCAGTCGACTCAACCAGATCAAGAGAATCTGCTACTCGCAGTCGTCTCGTGTTCTTTTGGAAGCGCTCTTTGGGTGCACGACTCTGGGAGAAGCACTCGACTCCCTGATCCTTCACGAGTGAGTCCGTAGCACCATTTGGTCGCGGACCGATTGCGACCGCACCGTCGGAAGGGTTGCTTTCGGCCAGCGTTGCAGGTTCATGGAATCGGTAGTGCCTGGGTGGTCATGAAATCGCTGAATACCACAAAATCTACACTGAACGCTGCTTAGGCCCATAGCCGAGTGGTTCTCAAGGCTTCCTGTGAGTGTTCTGTTTTCCAACCTAGTCACCGATTTTATGCACGGGAAAGGCTGTTGCATAACCCGACACGCCCCACCCAGCTCCCACCATGCACAAGCCTACCGCTCCCACTTCGGATCTGAGGTGGGTGCGGGTTCATCGTGGGCGGCGCCCACGAGTTGGGGTGACACCCCTCCCACATAGGAGGCCAGCAAGGACTTGTGCTTCGAAGCTTTAGCGAAGTAGCATGCCAACGCTCCCCGGGAAAGGCACATCCGTAACGTTCACCCGATCAACAGACCGTGCCTGGTCCCGTACCAGGCCAACAGGTGGTCCCATCCCCTTGGCTAACGGCACCATGTACGGCTGGGGCAGCAGGGAGCAGCGCTTGCGCTGTGCGCTCTTCCGGAGGCGGGCACCCGCGTCAAGACCTCCTCCTGAGCCGCTACGCATGCCGAATACCCCGTGAAGGATCACGGAGCCCCGCGGCTATAGCCAGTCAAGAACTCCTTGACACGAAGCCGCGTGGCTCTCCATAATGAACCTGTGGCCGAAACGATGACCGAGGCCGAACAGGGAGACAGACATGAATGAAAACTGGGACGACGAAAGTAAGTACGACCACGGGATGGCCGATGAAGGAAGTATGCTCAAGTTCAGCAGGGAAACAGAAGGACAATCATCATGAAGCACTCAGAAAGGATAACCCTGGTGTTAGCGATACTCGGTGCAGTAACGGGCTCAATCTCGTTTGCGGCGCAGACTTGGGAGTATATTAGATTCAGACCTCGCGTCGAGGCCAAACTAGTGGGCGTGTTCAACCGTGGTGCAGACTTGTCGCATCCTCATGTCTTAGTGCAGGTTAACTATCAGAATGCTGGTAGGATCAATGCCTCGCTCATGGGGGTGCCTGTGATTGTCGCACTGATACCCGAAGATCCGAATCCAAGAGAATACGACCTAGTACACGCTGGCGGGAGTCCCGATCCCCACCCTGTTCCCTACCAATGTTTGAGGTAGAAGGAAAAGTCGCGGACGAGGGTCGCTATCAGTTCCTCCATGGAGCCGACGAAAGGTGTCCGTTCCCATCGGTCTGTGTGGTGGGGAAAACTGAGCCCCCATGTCCCGGCCCCAAGCTGCGTGAGTCGGGCATGCTTCTGCTGGTCGGCCCCGTCACCGCTACAGATGGTGATGGAGTCG
>Ga0180009_10005497_pt1 | contig 13586 bp, 13 predicted proteins | sample OS_PC_MetaG_FD_123537 | JGI IMG/M metagenome (GOLD analysis project Ga0180009, IMG submission 123537) | Groundwater microbial communities from the Aspo Hard Rock Laboratory (HRL) deep subsurface site, Sweden - OS_PC_MetaG | ecosystem: Environmental > Aquatic > Deep subsurface > Groundwater... | reverse complement strand
TTTTTCGGTTCGATTTTGTCTTCATGAAAAGCGATAAGAAGCGGTTGCATTATCTTGTTTTTCTCTATCGGATACGGATGGGACTGGTATTCATCTCCGATAATGCGAAATCTTTTTTCGTTGTTTTTAAAGAAGAGTTTTCGGGTTCCGATCAATTTATTGCCGGTTTCCGACTTAAGGGTCTGATCAAACAGCGCCACATAAACGTCGCTATAACGATAGATGGCGATTTTGTCCAAATCGATTTGTGCCGGAGCATCGGAGGCGCCCTTGGCTTTCTTAATCCGCCCCCATTCTGGCCACCAGTCAATTTCCGGGAGATAATCTGAATGATAGTAACTCAGATACTGGTGATAGGAGCCGGTTTGTAATGCATTGTTCCAGGAAGATAAAAACTGCAACACGGATGCTTTGGTAGATTCCGATTCCTTAACCGAAGAATAGGACAGTGTGTCTACAACGATAATCGGCGTGCGATTGAGAGTGATGTATGATTCCAACGCGTCGATATCCGGGTTGGCCAAAACGATACAACCATTGGAATCACGGGGCTTAATCGGTTTGTTGGTGCCGTGCAGCCATATGGCGTTCCCGCTGCGTCCGGCCAGGCGATCCAAAACATTCGGATAATCCATGGGAAATGCCCGGGTGCCGTATATCGCGGTCAGATCTTGTTTCTCGAATTTCTTTGTGAAGAAATAAACGCCAATCGGGGATTTGCTGTCACCGGACCGTGATTTTGCTCCGGGTGTTTCTCCCGTGGATACGCGATAGTTTTTTATCTCCTTGAAACCGCCGTCATAAGAAAACAGATAGAGTGTTTGGGTACTTGTCTCTACAACGATGGCATGTTCGGAACCTTGCTCCGGTCCAAAGGAAACAAGAACATCCGGAATAGGCGATAACCGATTTTTGGCTGAAATGGATGAAAAGCCGCCGGTGGTCAAAATAAATAGCAGGATAAGGATAAGTCCTTGAAAATAAACTCTAATCGATCTCTTACGGGTCAATACCGCCTCCTCCGTACGCAAGATTGATGGCAGCCGCCGGGTGTCGGGTAATTTATTATAATAAAACTAAGTATTTGTCAAATACCGCGGAGATGATAAATCAACGCTTCCCTACGGAAATTCTGACTTCTTCGCCTTTTCCGATGTTTAACCGTTTTGAAGCATTTCCACAATTGACGGCAAATTCAAGAAACCCACGGCTGCCGAACACCGCAACCGGTTCGCCCGGCAAAACACTTTCATAGCTGTCGGAAATCTTGTTGATGGGTATATTTTCAATATGGATACCGGCATCAAACCGCCCTTTATCCGTCCTCAACGCCCTCAAATGGCTCTTTCGGAGATTGGTAATAATATTTCCGAACCGATCCACATGAACAACCTGCCCCATCAGCTCCCCGGTTTCGGAAACATACGGCTTCGAAAGGGACAACAGGGAGAGTGAGGAAACGCCCACGGATCTCCCGATGGATTTTAGACCGACTCCTTTGGAAAGGTGAGCGGAAACAGGAGCGAATATGTCGCGGCCATGGAAGGTGCGGCTGATGGGATGTAGAAAGTAGTCCTGATTATCCACCTGCACAGCGGCTTCGACTTCGCCGTCCTCCACAAGCAGAGTCAAGATGCCATTATCCGGTGCAATGAATATGTGACCGTTCTTTTTTAGTGCGATAATCCTGCGTTCGCCGCCCACTCCGGGATCCACGACAACGACATGGATCGTTTCCCTGGGAAAGTATGGGTATGCATAGAAAATGAAATGCGCTCCCTGGACAATGTCCTGGGGATCAACGGAATGGGTGACGTCCACCACGGTGGCAGAGGGATTGATGGAAAGGATCACCCCTTTCATCACCCCGACAAATTCATCCTGAACACCGAAATCCGTCAGCAACGTTATAATGGACATGAGTGGAGGTAAATGTTTTGTTTATTGTGGCGAATAATTTTAATATTGCGTTGCGATCCCCTTATTGAAATGATGCTGGATGCTGGTTTCTGGATACTGAATATTAAAGGGTTGCTATCCTTATTTTATCCAGCATCAAGTATCCAGTATCCAGTATCTTGTCGCTTATAGCGTAAATGTTAGTTTTAAGACCTTTTCATCTTTGTTTCCAGGCAGTCCGGGTTAGGCAAATATATTGCCCTGGAATCGATATCCCAGGTGTTTAAATCCTGCTTCCGAGACTTTTCGCCCGGAAGAGGTTCGCACAATGTATCCTATTTTTAACAGATACGGTTCAATTACATCCACCAGGGTGTCGGTCTCTTCCTGAAGGGTTGCGGCAATGGCTTCAATGCCGACGGGCCCCCCTTTATAAAAATCGATAATGGTCTTAATATATTGTCGATCCAAGTTGGTCAGTCCGATCTCATCCACACCCTCTAAGGTCAGCGCCGAATGGACTGTTTCTTGAGTGATTCTGCCGTCCGCTTTTACCTGCGCGTAATCCCGTACCCGTTTAAGCAGTCGATTTACAATACGGGGAGTCCCTCTGGATCGTTTGGACAGTTCCTGTGCGCCTGAATCATCGATCTCCACATCCAGAAGCAGGGCCGATCGAATGACGATCTCAACCAGATGTTCTTCGGAATAGAAATCAAGGTTTCTAAAAATACCGAATCGATCTCTAAGCGGTGCGGAAAGCAGCCCGACCCGCGTGGTGGCTCCCACCATCACAAACCGGTTTAATCGATACCGGTGCGTCCTTGCATGTATCCCTTTATCGAACACAAAATCGACGGCATAATCTTCCATCGCCGGATACAGAAACTCTTCAACCGATTTGGGGATTCGGTGAATTTCATCCACAAACAGAACATCTCCCTCTTCCAGGTGCGTCAAAATACCGATTAAATCACCGCCCTTTTCAAGGGCGGGCCCTGATGTGATAATGATTCCACGTCCCATTTCATTTGCGATGATATGGGCCAGCGTGGTTTTCCCAAGCCCCGGAGGTCCGTGAAAAAGAACATGATCGATCGGCTCGTTCCGCAATCTCCCCGCTTCGATGGCGATTTTCAACGTCTCCACCACATCGGATTGACCAATATATTCGGACAGTTGTGTCGGGCGCAGCGATAGGATATTAGATTCCTGATCACCCGGAAGGCATACGCCGGATACAATGCCGTGCTCATGATCCCATTGCTTTTCCGTCATTCGGTTACACCACTCCGATAGATCTCATCAAACAATTCTTCAGCCGAAATCACAGGGCCCCTTCTTTTCACGGCCTCTGAAATCATTCTTCTGGCATCAGCAGTCTTGTGACCCAACCGGGATACCAAAACCTCCATCACCTGCTTGATAACATCTTCTGAATACCCTACCGGAAACGATTCTGCAGCATCCGGCAAAGCAAACTTCTCCATACGTCCTTGCAGCGTTGCGATGATCTTTTTTGCGGTCCTAGATCCGATTCCCTTCAGGGATGTAAGTTTGGCCGCATCCTTTGATTCAATGGCATTGGCGATTTCAGAAATGGAGATATTCAAAGCCTTAACCGCCTTCAGCGGGCCGATGTCTTCAACGGATATGAAGAGTTGAAAAAAGTCTTTTTCTTCTTCCGTGTTGAACCCGATCAAAACCGGTTTGGGCTGACGCTCGGTCTGCTGAAAATAAATATATAATGCAATTTCATCGCCGATGTTCTCCCCGCGAATACTTTCCATAACCATGGCGGGCAATAGGATCTCATACCCCACTTGATTGGCGAGCAGTAATATTCGATCCTCTTCTTTTTTGATCAATTTACCTTCTATGTAGCCGATCATGGATTAATTCCGATTCATATCCGGGGCCGAACCCCCCGCTTTCCGTATTGCCTGATTATAACGAAACAATCCGATCATGGCCAGTGCCAGCGCATCTGAAGCATGATAGGGCCGGATCGGCTTTGCGATATTCAAATGGTGGCGCACGGATTTTTCAAGCTGTGCTTTCGACGCATTTCCGTTGCCGGTAAGGACCTGTTTGGCCAGCCGCACCGGCATCTCGATTATGGGCACATTAGAGCGACAACCGACCAGCAGCACAACACCGGTTACTTTACCGAGGGTAATCCCGGATGTTGGATACTTTTCCAAAGAGAATACATCTTCCACCACCATCAAATCGGGTCTTTCAACTTCCAAGATATCTATCAGCTGGGTAAAAATACGGTCAAGGCGCATTGCTAAAGATAGGTCTTGTGCGGTTCGAATGCTGCTAAAAGAATACGATGTAACCGTTGTTCCAATCCCCCCGATAATCCCGATTCCCGTTGCCGCTAGACCCGGATCGATTCCGATGATTTTCAGTCGATTCTCTTTATGGTGGGCTTGTACCAAAACCTTGTCTCTCTGAAAAAAGAAAAGCGTCGCTCCCGAAGGCAGCGGCGCTTTTAAAATGGAGTTGACCCCCTAATTGATTTCCTTAAGTTTTTGATCAGCAATTTTAGCTTCGTTTGATTTGGGATACTTGCTCACCAGTTCTCTTAATATCAACCGAGAATTGGCTTTGTCCCCCAGGTTGAAGAATGCCAGGCCCTGCTTCAGGAGGGATGCTTGAACTTTGTTTCCCTTTGGATAATTTTCGATTACTTTCTGATATTCTAAAATAGCCTTTTCGTACCACTTTTCACGGTAATGGGTCTCTCCGATCCAGAACTGGGCATTGTCTGCATTTCCTGATTTTGGGTACTTGTGCAAAAAGCTCTGAAATTCCTGGCGGGCGCTATCAAAATCCCCTTTATCAAATGATGTTTTGGCCGATTGGTACACATCTGTTTCAGTCGGCTCTTTCTCAACGGGCGGTTCCGGTTTTGAAGCCGGTTCGGGCTTTGAAACCGTCTGCTTTGAAGCTTCAAGATTCAAGTATTGCTCGATTCGGGAAAGCCTGTCTCTATTCTCAAACGTGACTTCTTCAACCCGATTCATCCGGCTGCCTTGCTGGGTTTCCGTTTCCTTGGCAGTCTCCAGCTGCTGTTTTAATGCATGCTCTTTTTCTTCAAATCCACCCCTGAGATGTCGTATCTCTTCCCGAATCTGGTTTAGGTTCTCATGAAACCCTGCCATCCGCCCCATGAGGGTTTGATCCTTTTCATCCTCAGCTTTGGTAATGGTTTCCCTCATGGATTCCAACCGGGATTCAATGCGTGCCATCCCCTCTTCGGTTTTTGACTGCTGATTATCCATGCGCTCTTCCAGCACCACCAGCCTTTCTTCGAGGGTAACGCATCCGAAAAGCAGAAATCCGGGAATAAGAATTGCGCGTACGAAGGTTTTCATGGGACCTGCTTCCGTGGTTAAGATGGAGATATCGTCCAATGATAATACGTTGAGCAAGCAGCAGTCCCGACGAATAAAAGCCCGGGCTGCCGCTTGCATCAAATATCTGCGTTCAAACGAGCTGTAACAGGACTACCAGACAACAAACTGCGCCCGACGATTTTTTGCCCAAGCGGCTTCGTTTTTCCCCTTGTCAATCGGTCTTTCTTCACCATGTGAAATGGTGGTGAGCCGAGATTCGTCAATTCCCAAATTAAGGAGAAATTCTTTTGCACTGTTGGCTCGTCGATCTCCCAGAGCAAGGTTGTACTCGTTGGTTCCCCGCTCGTCACAGTGACCTTCAATACGCGCCTTGATATTCGGGTTCGCTTTCATGAACTCCGCTTTCATTTTCAGCACACTCTGAGCCTCGGGCTTGAGATTGTATTTGTCGAAATCAAAGTAGATGTGCTCTTGTTCAAATCGAACCCTTTTCCCTTGCTCCGTTTTTTTCTTTGCCTCTGCATCGGCTTTTGCCAGCCGCTCTTGATCGAGCCGCTGTTCTTCCAGCGCCTTCTGGCGGGCCAGTTCCGCTTTCTGCTTTTCCAACTCAGCTTTCTTGGCCGCTTCATCTGTTGCCGCCGGCGCTTTGGCCGCTGGTTCAGACTTAACGGTTTTTTTAGCACATGAAGTGGTAAAAAGCAGTCCCGGGATGATAAACAAAAGGGCCAAAGCTATCCAATACTTTTTCCGCATTTTTTCCTCCTTTTAGATACTTGTATCGCTTAATTGTTTGTAACTCTTCCAGACCATTCAGGATTTGTCTGCTCGCCAGGAAGAGCAAGCAAACGCCGTTGATCCGTTCCAAATGCCGTCATTACATATATTCTAGAAGGTCCTTCACGGGTGGAACTAAAAGCGATCATACTTCCATCCGGCGACCATGAAGGCGATTCATCATCACCCTGGTTATCGGTCAATTGTAGCAAACCCGTTCCATCGGTTTTTATGACATAGATATCAAAATTTCCGTTATTCGAAGCGGAATATGCGATTTTATCTCCTTTGGGCGACCAGGCCGGAGACGTATTGTAATTACCATAAAATGTGAGCCTTTCCACATATCCAGAATCTATATCCATGATGTAGATCTGGGGTGAGCCGGCCCGATCGGAAACAAATGCAATTTTCTTGCCATCCGGTGACCAGGTCGGCTGGGTATCAATGCCGTAACTTTTAGTCAATCTTTTAATAATTTTCCCGGTTCCAGTCAATAGGTAAATTTCCGGATCTCCCTCATAAGACAATGTAGCTGCCAGAGCAAACTTTCCCGGAACCCATGCCGGCGTGGTGTTTATCCCTTTTTTGGCAACCACCGTACCCCGCTTATCCTTCACATGTCGGATGTAGAGGTCAGGTCCGCCCTTAATGTATGACGTATAGGCAATCCATTGGCCGTCGTAGGACCATGCCGGAGAAAGGTTGATATTTTTGTTATTCGTAAACGCTTTCGGACTGTACCCATCGAAGTCGCAGGTAAAGATCTCTTTTTTCCCATCCGATTTGGATTCAAAGGCCAGCTTACTGTCGAATACCCCCCGATTTCCGGTTAAAAAGAATATGACATCGCTGCAAAACCGATGAATCATTTTCCGTTGGTCCTCGACCCACCCCTTGTAACGCTTTCCGACAATCATTCTCTCCTTGAAAGTATCATAAAGCCGAAGTTCCATTTCAACAATATCGGCCTGGATAGAAACGCTTCCGGTGGTCAGGAGTTCGGCACCGATGGCGGTCCAGTTTTTAAAATTGATCCCTGAGGCGGTCCATTGGGAATTCTCATCGATGAGAAATGCATCTCGATCCAACATCTTAAAATATCCCGTAAATTCGAGAGATCCCGAAAGCAGCTCTGTGGAGGCCCGGGCAAACTCTTTTTCCGCTTGATTTCCGCTGCCTGTACCGAGTTGCGGTATCGCAATGGGTATTTTTTTTAAAAACGGATTACTGATATCGATATAGTCATATTGGGCCTGAACCTGTGTTGATGTTAACAGACATATTATGAGTACTGTAAATAAGATACAATAACTCAGATGTTTTCCATTTCTTGTCATTGCGAAGTCCTGTCCTATCAGCCTCTCCCTTTTCTCAAACCGGACGGGGTGAAAACCAGCCCCACATTGTAAAACGGCAGGCGATACTCCTTGGGCAGCGGTGGGAGCGGGTTCGATTTCCTCACCGCCTTAAAAGCTGATTCATCAAAATAGCTGTTTCCGGATTTTTTCTCAAACCAAATGTCGCGAATCTCACCATTGGGTAGAATTTTGATCACCAATACGGCTTCAAGATCGGAGCGGTCACCGGCAAACTGTTCCGGAAAAGCCCATTTCTTTTCAATATGATAAGCAATTTCAAGCTTGTAAAGATCGATTTTCTCTAAAACTTGGCGGCCCATTGCCCCCGGTTGACCGGGAATGCCGGAACCGTCACCCTGAATTCCTATTCCCCCTCCGCCGGCAGTCTCCTTTTCATCATCGCTGTCGGCCTTTTTCTTAACCTGATCGATGGCTTCTGTTTTTTTCACTTCACTCCGAAGCCGATCGATGGCTTCCGTGACCGTGTTGGGACGTGAGACTTCGGTTTTCTTTTCAATCCGTTTTATGGCCCTTTTAATCACCTGGGCTGATTGAAACGTTTTTTTCTTCAGGGATGTTTTGTTCTTGACGGTTTTCTTTTTCGGTGCCACCGAAATGGTTTCCGGAGGTAAAGATTCCGCCGGATTTAAGGGAACCGGTGTTACCGCTTTCACGGGCGTTTTGGGAATGGTTACCTCTGCTTTTGGAAGTTCAGGTTTTAAAACCTGAACCGGCTCGGGCTGATCAGGCTTCACCACTGCCGGCCGGGGAGGTTCCTTGGGTTTTTCCGGTTTTGGAGCCACCACCCGTGGCCCCGGGCGGGCAGCCAAATCGGTCCCCGGAAGAGACACCATCCGCACATTGATGACCGACGGCGTGTACCGTTTTGCAGGCAGCTGAGTGGGGATGAATATCAGGATGAGAAAAAAAACGAGATGTCCCGTTGCGGAAACGGCAAACATCCACGCCACCGATCGTGTGCCGTTGTCCGTTCTCTGAAATAAACTGGCCGGATTAATGAAACGATCAATCATCAACTTGCTGTTCGTCGCTTTCTATTCTCGGTTTCAGAATCCATCGGCACGGTCACCATGCCGAGCTTCTCGACTCCGGCTGCCTTGATTTCGGATATCACCTGGACAACGATTCCATATGCGATATCTTTATCCGCCCGAAAGTAAACTTCTCGATCCGCCCTGCCCTCCAGCACTTTTACAAGCTTTTCCTGTAAGAATCCTAGGGACACCTCATAATCATTGATAAAGATCGCATTATTTTTGTCGACGGTAATGATTAGCGGTTCAGTTTCAGATTCAAGCGGTTTGGAGGTTGCCTCCGGCAGGGCGACATCAACCCCCTGGACCATCATGGGAGCAGTGACCATAAATATGATTAACAGCACCAGCATCACATCCACGAAGGGGGTGACGTTAATATCGGACATAAGTCGATCACTATTGGTTTCCATGGCCATGATCAGTTTCCTTCCACCCGCATCAAATCCCTTTCAATAATATTCAGAAAGTCCGCCGAAAAACTATTCAGTTCTGATTCAATAATTCTAACCTTCTGCATGAAATAATTAAAGGCAATAACCGCCGGAATCGCAACCGCCAGTCCGGCAGCAGTTGCAATGAGCGCCTCGGATATTCCGGGAGCCACAACGGCCAGATTGGCAGATCCTTTGAGTCCGATGCCATGAAAGGAATCCATGATACCCCAGACAGTCCCGAACAAACCGATAAAAGGCGCGGTGTTTCCGGTGGTGGCAAGAAACGGGACCAATTCGGTCATCCGGGTCGTCTCCGTATTAATGGCCCGTCGTAATGCACGTTTCACATTGTCCGTTCCGGAAAACTGTCCGTTCAGACCACTCGAATCGCCCTCAGAGTGCGTAGAAGAGACAGTCGAAATGGGAATCCCGGATTGACCTAATTTCCGGAGTTCCACATATCCGATTCGAAACACTCGGGCAATGGGGCTGCCGTTGAGCTGTTTCGCCTTTGCGAATGCGGCAGACAAATCACGGCTCCGCCAAAAAAACTCCGTAAACATACCGGATTCTTTGATGGCCCGTCGAATATATCGAAACTTGATAATAATGATTGCCCAGGAAGAGATGGAAAAAGTCAGCAACAGCAACAGCACAAACTGAACCATCAGGCTGGCGTTTATGATCATGCTAAAAATGTCTAATTCAACAGAACCCATTTAAGACTCCGGTACTCGTATTATGGACAGTACAAAAAATTGACACCCCATTTCGATTCAATTGCTCTTAAATTCTTTAAATTATACGAGATTATCACCTCTGTCAAGAATATTGGTGGGGCCCCGCAAAGGACTCATGTTATCGTATCATTTTACGGTTGCTTTTTTAATGCCGCGGACATAATAAAAAACTTTTAAGGAAACGCGGATTCTTGTTATCTTCGGGACCTTTTGATAAAAATACCGAATTGAACTTAGGGGCTTCGCCCCAATTGGAATACTGGAATATTGGAAAGCTGGAATGATGGGTTTAAATGAATGCTATCGATTTTATAAAAAAGATCGTTTCCGCTTTTACACCCAATATTCCACTATTCCATGTTGCACTGCAATGTTTAGCGTCAGTTAAAAACATAATATCATATGGTTGTAGAATTTCCGAGACGTAAATTAGACAAGGGAGGACGCTTATGGTTTGGTTAAAGGAGGCTATCAGCACATCCATCGGAAAAAAAATGACGATGGCCGTCACAGGATTGAGTTTCTGTGGGTTTCTCACGGTCCACCTCCTTGGAAATTTGACGATATATGGCGGAGGTGACGCGTTCAACACCTATGCAGAAAAGCTTCATGCATTGGGCGGTATTCTGACCATCGCTGAGCTTGGCATGCTGTTTTTTGCCATCGTGCACATGACAACCGGTCTGTTGCTGTTTTATCAGAACTGGAAAGCCCGCCCCGTTTCATATGCCGTTAAAAAAAATGCCGGAGGACAAAATATCGGTTCCGCCACCATGCCTTACACCGGTATTCTGGTTCTTGTTTTTGTGGTCGTGCATCTGTTGAATTTCAGTTTTGCGGATAAAACCGGAACCACCATTTTCAATATCGTGTCCCTGGCATTCTCAAATCCATTGTATGTGATTGCTTACATCCTCGGCATGATCATTGTGGCGGTGCATATCCGTCACGGATTTTGGAGTGCGTTTCAGACCATCGGGGCAAACCATCCAAAATACATGCCCTTTATTCGAGGGTTCAGTGTTTTGTTCGGTGTTATTATCGGGATCGGCTTCGGTTCCCTTCCTATCTACATATCGCTTATTTCCTAGAAAGGAATTTCTATGCTGCTAAATGGAAATGTACCCATCGGCCCTGTAGCAGAAAAATGGGACCGTCATCAGTTTGAACTAAAACTGGTCAATCCGGCCAACAAACGCAAGTTTAGCATCATTGTCGTCGGAACCGGTTTGGCCGGCGGATCGGCTTCGGCATCATTGGCGGAGCTCGGGTATAACGTAAAAACATTCTGCATTCAAGATAGCCCCAGACGGGCCCATAGCATAGCGGCTCAGGGCGGCATCAACGCCGCAAAGAACTATCAAAATGACGGCGACAGTATATGGCGGCTGTTTTATGACACCGTCAAAGGAGGCGATTTCAGATCCAGAGAAGCCAATGTCTATCGGCTGGCACAGTTAAGCACCAACATTATTGATCAGTGTGCCGCTCAAGGCGTTCCATTCGCCAGGGAATATGGCGGCGTGCTTGCCAACCGCTCTTTTGGCGGCGCCCAGGTATCGCGCACCTTTTATGCAAGGGGACAAACCGGTCAGCAACTCCTGTTGGGTGCGTACAGCGCATTGATGAGACAGGTGGCAGCCGGTAGGGTCTCATTGTATCCTCGTCGGGAGATGTTGGATCTTGTCGTTGTCAATGGAAAAGCGCGTGGGATCGTCGTCAGAAATATAGTCACCGGAGAGACGGAAACCTATTCCGCCGATGCGGTGGTCTTGGCAACCGGTGGATACGGCAATGCCTTCTACCTGTCCACCAATGCCATGGCCTCCAATGTGACAGCCGCATTTAGAGCTTACAAAAGGGGAGCCTATTTTGCCAACCCCTGTTTTACACAAATTCATCCCACCTGCATCCCGGTTCACGGGACATATCAATCCAAGCTGACGTTGATGAGTGAAAGCTTAAGAAACGACGGTCGGGTTTGGGTACCGAAAGACCCGGGCGACCGGCGCTCTCCGGATCAGATTCCGGAGTCGGAAAGGGATTATTATCTTGAACAAAAATATCCCAGTTTCGGCAATCTGGTGCCCCGGGATGTGGCTTCCCGAAACGCCAAAGAACAGTGCGATATGGGCAAAGGGGTCGGAGAGACAGGACTAGCCGTCTATTTGGATTTAAGGGATGCCATCAAACGGGACGGTGAGTATATCATATCTCAAAAATACGGGAACCTGTTCCAAATGTATGAAAAGATTACCGGCGAAAACCCCTATCATACCCCCATGCAAATCTATCCGGCAGTCCACTACACCATGGGGGGATTGTGGGTCGATTATAATTTAATGAGCAATTTGCCGGGATTGTTTGTCATGGGGGAGGCCAATTTCTCCGATCATGGCGCCAATCGTTTGGGCGCCTCCGCATTGATGCAGGGCCTTGCAGACGGTTACTTTATTATCCCCTACACCATCGGCGGCTATCTGGCCGGAACCGAATTGGAGGCGGTTACCACGGACCATACCGCCTTCAAGGACGCAATCCTTGCCGTTATGTCCCAAATTGAAAAACTGCTCTCCGTTAATGGAAAACGGACAGTGGATGATTTCCACAGGGAACTGGGAAATATTCTCTGGGAATACTGCGGCATGAGTCGAAATGAAGCCGGTCTGAAAAAGGCAAAAAGCGCTATTCATGAATTACGACAGGAGTTCTGGGAAAATGTCGTGGTGCCCGGCTCGCCAAAAGATTTTAACCAGAGTCTGGAACGGGCCGGACGTGTTGCGGATTTTCTCGAGTTTGGAGAACTGATGATCATGGATGCACTGGATCGAAAAGAATCTTGCGGCGGCCATTTCAACGAAGCGTACCAAACAGAGGATAGTGAAGCCAAACGGGACGACGAAAATTTCAGCCACGTATCCGCCTGGGAATACAAGGGGGAAGAGCAGGAACCGGGATTTCACAAAGAACCCCTTGAGTTTGAAAATGTTGAATTAGCGCAAAGGAGTTACAAGTGAGCAAAACACTGAACCTAACCCTTAAGATTTGGCGCCAGAAAGGACCGGAAGATCGAGGACGTCTTGAAACTTACCGCGCCGAAAACATCTCGACCGAAATGTCCTTTTTGGAAATGTTGGATATCATCAATGAACAGTTGACCCTTGAGGGAAAGGAACCCGTCGCTTTCGATCATGATTGTCGGGAGGGAATCTGCGGTACCTGCGGGACAATGGTCAATGGATACGCACACGGCCCTGAAAAAGGAACGACCCTGTGCCAGCTTCACATGCGACATTTTGATGACGGAGATACCATTGTCATCGAACCGTGGAGATCGAGAGCCTTTAAGGTGATAAAAGACCTGGTGGTGGATCGGAGCGCCTTCGATCAAATTATTCAGCAAGGCGGCTATATCTCCGTTCACACCGGCTCGGCACCGGATGGAAACGCAATCCCCGTTCCCAAAGAGATGGCGGACATGGCCATGGATGCGGCAGCCTGCATCGGATGCGGCGCCTGCGTAGCGGCATGTCCCAATGGATCAGCCATGCTTTTTGTGGGGGCTAAAATTTCGCAGTTTGCCCTGCTTCCGCAGGGAAGACCCGAAGCAGCCCGACGCGCCATCAAAATGGTACGCAAAATGGACCAGTTGGGGTTCGGCAACTGTTCAAATGCCGCCGAATGCGAGGCTCAGTGTCCCAAGGAAATATCCATCACCAACATCGCGCGCATGAACCGTGAATTTATGAAGGCCGAATTGGCATCAAACGTGAAGTAGACTCTGAACTTAGTTCGCTTCGCTCACAATCGGAATACTGGAATATTGGAACGCTGGAATGGTGGGTTTAAATGAATTCTATCGATTTTATAAAAAAGATCTTTTCCGCTTTTATACCCAATATTCCATTATTCCATTATTCCATCATTCCACTATTCCATGTTGCACTGCAAT
>Ga0180009_10005496_pt1 | contig 13587 bp, 8 predicted proteins | sample OS_PC_MetaG_FD_123537 | JGI IMG/M metagenome (GOLD analysis project Ga0180009, IMG submission 123537) | Groundwater microbial communities from the Aspo Hard Rock Laboratory (HRL) deep subsurface site, Sweden - OS_PC_MetaG | ecosystem: Environmental > Aquatic > Deep subsurface > Groundwater... | reverse complement strand
GTTTGCGTTTACCATCAACGGGTGCATCACGGAAATTGCCCATCTGCTGATAAATGGAGCGGCTATCCAGACAGTGGCGGTGGAACTGGAGGATGTGGCTGCCATTCTCAAGGCAATAGACATCCTGGGCCTGACTGAATATGAAAATATTAATTATCTCTTGGCAATCAAACGGATTATCGGCCTGGAACCGCTGCCGGTCTAGAACACTCGGTGCGCAACATAGAGTTTTAAAAAAACAGACAGAATATGATTCAATCCAAAATCGGGGAGAAAAGCTATGGGCAAAGAAATTGAAAGAAAATTCCTTGTTAAGGGCGATGCCTTTAAATCGCTTGCAAAGGGAACGCAATACCGACAGGGATATCTGAACAGCACCAAGGAACGGGTGGTAAGAGTGCGCACCATCGACGACAAGGGATATCTGACCGTAAAGGGAATTACCACCGGCGCCACCCGGGTGGAGTATGAATATGAAATTCCGGCGAAAGATGCCGATGCCATGCTGGATGAATTGTGCGAAAAACCCATTATCGAAAAGAATAGATATAAAATTAAAAATGAAAACTATGTCTGGGAAATTGATGAGTTTTTCGGAGAAAATCAGGGGCTGATCGTTGCAGAGGTGGAACTGGAAAGCGAAGATCAGCCCTATGCAAAACCTGAGTGGGTAGGCGCCGAGGTTACCGGCGATCCAAAATATTTCAACTCGAACCTGATCCGGAATCCTTATAAAAACTGGTAGCGCTCATTTTTTTACAATAACAGACAAAACCATAAGGAGGAATGTTATGAGAAAAAAACTGATTGTTCTGGTCGTTTTGGCAGCCATCATCGCTGTTACAGCAGGCGCAGCCATGGCTAAATTCCCCACCCGGCCTATCACGCTCATTGTCTATATGGCGCCCGGCGGGGCGATTGATGTGTTTGCCAGGAAATTTGAGGCCATTGCCCAAAAGTATACCGACGCTACTTTTGTGATCGTCAACAAGCCCGGCGCCGGCGGATTAGTGGCCATTAAGGATGTCCTGGCAAGCAAGGCCGACGGGTACAAACTTGCTGCGGTTACCAAGTCCAACATCGGCACACTCGTTTCCACAAAAAGTGATATCAAGATTGAGGACATGAGCTGGCTGGCCTTGATGGTCTCGGACCCGGAAGCCATCATCACGAACCGGACTTTGGCGGTGAACACCTGGGAGCAGATTGTTGAAGATGCCAAGGCAAAAAACGGTGACCAGATTTGGCTTGGTCCTGCCAAGGGCGGTAATGACCATATTATGGCACTGAAAGTCTGGAAGGCTGCCGGCATTAAGGGCAAATGGATTCCCTATGACAGCGGCGGAAAAGCCATGACCGCCCTGATGGGAGGTCATGGTGCCGTTTATGTGGGCAATCCCCAGGACGTGATGGGAAAACCGGATTTGAAGGTGGCGGTGATATCATCCCCGGAGCGTTTGGACGGTGAATTTGCCGACGTGCCGACCTTTAAGGAAGTGGGAATTTCGGACTTGGACGACGAGATCATGTGGCGCGGTTTTATGGTTAAGAAGGGGATTCCCGCAGAAGCCAAAAATTTTTACAATGACCTTTTTGATAAGGTCAATAAGGATCCTGATTGGCAGAAATATATCAAAAAAGGGGGCGCCAATCCGGTTTTCTATAATGAGGAGAAATTTACCAAGTATGTAGTGACCGACAAGAAAGATTTTACCGAAACACTACAGGAGCTGGGACTCCTCAAATAAATTTGGCTTTAGTCTTGAGAGGAGTTGTTGTGCGTGGGGCGGAAAGAGAGCGATCTTAAGCCCTGCCTCCCGCTTAAACAGGGAGACGAAACGATATGGCGGTTCTTACACTTGTCAGCGAAGGTTTGGGTCTGAGCTTGCTCATTGCGGGCCTTATTGCAGGCCTGGTTTTAGAGGGATTGATTGTGTGCAAGTCAAAGTTCCGGCCGTATTTAGGTCAAATCCTGGTCCCCAGTTCTTTGATCGCTTTCAGCCTGCTGTTTTATGCCATCACATTCAGTTTTCCGAAGGAAAAAGCCGGCCCGTCGGTGATTCCTCATCTGTGGATTTTCTGGACGCTGGTTTTGAGCGGGGCTGTTTTATGGCGGGTTTTCAGGGGCGTCGGAAAGCCGGACCCTGAATCAGGCCGGATAGGCTTTTTGCTGCTGGTTATCATTCTGCTTGCCGGTTATTATTTTGCCTTTGAGTTTTTCGGCTACTTTCTGAGCTCCTTTATATTTCTTGTGATTTTAATGCATCTTCTCTCATACCCGAATAAGTGGGTGATCTATTCGGTTGCAGCGGGCTGGGTGATCTTTTGTTATGTCGTGTTTTACCGGCTGCTGCATATCCAGCTCCCGCTGGGATACCTTGGAAACTACTTTTAACCCTAATTGATCGTAAACAAAATGAAAAGGAGGGGTAACGCTTTAAGATAGCTGTCATTTTAGTCATGTTTATCAAAACTTAGTATGCCTTTTATAGATGAGTTATCGTTTTAATAAAAATTTTTCATTTTGTTTACCCTTCCCGCCTCGGCGGGATGCCACCCCATCTTCTGCGTTGCCAAGGGTTCGCGGTAGGCGATTACAGCTTCACCCTTGGACGCCTTAAAGCTGGGGCACCCTCGATTTTCGCTCAATTAGGGTTTAAGTTAACCTGCTGAACAGGCCCGGATTTAGAAGATAATCCGGATGGAGATATCATGGAACTGATTGACAGTATGCTGCTGGGTTTTTCGACGATTATGGGCTGGAAAGCGATGCTGGTTATTGTTGTGGGCGTCATTGTAGGAATTCTCGCCGGCGCCATGCCGGGCTTGTCGCCTTCAACCGCCGTAGCGCTCCTGGTGCCGTTTAGTTATACCATGAGTCCGAACCTGGCGTTGATTCTGCTTACCTCCATATATCTGGCGACAAACTACGGCGGGTCGATTACGGCGGTATTAATCAACACGCCGGGGACGCCCGCAGCGGCCGTAACTGCCATTGACGGTTATCCCCTCACGCAGCAGGGAAAGGCCGGCAAAGGGCTCGGAACGGCCTTGGTGGCTTCCACCGTGGGCGGGGCGATCGGCATTCTGATTCTCATTCTGTTCGCGGTTCCGCTGGCAAGAGTCGCCATCAAATTCAGCTCGGCCGACTATTTCGCCCTGGCGCTGTTTGGTCTGGCCACAGTGGCGTCCATGGGCAGGGGCAACATATTCAAGGCACTGCTGGCGATTCTTTTCGGGTTGCTCATCAAAACCATTGGTATCGATCCCATCTCGGGGGTGTCACGGTTTACCTTCGGCGCAGATATGCTTTATGACGGTTTTACGTTAATCCCCGCACTGATCGGGCTTTTTGCCGTGAGCGTCGTCTTTGACAAGGTCGAACACTGGTCGGGACTATCGCGAAAACTGGAAAAGATAGACAATAAATTGCCGTCATTTAAAGAGTTTGTAAAAATAAAGGGAACGATTCTGTGGTCTTCAGTTATTGGAACCATCATCGGGATTTTTCCGGGAGCCGGCTCGACGATTGCATCGTTTATCAGCTACGATATGGCCAAGCGTACCAGTAAGGAACCAGAATTGTTTGGAGAAGGTTCCTTAGAGGGGGTGGCCGCGGCCGAGGGGGCCAACAGCAGTTCGGTGGGCGGCGCTCTGGTGCCGCTGCTGGCGCTGGGAATCCCGGGAAGCGCTACGGATGCGGTTTTGCTGGGCGCTTTCATGCTGCATGACCTTGTCCCGGGGCCTTTGCTTTTTAAGAGCAACCCCGACCTGGTTTACGGCATTTTCGCTGCGCTCATTGTCGCGAATATTGTTTTGCTTTTCATTGGCCTGTATGGCAACCGCTTTTTTATTAAGGTTGTTTCGGTCCCGGACGGGGTCCTGTATCCCTTTATCCTGGTGATCGGTATCATCGGCAGTTACGCTGTTTACACATCCATGCTGGATGTTGCCGCCTGTATCGGGTTCGGCATCGTGGGCTGGATTTTCAAGCGTTACGGATATCCGGTGGCGCCGGTTGTACTGGGGATCGTGCTGGGGAAAATGATAGAAGAGAACTATCGTCGTGCCATCATGATGGATGGATACATGGTATTCGTTAGGGACAAACTTGCATTCATTGTTCTGCTCTTGGCAATGCTGTCATTTATTTATCCCCTTTTCAAGCAATGGCTGCAACAGAAAACAAAGTCGCGGCAGCAATAAACACGCTTAGCTAGGAATTTAAGATGGAATTTAAAATCCTGAAAAAACAGATCGGCATCGAAAAACAGATCGACGACTTTCTGGACAAGGTCAGTGAATCGGGTCTGCTCTTTAAGGATGGAGTTGAAGCTTACTTGCAGGGCAGCATGGAAGACTTCAAGACGAAGCTGGAGCAGATCGCCAATGCCGAACGTATCGGCGACAGCCTGCGGCGGGGTCTGGAAGAAAGGCTCTACCGCCAGACCCTGATCCCGGAATCCAGGGGGGATGTGCTGGAACTGCTGGAAAGCATGGATACCCTGCTGGATCAATTCAAGGGCGCCCTCTGGCGTTTTGATATCGAATACCCTGAAATCTGCTCTGAATTTATTGCCGATTTCATGGATCTGGTGGCCAAAGTCGTTGAATCGGTTGAGTCAATGGTCCTTTCCGCCAGAGCATTTTTTAAAGATGCCAATTCAGTGGCCGACCATATGCATAAAGTTTCTTTCTGGGAAAAGCAGTCCGATAAAATATCCACCCGGCTTCAGAAATCTGTTTTTAAAAGAGAGGACTTGCGCTTGAGCCACCGGATGCAGATACGTGATTTTGTCAGACAGGTGGATGAAATTGCCGACGCTGCGGAAGATGTGGCCGACCGTCTGAGCATATATGTGATTAAAAGGTCTTTATAGGATCTGGATTCTGCATGTAAAATTCAAGTAGGAAAAGAAGATGTTTGCGTTTTTTCTGACAAGCGGGTTGTTCCTGGGCTGGTCATTGGGGGCCAATGATGCAGCCAATGTTTTCGGCACGGCCGTGGGTTCCCGGATGATTAAATTCATCACGGCGGCAATCTGCTGCAGCGTTTTTGTGGTTATCGGTTCCGTTATCAGCGGCACCGGTGCGTCCCACACCTTGGGCAAACTGGGTTCCGTCAACGCGATTGCCGGTGCGTTTATTGTTGCCTTTGCGGCAGCCACCAGTGTCTATTTAATGACAAAGGCCGGGTATCCGGTGTCCACTTCCCAGGCGGTTGTCGGCGCCATTATCGGCTGGAATCTTTTCTCAGGCTCTCTCACAGACTTTAACGCCCTTGTTAAAATAGTCATGACCTGGGTGGCATGTCCTATTTTAGCGGCCATTTTTTCAATCATATTCTATAAAATTTTCGCATTCTTCATTACCCGGGCGAAGATACATATGTTCACGCTTGACAAGTTCACCCGCTATGGGTTGGTCCTCGCGGGCATTTTCGGGTCTTATTCATTAGGGGCAAATAATATCGCAAATGTCATGGGAGTATTTGTGCCGGTGTCTCCTTTTTCCGATATTTCCTTTTACGGCATCTTCAAGCTGACATCGGCACAGCAGCTTTTCTTTATCGGAGGCGTTGCAATTGCCGTCGGTGTATTCACCTATTCCAAACGGGTGATGATGACGGTGGGCGAAGGCATCATGGAGCTTTCACCCGTAGCAGCGTTAATTGTTGTCTGGTCACATTCCATCGTCCTGTTTCTATTTGCCTCCCAAGGATTGGAAGGGTTTCTGACCCGCCACGGCCTGCCGGCGATTCCGCTGGTGCCGGTTTCAAGCTCCCAGGCGATTGTCGGCTCCATTATTGGCCTGGGTATCCTTAAGGGGGGCAGGGGGCTTCGCTGGCGAACACTGGGCGGAATTTCAGGGGGATGGGTTGCCACACCGGTCATAGCAGCCCTGATAAGCTTTATTTCGCTTTTTTTTCTGCAAAATGTTTTTCAGCAGCAGACCTATCGACCCCTGACATACATTCTTACGCCTGATGCTGTAGAGCGAATCCAGCAGGCCGGGATTTCGTCAAAGGATATTAAGGAACTGGTCGGCATGGAGTTAACTTCGGCGGTCAAGTTCAGCAGCGCTCTTTCAAATAGAATTTCGCTGACACGAAAAGATCGAGACTTTATTATCGAATCGTCCGAAATTGATGAAATCGCAGTGGACAAAGAAAGTATTGCCAGAGTTAAGATAGACTGGATTACCGAAAGTCAGAAAAAAGCGATCGAAAAAATGGACGGACGGGTTTTTATCCATAAATGGCAGTTTGATGAAGCGCTGGCCGAGGCATCGCCCGAGTGGCGATTTAGAACCAACGATAAGACGTTCAATCAGGATTTAAAGAATAAGCTTGATTTTATTCATAAGTCGGTTCGCTGAAATAGTGGTACTTAAAAATCAAAATCCCAGACAAAATCGATTCCGCTCGTTTTCTCATCCCCCAGCTGGGTTTCAATACTGAAATTCCGGTTGATTTTATAAGTAACCTCAACCTGGTCGGGCTCATCCACTTTAAAGCGGTGGCGATAGAGCACAAAGACTTCCGGGGTGACATATTTTCCGAGGGCAAGCGATCCCTGGGTGATGTCCCCGCTGCCGGATTCCAGGGTCAGGACATCCAGCCTGAATGCGTCTCCCAGTATTTTTTTCAATTCATTTGCCGCAAGCTGTCCGGTCAGGTTCAGGGCGGCCTGTTCGGCATTTAAATTCTGCTGCTGGTTTAAGTCGCTGGCAGGCTTTCCAAACACCAGATAGGAGATGATATCAGTCCGATCCATGGTCGGCTCGCTGTCCAGGTCCAGTGTCATCTGTTCGGCCGTCCCGGTTATCTTAATAATAATATTAACCTTGGAGATGCGGGTTTCCGCCTGGATGTCCAGGTTCGGATTGGGTTCTTCCAGCCCAATGAAATCAACGTTGCCTCGGCTTATCTTAAAAAGTTTGTTCTGAAAATCGAATGTTCCCCTGACCGTATTAAGTGATCCCATCAGAATAAAGGGCTTGTCCGGATCTTTTTTTAAATTGACCTGCCCGGCCATTTCCGCGTTGACGCCCTGGCCTTTGAGCCAGACGTTTTTAGGGACTGCCACAATAATATCGGCTGCCAGGGGACGAAGAAAGTCTTTTGCGGCGCCGGGTTCTTCGAGGATCTCGATGGTCTCCTTTTTTTCAGGGCCGGCAATGTCGATCTGGATTTCGGCCGGAGCCTGGGCGGAGAGCTGATCGAGGTTGACGCGGCCTTCCGTGATGGTCAGGATGCCGACAAGGAAGGGGCTAAGCGGTGTGCCGGTGAGTTTTAAGTCCGGCCGGATCCGGGCCGTCACGGCCTTTTGATAGGGGATGAAGAGATTCTCACCGGTCAGGTGAATATCAAATGCGGTCGGGTTTAATCCCTCCAAATTAATACGGCCTTTTATATTCAGCGTTCCTTCCGTGTCGCCGTTTAGCGAAAATTCTTTAATGACCATCCCGTCCGGCGAAAAGTCAACTTGTGCCCGGACGGTCTCATAGGACAGGGCGGGGTTTAGCAGGGTTAAAAACCCGTCCTGCAGGGACAGGCTTCCGCTGATAACCGGCCGGGACAGACTGCCGGTTGCCGTAGCAACAACATTCAGCAGGGCGTCAAAATCGATACCCGCTTGACGCGGGATCGGCAGCATGGACAATTTCAGGTTGCGGGCGGCGGCATCTATTCTAAAATCATCGTCAAGGGGTTTAAAGTGAAAGGGAACCAGGGACAATTCCAGCGCGGCCCGGCCGCTGAGGTCCAGAAATTTCTGTTTCTTCCGATACAAAGCGGCGTTGACAGAGGCTTTGCCAGCCTCGTAGCTAAGCCCGATGTTCAAATCAGAAAACGCGTAATCGCGCGGATCCTTGTTTTCAGGAGCCAGAAACCCTTCCTGCAGCTTGATTTCGCCTTTAATTGCGGGTGCGCTTAAATCACCGTCAATATAGAGATCCAAGGCCAGCAACCCTTCATAATTAAAGCCGGTCCAGCGGGGAAGGGGGAGTTCCGACAGTTTCAGGCCATGGGCTTTTAGAACGATCTTCAGGTCCTTATCCGGGGGACTCAGCCTGAAGGGATACAGGCTGATACTGCAGCCGGCTTGGCCGTTGACGTCCAGCGCTTTCTGCTGATGCCGGTACAAAGCGGCTTTGACCAACGCCCGGGACCCGTCATAGCCGAATACCAGGTTGAGATCGGAAAATGAAACGTCTACGGGCGATTCTCCTTTCAGGGAGAAAAAACCGTCTTTGACGCGAATACGGGCCTGCAGAAGCGGCCGGGCCAGCGTTCCGGTCAGTTCCATATCTGCCGAAAAGATGCCGGAAAATTTGTCCTGGCCTTCAATGATCCGGGGGACGCGCTTTATGTCCAGTCGGTTGAGGGAAAGGGTTGTGTGGATACGACCACCAGTGGTGAGACTGCCCGCCAGAGAAAGCTCCGCTTCTTTTGAAATCAGTTTAAGGGCGGCGATTTCAACGCTGTCCGGCGTGAGCGTCAACCGGATCGGGCCGTTATTGGTGATGTCCTCAAGAAGCGGTGCGGCAGGGTTGCGGCCTGTTTTCGCCTGGGTCAGCCGAAAGGCGTCGATGGTAATTTTTTTAGTCGGCCGGCGCCACCCGTCTATCCGGCCCTTTGCCGTAAAGGCCAGTCCCTTTTCATACTCCAGGCTAAGATCTGCCAGGGCAATGTCCGGCCCTAACTGCAACGCAAGGTCAACCCGGGGAATCCGAGTCCCGTTGATGGTTATGTTTTGGGCGTGTGAGGCGGCAGTTGCCCTGAAACCATCCAACGGTCCCTGAAAAGTTGCTTTTACATTAAAATCTCCGGCAGAAACCTGGTCATACCTAAAACGGCTGCCGCTGATGACGACTGAAAGTTCAGGGCGGTCCCACCAGCCGTTAAACTCGCCGCTGATTTTTAGTTGGCCTTTCAGATCCAAGTTGTCGCCGGGCGGAAATTGGTCCGGGAAGTACCGGAGGATCACGGGGGCGACTTGTTGAAGATCCGGCAGGTCCACATTAAACTGCAGCCGGCTGTTGCGGGCGTCGGGCGTGAGCAACCCCGATACCGCCAGGCGGCTGCCGGCAACCGACAATTCCAGCGTTTTTATTTCAACATCACGACCGTTCCAGAGCGCTTTAACACGGCCGCTGCGGACGTCGACCGTTTGGATTCTGGATGGACCGATATCCGCCGAAACTTCAGCGATGATGGCGGCGGGATCAAAGCGGTTTTCCTTTAGAATCGGCAATAGGGCTGTTGCCGTGACGTTCAGATTGATCTTTCCGGAAAGATCGGCGTGCCCGCTGACGGCCGGGTCCAGGTCCTGAACGGAAGCGTCCAGACTCAGCCGTCCGGGGCGGGAGGGGTCGAAGATGTCTGCAAGGGCACGGCGGACAGCGATGCGGCCCTGGGGGCCGGCCAGAAAACTGTCTTTGATGACGATGCCCCCGGCGTCAAAGGCCGCTTCTATTTTGGCGGCTGACAGGTTGTAGCCGGAAATCCGGGAAGGCATCAGCTCAATCGTCAGCAGGCCCCGGCGGCCGGTGCGGTTCAGGTCTGAGCCCTGGAGGCGGATATCGGAATTGATGTTGCCGCTGATGTCTTTAAAGTCCGTTAGGGGTACAGCCGACGGGTCCAGGCTCCGGATGGTTGCGGAAACATCCACCCCCAGCGTTTCGAATCCCTTCCATTCGATCTGTCCGCTGCTTGACAGCGACATCCCATCCAAGTCCAGATGGGCCTCATGAAAGAAACGTTCCGGTTTTCCCTTGACCTGGAGCGTTCCGATGAGCCGGCCCCTGTCAAGCGCCGGGACGGAAAAGATTTGCCCGATTTCAGGCAGCGAAAGGGTTTTTATTGCCGACCGGAGGTTGAATTGAATGCCGGCAGGATCTAAATCGAGGCTGCCGTTTACGGTAATGTCGGTTTCCTTCAGGCGGACGCGGATGTCTTTCATGTCCAGGCGGTTCTTTTCCGGTCGATAGCTGACGCCTCCGCTAAGACCGGCAAGGCTGATTGCGGGTTGATCTATGTTCAGGGCGAGGTTTATTACCCGGGCAGACACCACACCGTCGGTTGAAAGCTTTAGTCCGGCTGCCAGGCGGATGTTGCTGATCCGCCGGACCGTGGCGGCCGCTGTTTGCCGGTCGGTAAGGATAACCGTGGTGTCTAAAATCGATATCCGGCTTACGAGGATCGTGAGTGGCAGTGGGCGGGGCTCTGAAGTTTCAGGCGCTTCTCCGGAGGGGAGAAGGGTTGCGATGTTCAGGCTGCCGTCTTTCTCCCTGATAAGGCTTAAAACCATTCCGTCGATTTCGACTTCATTCAACAATAAGATCCGGGTTAGCAGCAGTGGCAGCAGATAACTTGCCGATATCCGCTTTGCGGTCAGGATAGGGTCGCCTTTTAGGGAAACCCGAACCTGTTCCAGGGAAATGTCAAATAAAAGACTGCCGGAAATTTTTCCAACCTGAAGGTCGGCCTGGAGGTGTTGGGTTGCAGCCTGTTCGACAAACGCCTTGACAGCATTCCGGGCCGTTTCCGTCTGGAGGAACAAAAAAGCCCCCAGCAGTAAAACTACCAGGACAACCAGGGGATATATCAGCAGCCGCAGTAAAAAGCGGGTGCGTTTTTTACCCAAAGGATGCTGTTGCGGTTTTTCCTGTCCTGATTCTTTCATGGTTTATGCCCAAATTAATAAAGCGAAATACCCGACCACCTAAGTGCCGGTCTTGATCTCAGCTCAGAGCATGAGTTTTACAGGTAACATTTGCTAAATTTTAAATCCGAATATCGAAATCCGAAACAAATTCAAATATCGAATGTCCTAATGACAAAAATTTATATTCGCGATGGTAGATGCCCCTTTGTTTGGATCATTCGTATTTTATAAGTTAAAACGCCTGCCCGATGCTGAAATGAATCCGCCACCAATCGACTTTCTGTTCGCTTTCCGGCGGATTCAGCTTGTAGCCGAAATCCAGCCGCAGGGGACCGACAATGGTGTTGTAGCGGATGCCGGCGCCGCAAGTGTAACGCATTTCAGCGGCATCATATTGAAAATAGTCCTGATCCAGAAGTCCCATGTCTCCGAATATGACGCCGGTCAGTTTCCGATAGACCGGAAAACGGAGCTCGAGGTTTGCGTTCAGGGAGGAGAGTCCACCCAGCGGGCTGCCGTTTTCGTCAAGGGGTGGGATCTTCTGAAAATCATAGCCGCGAACTGTGTTGCTGCCGCCCAGGAACAGCCGTTTAAATATCGGGATGGAGGTTGAATCATCGCTTTGGATGGTTTCAAAGCGGACCCGGCCGGCAATCGTGACACTTTCAGACACGGGTTGATATCGTTTCAACTCCAGGGCCGGCCGCACAAAGCGAATTTCTGAACCCAGAAGATCGGAAGCCCATTCGGCTGAAACCGAAACAACACTCCCTTTTTTGGGGTCAAGGGTGTTGTCGGTGTTGTTGTAAATCAGACCGGCCTGAAGGGATGAGATAAAATAGATATTTTGATGTGAAAGCCTTTCCAACTCTTCTGAATCCGCAATTTTGATGTCTTCAAGATTATTGACTTCCAGATTATAGCCGAATGCCGCAGTCCAGTTTTTCATAAAAGTTCGTTCAAGTCCGGCATTGCCGAATATTTTCCGGTTGGTATAGGATTCAAATTTTTCACGCTCAAAACCGGTTTTGGCGCGCAGGGTATTGTCGGCATCCATAAAATAAGGCTGGATGTAATCGGCCTGTATATTTTCAATTAAATCAGAGCGCTTGAAACTGATCGACGTTTTCCCGGCCCAGCCCCAGAGGTTCCGGTAGGTCCAGGCGCCTTTGAGGCGAAAACCATCCTCGGTGCCGTAGCCCACGCCGAATTTGATATTTTGTCTTTTCTTCGGTTTCAGTTGAACCGTCATGGGAACGGATAGCGCATCCGGTTCAGGGACCTCCGGTTTGATCAGGGCCAGCCGGAACATATCCAGGTTAAACAGGTTGCGCCGGCTTTGGTCAACCTCGTCGGCAATGTAAAGATCGTCTTCTTTTAAGCTGACGGCCCGCACGATAACGATGTCTCTAACACCGGTATCGTTGGGTAAAATTTTTAGAGGGCCAAAGCGATACTGCTTTTTAGGGTCCAGCCTGAAAAAAACCTGTGCGGAGTTGGCCTCGGTATTAACCGTTACCTTGCCGGTTAAATTCGCAAAGGGATATCCGCTGTTGCCGAAGGCTTTCAGGAGTGCTTTTTTGGCATCGCGATACGCAGTCGTACTAAAAATTCGGCCGGTTCTAAGCGGCAGCAGGTTTAGCAGGTCTTTTAGCGCCGGTTTTTCGATTTCCGGCTCCACAGTGATATTGATGGCTTCCACCAGAACCGGGGGGCCTTCGGTAATGGTAAAGGTTACATTTGTTGACTGCGGCCCTGTCGGCGCTTTTCTGTGTTCAGCCGCTTCGATTTGATACGCCACCGCGGTGTGGTAATATCCCCGGTCCTGGTAAAACTGTTTAATCCGCAGAACGTCATCCTGCAGGTCTTCGGCGCTGAAGACGGGCCGATCCAGCCAGAATTTCCATTTGGGAGGCGCTTTAATGGCCAGGGTCTTGGCCAGGTCGTCTTTTAGGACGGATTTAATCCCGACAAACCGGAGCGCCTTCAGGCTGAATTGGCTGCCGGGCTCCATACCGCTTGCGGAAACGCTGAAACCGATCAGTATCAGGAGGCAGAGGATGATGGGTCGCTTCATGGGGACAACGTATCATTAAAACGGGTAATATAAAAGCAGCTCCCTGATAAATACGGGGCTGATAGCCAGCGGGGGGCCCTGTCCCATCAGCCGGTTGGCCCGCCGGGATCGCTGCCTTTGGCGTCGGTTGAAACGCGGATATGCAGCGGCCTGCGGTCGTCCTGGGCGAGGTAGGTGGTCTGGGTCGGAAACGCAAACTCGATTCCCTCGGCTGCAAATGCAAGCATGATCTGCAGGTTGACCTTTTCGTTAAAGGCCATGAAATCCCAGTAATTGGGCGGGTGATACCAGTAAATCACCATAATATTGAGGGAGTCCGAATTGAAATCGTTAAAATACACCCGGGGCGGAAAATCTGCGTGCATGCCTTCATGGTTGTCCAGAATCTCTTTGACGAGGGCGATTCCTTTTTCTATTTTTTCCGGAGGGGTGTCATAGGTGACCGTCAGGCTGAAAAGCCGCCTGATAAAAGGGCGCTTGCTGATATTCCGAATGGTCATATCTGCAAGTTTCCCATTGGGAAGTGTGACCAGGTGACCGTCCAGCGTTCGAATTTTGGTGGAGCGGATACCCACTTCTTCGACGGGGCCGTCATGCCCGTCCACAACAATGCGGTCCCCCATTTCAAAAGGTTTGTCGACAAAGAGGACAATGGATCCGAAAAAATTTTTGATGGTGTCCTGGGCGGCCAGGGCAATGGCCAAACCGCCGATCCCCAATCCTGCGATGATGGAGGTAATGGGTTTGTCGCTCAGTATTTGGGCGATCTGAACCAGGAGGAGAATGACGATGGTAACCCGCAGGCTCTTGCGGATGATGGGTATCAGCATATCATCCAGC
>Ga0180009_10005495_pt1 | contig 13589 bp, 15 predicted proteins | sample OS_PC_MetaG_FD_123537 | JGI IMG/M metagenome (GOLD analysis project Ga0180009, IMG submission 123537) | Groundwater microbial communities from the Aspo Hard Rock Laboratory (HRL) deep subsurface site, Sweden - OS_PC_MetaG | ecosystem: Environmental > Aquatic > Deep subsurface > Groundwater... | reverse complement strand
GGCAGGAAATGGAACAAAGGCTTCTTCTCGATGGGGTCCACGCCGGCAGTGCAGGGCAGGCCATAGACAAGCGAGTATAGAGTCCCTGCGCGGTTCTCCCTCACCCTGCAGCTCCCTCTCTTGCCGTGCAGTATGATGCATTCATTAGGGCAGAGATGGCACTGCACCTTCATCCTGTCAAGCTTCTCGTAAAACATCGCTTCCTTCATCTTCCACCCCCCTTCCGGACCTTGCCGGTGATCAAGACAGCGGCAGTCTTAGGCAGCCTGCTGATTATCTCAGGCATGAGCCTTATCGAGAGCAGAAGTCCGAGTATAGAGACGCCGAACATGATTAGGAACAGCGTCTGGAAACCCAGCGCAGTGACGATACCAGCGCCGATTATCGCAGAGGAAGCGGTCACTATGTAATACATCACCTCCCAGTCGCCCCAACGCGAAGCCTCCTTTCCCTTGTCTATATGAGTGGTGAACAGCGCGTCATAGGCAGGGATGGTGAACGCCTCGCCGAGGCCCAGCAAGACCTGCACGATCATGAGGTGCAGAGGGCTGCTGATGAAGATGTAGCCGAATATGGCCACCGACCTCATAGCATAGCCTCCGATTATGAGCTGCTCGTAATGCTTGACACGGTTCTCCCACCGGCTCATCAGGAAGACCACTATTCCCGCGGTCAGCATGAACGCAGCCCAGGCCCAGCCGGCATCAAGAAGGTCGCCTCCTATGTTCTCCACAAAGATTGCATAGATAGGGCCGAACAGGCCTACCGCGAATATGAAGCACGCGTCAGTCAAAAGAAGAGTCTTGAGGGTCCTGTTCAACATATCACCTTTTTTTAGCTTGACAAGGGGAGAGTGTTTTTATATCTTTTGCAACAAAAACGCTTAAATAGTGCGTCCTTCTATTTGACAGCAAAATGAGTGCAGAACTGTGGACATACTCCCTCGTGAGCGTATTCCTGGTGAGCATCGTATCGTTCATAGGAGTGATCACGCTGAGCATGAGCGACAGGCTCCTGAAGAAGATGCTGCTGTTCCTGGTCAGCTTCTCAGCAGGCGCGCTGTTCGGAGGGGCGTTCTTCCACCTCATACCTGAAGCGACAGAGGCGAGCGGCATAACGACAGCAGCAGCATACGTCGTGCTCGGGCTCCTCGTCTTCTTCATACTCGAGAAGTTCGTACACTGGAGGCACTGCCACGTACCGACATCGAAAGAGCACCCGCACCCGCTCGGGATAATGAACCTTGTGGGCGACGGCTTCCACAACTTCATAGACGGGGTTGTGATAGCAGCGTCATACCTCGTGTCTATACCGCTGGGCATGGCGACCACATTCGCAGTCCTGCTCCACGAGGTGCCGCAGGAGATAGGCGACTTCGGCATACTGCTCCACGCAGGCTTCAAGAAGACAAAGGCATTGCTGTTCAACTTCGCATCAGCACTGGCAGCAGTCCTCGGCGCGCTCGTCACCCTTGTCATAGGAACAAGAGTAGCAGGCATAACAGAGGTCATGATCCCATTCACAGCAGGAGGGTTCATCTACATAGCAGGCTCTGACCTGATACCTGAGCTGCACAAGGAAAGCGCACCTGCCAAATCAGTCATACAGTTCCTCGCGATAGTCCTGGGAGTCGCGCTCATGGTCGCGTTCACGCTGATAGAATAAAAAGAATAAAAAGAATAAAAAAAAGAAAAACCTTTTAAAACACCGTTCTTTCTGGTGCTGCACAAAGAGGTGATCGGTTGCTCAAGCTTAAGCGCGAGGTCGGCCTGTTCGGCGCGACAATGTACATTCTCGGAGTGATCATAGGCGCGGGAATCTATGTGATAATAGGCAAGGCAGCAGGCATCGCAGGCAACTCCATCTGGCTCGCGTTCCTCATCGCGGCACTCATCTCAGCATGCACAGGCCTGAGCTACGCAGAGCTCTCATCCACGTTCCCATACGACGCGGCAGAATACGTCTACACAGAGCGCGCGTTCAAGGACCGCCGCTTCTCGTTCGGCATAGGCTGGCTGAAGCTGGTCACGCACATCATAGGGACATCAGCGGTAGCGCTGGGCTTCGGAGGGTACCTGGCCCACCTCACAGGCATCAACTTCATACTCTGCGCGCTCCTCCTCCTCTTTGTCCTGACATTGATAAACCTCGTCGGCGTCAAGCAGGCAGTGTGGATAGACATAATCATGGTAGTGGTGGCAATCATAGGCCTGATCATAGTCATAGGATTCGGAGCCTCCTCGCTCCACAGCTTCGACTTCTACCTTGAGATGCCGTCAGGCACAGAGGGCATAATCACTGCCGCAGCGCTCGTGTTCTTCGCGTTCCTCGGTTTCGAGAACGTCGGGAACATCGGAGAGGAAGTCAAGGACCCCAAGAAGACACTCCCCCGCGCGCTGATAATATCAGTCATAGTATCGACGATACTTTACGTCCTCGTCGCGGTCATCGCAGTCAGCGTAGTGCCGTGGAACGAGCTCGGGACATCCACATCACCGCTCTCCGACGTGATGACCGCTCTGCTAGGCAGCAAGGCAGGCATACTCATGGCAGTGATGGCACTGGCTGCCACAGGGTCCACTGTGCTTGGCCTGCTCATCGGGACTTCACGCATGGTGTACGGCATGGCAGAGGAGAAGACACTGCCTGGGATATTCCTGAAGGTCAGCAGGAAAAGGAGGGTCCCCTATGTCGCGATAATACTCGTCGCGCTGGCATGCGCCATCTTTGTCATACCCGGCGACATAACATCTGTGGCGTTCCTCACTGACTTCGGTGCGCTGTTCCTGTTCATGGTCATAAACCTCTGCCTGATAGTCCTCAGGTACTCGCACCACCACATACCGCGCGGGTTCAGGGTCCCGCTGAACATAGGAAAGTTCCCGGTCATACCTGCGCTGGGAGTGCTGACCTGCGCAGGACTGCTGTTCAGCTTCGAGAAGAAAGTCTTCCTCTTCGGCATACTCATGTTCCTCGCAGGCATACTGCTCTACACCATATTCGGGGAGAAGAGGCACGCTGAACACTTGCGGAGCAAGATCGCTGGACCTGCTGAATCCCCCTCAGAAGGATCGATAGCAGATAAGCCTTCGGCGAAAGAAACAAAAGAGGCTGCGGCGGCCAAAGCAAAGAAAGCGACCCGGGCAGGCGGGGCAGCCGCAAAGGCAGGAAAGGCAGCGCGCGGCAAGGCCAAGATGGCTGCCAAAAAGAAGAAATAAAGGGACAAAATTTAAATACCGACTTCTGCTACTATACTTCCACTATACCTAATAATATCAAGTGGGGGTGCGTACTACATGAGACATTTCGTGATCATTCTGGTCGTCGCTGCCATGCTGGCACTCAGCGGCTGCGCAGGCGGGCAGACAGAGGCAAAGCCGACAGCAAAGCCTGCAAAGTATGCAGGTTTCATGGACCTAAAGGCAGGGCAATGGGCAGAGGTCGTGACAAAATCAGGAGGAGAGACAGTAAAGACAAGGACAGAAGTGATCGAGAGCTCGCCCTCACTAGCGAAATTCCAGATCATAACAGAGGCGGACGGACAGGAGACAGTCGCGCAGTTCTGGCTCGACAGGAGAGAAGGAAAGCCGACAAAGTACCTGGTGAAGTCCGGCGAAGAGGTCATGTGCCTCGACGTGTCGCAGATGCCTAAAGGCGCTGTCCCTTCAGAGGGAGGAGCTTACCCTTCAGACAAGCCAGGCATAACGCACGGGACCTACCCGACGCCGACAGGCAAAGAAGTGACAGTCGCGAAGTTCACCACATCATCAGGCGAGATATGGGTATCCTCAGAGGTGCCGTTCGGCCTGGTGAAGACAGTCAGCAACGGGAAGACAGTCTCATCGCTGTATGACTTCGGCACCATAGGCGCGAAAAGCAGGATAGACGAGGCAGACGCAGAGGACTGCAGAGACATGAGCGAGGAAGTCTCCTACGTGGCCGCGCCCCCGGAACAGGAGGAAGAGCAGACCGACTACGAAGCATACTACGAATCAGAACCCGCAGATGAAGACCAGAACTATGAAGCGAGCACATACGAGCGCGGCACAGGAGAGGACGTCGACTTCAACTGCGCAGACTGCGAAGGCATGCCTGCGATGGCAAAGAATACCTGCCTCGCGGCTTGTCGATAAATATTTTTTCTTATTGCATTCTCTTTCAGGTCATCAATCATGCTGGCCGGTGCTCAGGCCTGTTCAGCCCTGCGACAGGAAATCATCAACAGTCTTATGATCTGTGATGCCGTATTGCGGCTTCCTGAGGCGCTTCAGGGCATTGCCCTCTATCTGACGGATCCTCTCCCTCGTGACCCCTTCTTTCTCACCCACCTGCTGCAGGGTGAGGTCATTGTCATCGCCGATCCCGAACCTCCGCCGAAGTATCCTCTCCTCCCGCGGGTTGTTGAGCTTACTCAATGCAGAATCCAACCTCTCCCTGATGCTGACCGCAATAGCATCATCCACTGGCGAAGGGGATGACCTGTCCTCGACCATGTCCTGCCACTCGGCATTCTCCTCTATCTCCATGTTCCTGGATGCAGGCGCGTTCAATGATGGGGTGTGATGGATCAGCTCATACTGCTTGAGCAGGCGCACCTTACTGACAGGGATACCCATCCTCTCAGCAATGGCCTCCAGAGGCACCTCGTCAACAGCATGCTCCCGCATATAGTTCCTCTCAGCGCGGGCCATCCTGCTGATGGACTCGACCATGTGCACAGGTATGCGGATGACTTTTGACTTGTCCATGAGCGCCCTTGCTATCGCCTGCCTTATCCACCATGTCGCGTACGTCGAGAACCTGTAGCCCAGGTCAGGGTTGTACTTCTCGACAGCGACCATCAGCCCGATGTTCCCCTCCTGGATAGCGTCCTGCAGAGGGAACTCGCGTCTCGTGTATTTCTTCGCGATGCTGATCACGAGCCGTAGGTTAGATGTCGCGAGCCTGTGCCTCGCAGCATGATACATCTTCTCAGCAGACAGCAGCCCAGCATACTTCTTCCCTGCATCACGCGCACGGAAGCCGAAATCATCCAAGAAACCCTTGACGCGGCTGGTCGAAGGGCGCTTGCAGCCACTTTTCCCGTTGCCCTTATACGCGGCAAGCATCCTGTGATGCTCGTCTGCGGCAGAAGCATACTCGCCGAGCCTGGACCTTATCGCCGCGAGGACCCTGTCGCCGAATGCAGGGTCAAGCGAGCAGCCGTACACAGCCTCCCTTATCGACTCAGGGTCTTCGCCTCTCTTTACCCTCAGCACAAACCTCCTGAATGCTTTCTCACAGTCTACCTCTTTGCCTGCGTCCTCCAACTCGTCAAGGCCAGCGACAAGACTGCTGATGTCATGCCCATTGCTGAGAATCTCCCTTGCGCGAGCAAGGACAGCCTTCCCGCCCATAGGCGTCAAGAATATTATGTCCTCCAGCCCCTTCCTCGCTTCCCTTATGCTGTACGCGGCCTCAAGCTCCTGCTCAGGCGTAAGAAGAGGGGCCCTGCCTGCCTGCGCAAGATACAGCACAAGGGAACTGTTCCTGTAGGTGAAGCTGCCGCCTAATCTCTCTGAATCAGGCTCATAATCATCAATAGTAGCGACCATGTTAAAGAGACATCCGAAAAACCCCTGGGAACATTAGACATTGTGTATTTAAATACTTTTACCAATACTTTTAAATACTCAAAAGCAGACCTGCTTTTTAAAAAGAGGTGCGAAATGGACCCATTACTGTCCCTGCTCATAATAATAATGCTCGCATATTCTTTCGGCGAGGTCGCGCGCTACTTCAAGATACCGCGCGTCGTGGGCCAGCTGTTCGCAGGGATCGTCCTGGGCATACCATACATCAAGCAATACCTGCTGTCAGGAAGTAACGCAGATCTCATATCCTTCCTCGCAGACCTCGGCATACTCCTCCTGTTCTTCTTCGTCGGCCTGCAGATAGACATGTACTCATTCAAGAAGTACTTCAGGGAATCCGCGCTGATATCCCTGTTCAACACAGCGCTCCCGCTCATCGGCGGCTTCCTGCTGTTCAATTTCCTCGGCTTCGGCATCGTGCCTTCTGTGATAGTCGGGATATGCCTCGCAGTATCTTCGCAGTCGGTCTCTGTCGCAGTGCTTGAAGAGCTCAAGATGCTCAAGAGCAAGATAGCCAAGCTGGTCATCACAGCGGGCGCTGTCGACGACGTCTTCGAGCTGATACTCATCAGCGTCGTGCTCACGCTCATACACGCGTCCATAGGCCAGTCATCATCGATAAAGGTCCTGATTGACATCAGCCTGTTCGTCGCGGCCATAGTCTTGTTCCGCTACCTGATAATACCTGTGCTCATGCACCTTTTCGCACAGGAGAAATCCATAACATACCTCTTCACAGGGGCGGTCGTGGTGACGCTGATCCTCGCGCTCGTCACGTTCTACCTCGGGCTCGGCGCAATCATAGGCGCACTGTTCGCAGGCATCATCGTCAGGGAGGTGCTGCTCACAGGCAAGAACAAGAAGCCCTGGGAGGAGCACAACATAGCCAAGGCGATACACATAGCGTCGTTCGGATTCCTGGTCCCTATATTCTTCGCATGGGTCGGCATAAACACAGACCTCACCAGCATCATACACAGCAGCGGCACGATAGCAGTGCTCGTCGGCATAGCTGTCGTCGGCACTGTGGTGGGCTCGATGATAGGCGTGAAGCTCCACAAGGGAGGGACCTGGCTGGAAGGGTTCACTGTCGGCTGGGGCGTGACGCCGAAAGGGGATGTCGAGCTCGTGATAGCGTCGCTGGCGCTGACCAAGGCGCTGATATCAGAGAGCCTGTTCTCCTCGCTGATAATGATGGCGATATTCACGACGCTGATATCGCCCATAGTGTTCAGGTACATGATAAAGAAGTGGCACAAGGGTAACTGACAGCAAGCATCCGCCCAGCGGCACCGCCGCTCCAGAGCGCCGCCAACCGGCGCTCGCTCCGATACTCTTTCTGCCGATCTTTGCTGAACTGCGATAACAAGCGCTTCTCAATCTGTCAGCTCGCTAGGCCTGGCTGGCGGCGCTGAGGCGAGAAGCTGGACAGACACAAGAATATCACTCTGAAGAGAAGAGCTTGCCAAGCACGTCCATTGTGTAGAGCATCGTGGCCTGCGCCTGGTTCTGCGACGGGGCGAAAGACTCCTGCTTGGTGTGGACAGAGAATATGCGCACCTGGTTGATGAAATGTATCTGCTGCGGAAGCCCTGGGTCGAGCCTTATGCTCTTCTCAGACATCCTCGCGACGAGCTTGCCCAGCCCGATGCCGGGCTCCTTCTCAAGCGCGTCATTGCCTGTGACCTCAAAATACTTACGGTGCAGGGCAGTCTCTATTATGCGGCCGCAGAGGATGATTGCGCTGCGGTAGCAGCCTGAGCCGAAGCACCTCTGGAGCTCGTCGACATCAGCCTGTATGTTCTCAGCGATCTCCTCAGGCAGCGCAGGGAGCGTGAAGTCCATCCTGACACCACCCTTCCCGGACCTGGGCGCAGGGGCAGCAGCAGCCTCCTTCTCAAAATCCTTGATCTCCTTCTCCAGCTCCTCTACCTTCTCGATCTCAGTCAGGTCGCGTTCGACAGTCTCTATGATCGGGAGGAGCTTCTGCGGCTCAAGATACTGCTCCCTGACGAACTTGGCATTCACCATCACCCTCGACAGGAAGTCATTCAGGCGCGGGTTCCTGTTCTGCTTATGCAGCTTCCCGATGATCAAGACGAGATCATCCGCGCTCTTCTTTATGCGGTCTGTCAGGTACTTTGTCTTGTTCATCCTGTAATCATAGATATAGTTCCCGGAAGTGATGGCCTTCTTGAGGTCTCCCTTCTGCTGAGAAGCGACAAGGACCTTCTCCTTGATATCATTGAGGGTGACACGGAACTCTTTGAGGGCCATGCCTGAGAATCTGTCTCTGTAGTATAAAAAGTTTTCCTGTCACCAGCCAAGTTAACTTAAGCGCCAAAGCAGCGCTCGCCGCATTTTAAGCGGCAGCTGCCGCGCTGCTAACGCGCTTTGCCGGCAAGGAATTAATCAGTTCAGCACGGGAGGCTCACGCCTGACCGCGTATTGTTGGCAATGAGGCCGGTTTCCACTTCTCTCAGCAACCGACGCACAAGCGGTGGCAGCTGCCAATCAAGAAGCGGCGGCACTGCTTACGATGAATTCAGTGGTAGCTGCCAAGAAGTTTAGGTGTGGTTGCCTGCTGCGGTGTTGTAGATCAGGTCATACCAGGATATGAGATGGGCGAGGACGGTCTTGCCATCATCTGCCACGACAGGGTGGCGCAGGCGGCTCACATACGCGTGGATCCTGTCGTCCTGGACAAGGCCAGGGCCGCCAGCGACATGATACTTCCTCCTGTTGTGCCTGTTGAACCTGCTCTCACCAGGGTCAAGAAGCTCATCGCTCGCGAGCTCATAGAGGCTGACACTCTGCCCCCTGAAACGCCCACTCAAGACGCCTGTGACTGTCCCGCATACCCTTCTCTTGAACAATTCAACAGAAAACGGCGGCCGGTCCTTATGGACAACCTTCGCGGGAATATAGGTATCCTTAACCCCTGAATAAGCTGAGTTAACCCTTATACCAAGCGCATCTTCCATCAAACCACCCTCAACACCTTAAAAAATGGCAGCGCACGCCATTATGCATGCAGACTGATGTGCGCAACAATGTTTAAAAAACTTGTTCTTGAGGGGGATGCCCTGCAAAACTCCAAACAGGAATCCTTAACAGAAAAATTTATAACGGCACTCCTTTCTGCGCATCGTATGGCAGAGATGATCAAGAGCAGAAGGAACCACACAGTAGACACTGCTGTGCTCAGCACACTGCGTGAGATAAAGATGCACATGCACGACACAGAAGGGGCAGACCCGACACCTTACATAATGAAAGTCGCTGCCCGGAGAAGGACATATATCGAGACCATACGCCTGTTGTGCAAGTCGCACGGCAAGGATCCTGTGGTATACATATCACTGTTCGAGAGGCAGATCGACTACCTGCTGCAGCAGTATGCCTCTGAAAATGCAGCACAGGAAGCTGAAGAAGCACTGCCTGACCTGTTCGCATAAGCGCTGACAGCAAGGATAGCGCCCAGCCTCATTTAAAAACATTCTCCACTTTATAATAGTCTCTTTCAGTTAATTTTAAATATATCCCCTTTCTGGTTCCTGATGGGAGAAAGAGGACAGAAAGCGCTCAAAAAGCTTCAGAGGTGTTCGGTGGCAATGGAAAAAAGGGTCTTTGTATTCATCATATTCATTCTGACGCTGCTGCTCCTGGTGCCTGCGGCAATCGCTGCAGAGGAGCACAAATACTACATAGCAGGAGCCTACATCAACCAGGACTCGGCAGCATTCCTGAACATACTCAACCCTGGCGATACCTCTGCGGATGCGCAGGTAAGGATATTCTACGAGAAGAACGACTCAGGAGGGTTCAAGCTGACAGTGCCGGCGCACAGCACGTCAAACACAGACCTTTCAAAACACCTCGACAGCAACTTCGGCCTCGAGATCACGTCCGGGAGCCCGCTGGCCGTCGACTCAGTGCAGTACGACACCACATACTCAGGCGGCTTCGGCACGCTCGCTGCGCTGAAGCCAGACTATGTGTGGCACTTCGCAGAAGGATACTCCAGCGGCATGGTCAAGACATACCTCTACATACTGAACCCTGGCGCGCGAGAGGCCAACATCGGCGTGACACTATATTACGACAGCGGCGAGAAGAAGACATTCAACCTGAACGTGCCCGCGCAGAAGCACCTGCGCGTCGACCTGAAGGATAAGACCATGCCTGAGAAGCGCTTCGGCATGAAGGTCACGAGCACAGTCCCCATAGTTGCGTCCGCAGGCAACTTCAACAAGAAGTTCAGCGGAGGCAGCGGCGGAACAGGCACGAGCCTGCTCGCCAAGAGATGGATGTTTCCTGACGGATACACCAGCACAGAGGCCACAGAGTTCATCAACATCCTCAACCCTTCCCTCGGGGTCGCCCACCTGAAGGTGACGCTGCAATATGACGACGGCACAACCAGGTCGTTCGATGAGACAGTCCCTGCGCAGTCCAAGAAGATGATACTCCTCAACAACTTCGCGCAGGAGATGAAATGGTTCAGCACCATAGTGGACAGCGACGTCAACATAGCAGTGGAGAACACACACTACGACTCATCATACTCAGCAGGCCACGGCGGGATCGGAGCGACATCCGGAGCCACAGAGCAGTATTTCGCGAATTCGGTCGCGGGCGACAAGTCCAAGAGCTATCTCGCGGTCTACAACCCGTCAGACAAGGAAGCCCTGCTGGACATCACATTCTACTATCTCGACGGCACAGTCAAGCAGCTGCAGGAGAGCGCGCCTGCGCTCATGCGCAGCACGATAGACCTCAACAAGAGGGCTGTCATAGGCATGCAGTTCGGCATGCAGATCAAGAGCACAGAGCCTGTCGTCGCAAGACAAGTGACCTATAACCAGAAGCAGTCATCAGGCTACAGCCAGTTCGGCGCGGTCATCCCTGCCAAAGAGAAGGCAGAGGTAGTGGAGGAGACCCTGCCCGAGGAGGAAGCGCCAGAGGCACGCGCAGAAGGATACACCCTGCAGAAAGAGGAAGTGGTCGCGCCATCACGGTTCAAGGAGAAGATAGCTGCAGGCATGTCCTCGGCAGCGAAGTACACATACGACAAGGACGGCCAGACAGTGGTCGCATGGATGCTCAGGTATTCTGATACAAAGGCCGTGTCGAAAGCGCTCTCGGCAGCGCTCGGCGGAGAGATGTTCACGCTACTCGAGGTCAGGCCCGACTATGTAAGAGGGCTCCCTGCGCACAGCTTCATCGCAGAGAAGTCAGAAGGATACATGTGGACCGGCGGCAATGACCTCTACGTGACAGTCGCAGCAGACGCAGAGGACGCATACGGCCTCGCAGAGCTGTTCGCATCAGGCAATGCGCCCCTGACAAAGGAGAGGACAGGCCTCGGGACGATAATAGTCGTGCTTGCCGCCCTGATAGCGCTCATATTCTTCGTGAGATGGGTCTTCCGCAGGACACCTGAAGAGGCAGCTGAGGAGAAATCAGCATGGGAGGATGTCATACCGTCGGCAAAACCAAAGACAAAAAAGCCTGCGAAGAAAGAGAGCGCTCCGAAGAAAGCAGTCCCTGCAAAGAAAGAGAAGCCGGTGAATAAATCAGAGGCCCCACAGAAGAAGCACGAGCCTAAGAAAGAGGAGCACAGGCCAGAGAAGAGGCATGAAGAGAAGCTTGCCAAGAAAGAGGAGCACAAGCCAGAGAAGAGGCATGAAGACAAGCCTGCGAAGGAAGAGCGCAAGCAAGAGCACAAGAAAGAAGAGAGCCTGAAGAAGCCTGCGGAGCGGGTGAAGAACATATCCATAAGGGAGATACCGCGCGAGAAGATGACTGCGCAGGACCTGCTCGACCAGATGGAAGAGATACCTGAATACGAGGACGTGTTCAGGCATGTCAACAGGGACCAGGAAGAGATAAAGCAGAAATGAACTTCATGTGCTGATTATTATCTTGTCATCATCCTTGAGCGAGAACTCGATTTCTGAGCCGTTGCGGAGACCCATAGCCTCACCGACCTCTTTAGGGATGCGCAGTATCAGATTGCTCCTTACCTGGTTAAGCTTGAGCCGGAACTTCTGCTTCTTCAGCTTGTTGAGCAGGAGTATGCGCTGGGCCTGGTCGGCGTCATAGTAAACCTCTCCGCAATCGCCGCACTTCCAACCATCAACAGCATACTGATTGAACTTCAGGCCTCTGATATACTTCATTTTCCTGCCGCACTTATAGCATCTCACCATCATGACCTCCTAGTGAACTTCCCGAAATGGATCAAGACCCAACATTCTTCTCTCCTGACCTCATTATAATCCTTGGCGACGACTACATTGAAAGTCTTGTTGCCCCTGTCCAGCCACTTCTCTATCGTCCCTGCTTTCCTTTTCCTTGGCGCATCATGCCCCTCTTCCAGCACTTTTATGACATCATGCAGGTCCTTGCCTTCTCTTGCCAGCTCTTGCATCGCCGAGTGGGTGACGTCAATCCTCAATCCTTTATGCCTTGGCGTGACAAGGCCTCTGAATATGTCATCAACATATGTTATTGACATATTTAAATCTTTCGGTATTTTATGCATAGGGATATTACTCAGCCGCGCTTAATAAGTGTTTTGCAGAAAAAATCGGATGATTTCCGACGAGAAAATAAGAATTCCGGATTCAATGATCTTCGTACTGCCTGTCCTTACCACCTAGCTTTACGTTGGTGTGGACGGATTTAGTCTCTTTAGCAGGGAACCTATGCTCGTTCTTCCTTATGACCTTCTCGATGGCATGGTCGATGTTCACCTCGCCGCTGTTGGCCAGCAGCGCAAGGAACCAGTAGAGGTCGCCGATGTTGTCCTCCAGCTCCTCCTTGTTGTCGAGCAGGGCTTTCCTGAGTCTTTCCGGATCCTGCTCCCACTTCACGATGTTGCGCATCTCACCGACCTCCTCAATGATGCCCAGCAGGAGATCCTTGGGGTTGTGGAACTGGCCCCACTCCCTATCCTCAGCAAACTGCCTGATGCGCTTCTGGAACTCGTTCATGCAGACGCTGGAGAGGGCAGGGCTTAAATAATTTCCTAAGATTTATAAATGAAAACCCCTTAGACAGGCAAAACGAGGTCTTCACAATGAAAAAGATGATGCTCATCGCCATTGTTCTATTATTGCTCACAGGCTGCGCAGCAAGGGTGACTGTCAAGGACATCAACGCAGACCCTGAGAAGTACATGGGAGAGAAAGTGGTGGTGTCGGGCAAGGTCGTGGCGCCGCTGCAGATGGGCACGCTCTCAGGCTTCACGCTCAAGGATGACAAGTCATCCCTGATAGTGTCATCAGACCTGGTGCCCACTGCGGGAGACACAGTCACTGTCAAAGGAATAGTCGTGAAAGGCGTGTTCACAGGCCATTACCTGTTCGCAGAGGAAGTGAGATGAGGCTCACGCCGGTAAAGCTAGCACTTCTCGCAGCCATCCTCGCACTACTCGCTCTCGGCATCTGGAACTTCATCCACACAAGGGAATTCCTTCTCCTCCTGGTCGTGTGCTTCATCCTCCTGATGTGGGCAGTCAAAGGATTATTCTACCGCGGCATGATAGGCATAATCAATAATGTGTTCGACCTAGGAAGGCCAGGCACGCAGATAACTCTTGGCATACTCGGAGGGGCTGCTGCAGGCCTGTTATTAGGTCTGTCCCTGGAGAACATGACGCTCGGCCTGGAAGGCAGGAGGGTGATAGGCGTGTTCACACCGCCTTATGATGCAGAAGGGCTGGTGCCGCATATAAGGCCTGCGATGGCAAGGAAAGGGGTGTATAGGTAGTGCCGGAAAGTCTCTGGGTGGTCCGGAATATTTTTGATTTTCTCGACGGAGAATTTATTAATTCGTGCGGCCGGGAATTCTGCGTGGGCTGAGCGGTTAGCGAAGACCCGCAGTTGAAAGGCCGCCGCAGACGTTATATTCTCATTCTTCTTTAGAAGTGACCATAGCCGCGCGCCG
>Ga0180009_10005494_pt1 | contig 13590 bp, 12 predicted proteins | sample OS_PC_MetaG_FD_123537 | JGI IMG/M metagenome (GOLD analysis project Ga0180009, IMG submission 123537) | Groundwater microbial communities from the Aspo Hard Rock Laboratory (HRL) deep subsurface site, Sweden - OS_PC_MetaG | ecosystem: Environmental > Aquatic > Deep subsurface > Groundwater... | reverse complement strand
CGGCGCCCACCAGAAGATCATTTTGATAGACGACAATATGTCGCGGCAGCCAGCCGTATTTCTCGCCGACGCACTGGTGATGTTCCAGTGCGCTCAGGAATTCATGGGCGAGAAACGGATTACTGTCTCCGGCCAGGACGTTCCAGTCCTTGGCCGGGATGGCGTCGAGGTTATCGACGATGCGCAGTTGCATGGCATTCAACGCGGCATGTGCGATTTAAGCTTTCTTTTCGGCGAGTGCATCGAGGTAGCGTTCCGCATCCAGGGCTGCCATACAGCCGGAGCCGGCCGAGGTGATGGCTTGACGGTAGATATGGTCGGCAACATCGCCGGCGGCGAATACACCGGGCACACTGGTGGCGGTGGCGTCGCCATCATTGCCGCTTTTCACACGGATGTAGCCATGCGCCATGTCGAGCTGCCCATCGAAGATCTGGGTGTTGGGTTTATGGCCGATGGCGATGAACACGCCCATCAGGTCAACATCCTTCGTCGTACCCTCTTTAACGTGTTTGATGCGCATGCCGGTCACACCGGTCTTGTCGCCCAATACCTCGTCCAGCACATGATTCCATTCAATGCTGACCTTGCCTTCCTCGACTTTCTTGAACAGGCGATCTTGCAGAATCTTTTCAGAACGCAAGGCATTACGGCGATGCACGACGGTCACATGCTCGGCGATGTTGGACAGATAGAGTGCCTCTTCAACAGCGGTGTTGCCGCCACCGATCACGGCAACCTTCTGGCCGCGGTAGAAGAAACCATCGCAGGTCGCGCAGGCGGATACGCCTTTGCCCTTGAAGGCTTCTTCGGAGGGCAGACCCAGATACTGCGCCGAGGCGCCTGTGGCGATAATCAGGCCATCGCAGGTGTATACGCCGGAATCGCCCGTCAGCGTGAACGGGCGATTTTTGATATCCACGGTGTGAATGTGATCGAAGATGATCTCGCAGTCGAAGCGGGCGGTGTGTTCACGCATGGCCTCCATCAGCTGCGGCCCCTGCAAATCGTGCGTACCGCCGGGCCAGTTCTCGACCTCGGTGGTGGTCATCAGCTGGCCGCCCTGTTCCAGGCCGGTGACCAGGACCGGCTTCAGGTTTGCGCGTGCGGCATAAATGGCGGCGGTATAGCCGGCCGGGCCTGACCCGAGTATCAGCAGGCGACAGTGCTTGGGTGTGCTCATGTATAATGGCTCCGACGTGCACAGGGGTGATGGCCCCTATATAAATCACAGTGATAACAAATGGTTGGGTGCGGCTTTTGAAGCGGGCTGATGGGCCGCTGATGGACCCCGGGGCGCCTCCGGCAGCGTGGGTATCCTAAGGGCTTTGGTAACAGGGGTAAAGGAGCAGGCATGCGTATTGGTGTACCCAAGGAAATCAAACCACTGGAAGGCCGGGTCGGGCTGATACCTGCCGCCTGCGCGGATCTGGTGCGCGCCGGTCATAGCCTGTTTGTCGAGCAAGGCGCTGGCCTGAAATCGGGCTATCCCGATGCGGCCTACAGCGCCCTTGGCGTCACAGTAGTGCCAGACGCTGAGCAGCTTTATGCCAAGGCCGAGTTCATCGTCAAGGTCAAAGAGACTATTGAAGCTGATCTGCGTTTATTGCGCGCTGAGCATATTTTGTTCTGCTACCTGCATCTTGCAGCGAGTCGCGCACTGACCGAGCGCCTGCAGGCCATCGGCTTGACGGCCATTGCCTTCAAGACAGTCGAACAGGACGGTACCTTGCCGCTGCTGGCGCCCATGAGTGATATCGCCGGACGCTTGGCCATTCAAGTTGGCACGCATCTGTTGCATCAGCCACAAGGCGGTAAAGGCGTGTTGCTGGGTGGCCTGCCGGGCGTTGAGCGCGGCAAGGTCACCGTTATTGGCGCCGGACAGGCAGGCGGCAACGCAGCGGCGCTGGCGGCCGCCCTGGGCGCGGAGGTGACGGTGTTTGATCGTAAGCGCGACCGGTTGGAAGTGATGCGGGCGCTGGGCTCTAATGTGACCGCGCTGTATCCCTATGCCGATGCACTGGAACAGGCCGTGCGTGAGGCCGATCTGCTGGTGGGTGCCGTACTGATCCCCGGTGCCAAGGCGACGCATGTGGTCAGCGCTGCTCAAGTACGCAGCATGTCTCCGGGCAGTGTCATCGTGGATATTTCCGTCGATCAGGGGGGCTGCATTGAAACAACTCGGCCGACAACCTATGCCGCTCCCACCTATGACGTTGGTAGTGTTCTGCACTTCTGTGTGACGAATATGCCGGGGGCAGTACCCCACAGCGCGTCTCAGGCCCTGTCGGCGGCGGTTTTACCCTATGTGCTGCAACTGGCCGGAGGCAGCGCCTGGCGTCAGAATGCGGCGCTGGTGAAAGGCATCAATGTCGAAGCGGGGACCTTGTGTCATCCAGCCGTACAGGCCGCATTCGCCTGATGAGCTCGTGTGCGGGTGGTCTTGAAACGGTATCGAACATACAATCCCGTGAATAATTTCATTACTTAGAGTCTTCACTTGGCACAAGCACGAAAGAAAAACCTCAGTGCGGCCCCGCTCACGCACCATGTCAGCCGTGGCGTGCGCGAAGGCGCGTTGATCGTCCTCTCGGCGCTGGCAGTGTTTCTGCTGGTCTCGCTGATGAGCTACCACTACAACGACCCCGGCTGGTCGCATACCGGCTCCTATGCCGATGTGCAGAATGTCGGTGGTCGGGTCGGCGCCTGGTTCGCGGACGTCTTCCTGTATCTGATCGGTTACCTCGCCTACCTGTTCCCGGTCATGGTGGGTTATAGCGGCTGGTTGGTGTTTCGCGGCCGCACCTCGGACGGGGATATCGACTACAAGACCTTGGGGCTGCGTTGGTTGGGTTTCCTCTGCACGGTGGGTTCGGGCTGTGCGCTCGCCGCCCTGTATTTCACGCTTTCACAGGGTGTGCTGCCGTTGGCCTCCGCAGGCGGCATTCTGGGCGAAAAACTCGCCGGTGGCTTCAGTGGCTCATTCAATACAGTTGGTGCAACGCTGTTCCTGTTGGCGTTGTTTCTGGCCGGAGTGACCCTGTTTACCGGTCTGTCCTGGCTGAGCCTGATGGACCGCACCGGGCGCTGGACATTGCGTTTCATGGTCTGGGCGCGTGAACGCTTTGACCAGCTGCAGGACTATCTGGCCAGTCGTAAAGTGCGCCTGGAACGACAGGAAGTGGTACAGGAAGAAAAGAAGAAGATCGAAAACCGCCCGCCACCGCGCATCGAACCGATCATCAAGCGGGTTGAGGTCAGTCAGCGTGAAGAGAAGGAGCGTCAGGTCAAGCTGTTTGATGCGCCCTCGGACTCGGAACTGCCGCCGCTGGCTTTATTAGATCCTCCTCGGCCCAGCGAAGGCGGCTATTCCGAGTCTGCGCTGGAGGCCATGTCGCGGCTGGTGGAGATGAAGCTGGCCGACTTCGGTGTAGAGGTCGAGGTCGTTGCGGTCAGCCCAGGTCCGGTTATCACACGTTTCGAGATGCAACCCGGCTCCGGCGTGAAGGTCAGTCAGATCAGTAATCTCGCCAAGGATCTTGCGCGGGCGCTGTCGGCGATCAGTGTGCGCGTGGTGGAGGTGATCCCGGGCAAGTCGGTGGTCGGTCTGGAAATTCCCAACGAGAAGCGTGAAATCGTTTCACTGTCTGAGATTATCAAATCACCTGACTATGAAGAGGCGGGTTCGCCGCTGACCCTGGCATTGGGTAAAGATATCGCCGGACACCCGACGGTAGTGGATCTGGGCCGCATGCCGCATCTGCTGGTCGCCGGTACCACGGGTTCGGGTAAATCCGTGGCCGTCAATGCGATGATTCTGAGCCTGTCGTACAAGACTCTGCCGACCGATGTGCGGTTGATCATGATCGATCCGAAAATGCTGGAGCTGTCGATCTACGAGGGCATTCCGCACCTGCTCACACCGGTGGTTACCGACATGAAGGATGCCGCCAATGCACTGCGTTGGTGTGTCGGCGAGATGGAGCGCCGTTACAAACTCATGGCCGCGCTGGGCGTGCGCAATATCGCCAGTTATAACCGCAAGGTGAAAGAGGCCGAAGACAAAGGCGAACCGATTCCCGACCCGCTCTACAAGCCGGTGGAGCAACTCGATCCCACTCAGCCGGCACCGCCGCTGCAACATTTGCCTTATATCGTGGTGTTGATCGACGAACTGGCCGACATGATGATGGTGGTCGGCAAGAAGGTCGAAGAGCTGATCGCACGCCTCGCGCAAAAGGCGCGCGCCTCGGGCATTCATCTGATCCTTGCGACCCAGCGACCCTCGGTGGATGTGATCACCGGCCTGATCAAGGCGAACATTCCGACGCGCATAGCCTTCCAGGTATCGAGCAAGATCGATTCACGCACCATCCTTGATCAGATGGGCGCGGAGTCGCTGCTGGGTCATGGCGATATGCTGTATCTCGCGCCGGGTACCGGTGTGCCGACTCGAATTCATGGCGCCGTTGTCTCGGATCAGGAAGTGCATCGCGTCGTCAATCATCTCAAAGGCAATTCCGAGCCGGATTATCTTGATGAAATCCTGCAGGGCGATTCGTCCGCGGGCGATGGCTTCACGGAAATGGGTGGGGGCGGTTCGGACAGTGAATCTGATGAGCTGTATGACCAGGCCGTGCGTATCGTCACCGAATCGCGGCGCGCCTCAATATCGGGAGTTCAGCGGCGCTTGAAGATCGGTTACAACCGCGCCGCGCGCATGATCGAGACAATGGAAAATGCGGGTATCGTCGGGCCGCTGCAATCCAACGGCAGTCGCGAGGTATTGGCGCCACCGCCGCCAAATGATTGAGCTGCTGATGGGAGAATGTCAAAGCGCCGTGCATGGCAAGCATCAATTCAGTTTACGTTCAGGGAGGCTGCCTTAATGTTGGCCATGGCCGTTCAGAGAAATGGATACATCTAAAATGTCGAGCACACATCAGGCAACGACCTTGCTAGGCAAGTTCATCGCGCTACTGTCACTTTGCGTAATGGCAGGAACAGTTTTGTCTGCCGAACCCACCAGCACGTCTCTGGACCGATTCTTCCGTGACCTGGATAATCTTACCGCGAGCTTCGAGCAAACCATCAGCGATGCGCAGGGTAAGGTTACTCAGACTGCGAATGGTCGTTTGTCCATTCAGCGTCCGGGGAGATTCCGCTGGGATTACGATACGCCCTATAAGCAGCTGGTACTGGGCGATGGACAGAAACTCTGGACCTATGACGTTGATCTCGAACAAGCCACGGTCAAACCTCAGCAGGATGCCTTGGCAGGTACCCCGGCGTTGCTACTGAGCGCTAAAGAACAGCCGCGTACCTTGTTCAAGGTTGCACCGCTGCCTATGCGCGACGATGAGGAATGGTTTGAACTGACGCCACATGCCCAGGACACGCAGTTCAATCAAATACGGCTGGGTTTCCTGAATGATCAGCTGGTCGCGATGGAATTGGTCGATGGCTTTGATCAGCTGACCCAGTTCCGCTTCAATGATCTGCAGGTCAATGGCCCGGTGTCGGCGCAGATATTCCGGTTCGTGCCGCCGAAGGGCGTGGATGTCATCGGCGATGCGCCCTGATGCGGATATCGCTAAATGGTTTCTATCCATGAGCCTGCAGCGCGTTTAATTCCCGCCATGCCCACAGCCGCCGCCGATCCCTACCGTCCTCTCGCCGACCGACTGCGGCCGCAGACGCTGGACGAATTCGTCGGCCAGCAACATCTGCTCAGCACCGGTAAACCCTTGCGGCTGGCCATCGAGAATGGCCGCTTGCATTCCATGGTGTTGTAGGGGCCGCCCGGCACTGGCAAAACCACACTTGCGCGTCTGCTGGCACATACTGCCGGCGCAGAGTTTGTGACGCTGTCCGCCGTGCTCGCTGGTGTGAAGGATATCCGCGCGGCGGTCGACCAGGCACACACCTTGCGCGATGCCTATGGGCGCCAGACCATCCTGTTCGTCGACGAGGTGCACCGCTTCAACAAGGCGCAGCAGGACGCATTTCTGCCGCATATTGAGGATGGCACCCTGCTGTTCGTAGGTGCGACCACTGAGAATCCCTCATTCGAACTCAACAACGCATTGTTGTCGCGTGCCCGTACTTATGTACTCAAACGGCTTGAGGAGCATGATCTGCTGCAGTTGCTTGAACATGCATTGGACGATCCTCAGCGCGGCCTGGGTACAAGACATCTGCAACTCGCCGACGATCCGCGACAGCGCCTGGTGCAGGCTGCCGACGGCGATGCGCGCCGCCTATTGAATCTGCTAGAGATCGCCGCCGATCTGGCCGAGCCCGATGAACAGGGCGGTGAAACGATACCGGAATCGGTCATCAACGAGGTCATAGTCGGCGGTGTGCGCCGTTTCGATAAAGGCGGCGAGGCCTTCTACGATCAGATTTCCGCGTTGCATAAATCAGTGCGCGGTTCCGATCCGGATGCGGCGCTGTACTGGCTGACCCGCATGCTCGACGGGGGTTGTGATCCACTGTATCTGGCGCGACGTATTGTGCGCATGGCCAGTGAGGATATCGGCAATGCCGATCCGCGTGCCTTGGCGTTGACCATGAGTGCCTGGGATGTGCAGGAGCGTCTGGGCAGTCCGGAGGGTGAACTTGCCTTGGCGCAATGCGTGCTGTATCTCGCCTGTGCGCCCAAGAGCAATGCCGTGTATACCGCCTATAAGCAGGCGCGCAGCGATGCCCAGGCATACGGTTCGCTGGACGTGCCGCTGCATCTGCGCAATGCACCGACCAAGCTGATGAAGGAACTGGGCTACGGTGATCGTTACCGCTATGCCCATGACGAACCGGAGGGCTATGCGGCCGGCGAGCGTTACTTTCCGGAGGAGATGCCGGAACGGCAGTATTACCAGCCAGTGCCACGCGGCCTGGAGATCAAGATTGCCGAAAAGCTTGCGCATCTGCGCGAGCTGGACCGCAAGGCAGGCAAGAAATCGTCGTAGGGCGCACTAGCCCGCATTTCTCACCGGCTATCTACTGCGGTCGCCGATCTGCTGGCATCTTCCGGCACCTCGGCACTCTCGCTAGGTTAGCCACTGAGAAATCCGGGCTAGACCGAAGGTCGTCATGCGCCGAATGCCTGTGTCTACCCGCCGAATCCACGGTATCTAAATCAGAGCTCACACATGCCCAATGGACATCAGGCTGTTGTACCATTGCTCCCTATGAGTTCGAACTGCCGCAGGTTTCAGTGAATCAGCTACTCGCCATTGCCGCCGGCGGTGCCCTCGGGGCGCTGTTGCGTTTTTGGACCGCGAATGGCGTGGCCGCCTGGCTGGGTCGGGATTTCCCCTATGGGACGCTGATCATCAATGTCAGTGGCAGTCTAGTGATGGGCTTTCTTTACGTGTTGCTGTTGGAACGCTTTGACGGTGGACTACCCTGGCGCGCGTTCCTGCTGGTCGGCTTGTTGGGGGCCTTCACCACCTTCTCGACGTTCTCAATCGAGACAGTCAATCTGATTGAGGCAGGGGAGGGCGTAAAGGCGATGGCCAATGTGCTGTTGAGCGCGAGTCTCTGCATTGGGGCCGCAGCAGTAGGCGTAGTGATCGGGAGGCAGTTATGAGCAGGATCGAGGTGCGTTGCGTACGCCTATATCTGACCGAGCACGACAAGTATCAGCGCCTGCTGGCGCAGTTGCATGATGTCGAGAAAGTGCGCGGAGTGACAGTGTTCCGCGGCATCAGCGGTTTCGGACAATCCGGTCATCTGCATTCGGCGCAGCTTATCGACAGCGCATTGGACCTGCCCATTGTCATCGAGTTTTTTGATGCACCGGATCGGGTCGAGACGATTATTGATCATCTGCGTGATATGTTGCCGCCGGGGCATATACTGAGCTGGACGGCGCAGTTGGAAGTTTAAATATTCTTTTTGAACCGCAAAGGCGCCAAGGCGCAAAGAATACTTAGTGAATCTGGAAAAGACTATTACCACTTTTGGTTGATTCTGAAGCATACATTTTGTAAAGCATTAACGATAAATCGTTTTTCTTTGCGCCTTAGCGCCTTTGCGGTTCCATAACAATGAATTCATTAATCAGATTGGAATACTGACATGCTGGACCCAAAACGCTTACGCACGGAACTTGCACAGGTCGCGGCTGAACTCGCACGCCGTGGTTATACGCTGGATGTCGCGCGCATTCAGGCGCTCGAGGAGGAGCGCAAGATCATACAAGTGCACACCCAGGAATTGCAGGCTGAACGCAACAGCCGTTCCAAGGCCATTGGCCAGGCCAAGGCCAAGGGAGAAGATGTCGCGCCCTTACTGGAGCTGGTGGCGGGTCTGGGTGAGGAACTCGATACGGCCAAGTTGAAACTGGATCAGCTACAGACAGATTTCGATGCAGTGTTGATGGCGATTCCGAATATTCCCCACAGCTCGGTGCCGAACGGTAAGGGCGAGGACGAGAATGTGGAAGTGCGGCGCTGGGGCGAGCCGCGTCAGTTCGATTTCGAGCCCAAGGATCACGTCGATATCGGTGAGGCACTGGGGCAGTTGGATTTCGAGACGGCCACCAAGATCACCGGCACACGCTTCGCGGTAATGAACGGGTCACTGGCGCGTATGCACCGCGCTTTGATTCAATTCATGCTGGATACGCACAGTGCGAAGCATGGCTATACGGAAACCTATGTGCCCTATCTGGTGAATGCCGACAGCCTGCGTGGAACCGGGCAATTGCCGAAATTCGAGGCGGATCTGTTCGCCCTCAAAGGTGAGCAGACCTACTATCTGATACCTACCGCGGAAGTTCCGGTCACCAATATCCTCCGCGATGTGATCGTCGACGCCGAGTACATGCCCCGCAAATATGTCTGTCACACGCCCTGTTTCCGTTCCGAAGCGGGTTCCTACGGTAAAGACACGCGCGGCATGATCCGTCAGCACCAGTTTGAGAAAATCGAGATGGTGCAGGCGGTGCGTCCACAGGATTCCTATCAGGCCTTGGAGGAGCTGACCGGTCATGCCGAGACGATTCTGCAAAACCTTGGACTGCCTTATCGCGTCATGGCGCTCTGTACGGGTGATATGGGTTTCTCATCAGCCAAGACCTATGACCTGGAAGTCTGGTTACCTGGGCAGCAGAAATACCGTGAAATTTCGTCTTGCAGCAATTTCGAGGATTTCCAGGCGCGGCGTATGCAGGCGCGCTGGCGTAATCCTGAAACCGGCAAGCCCGAACTGTTGCATACCTTGAATGGATCAGGTCTGGCGGTCGGTCGCACGCTGGTGGCGATAATGGAAAATTATCAGCAGGCCGATGGTTCGGTGAACGTGCCTGAGGCCTTGCGTGGTTACATGGGTGGTGTGGACGTCATTAGAGCCGGCTGATCAGCTGTTGGCGTCGGTAGGCAGGTCGCGTGGCCGGATGAATTGACTGATCCTGGCGCAGTGCTGTGCCAGATCTGCCCAGTCTTTTGGTAGAGCCAGTCGGACGAAATTGGCCGTGGTCAGGAGTTTTCCGCGCTGGACATAGCCTTCGGCATCATCCGCCAGATATAACAGTAATTCTTCCAAACCAGGGTTGTGACCGATCAACAGGACATGTTGCTGTGTGGCAGGTATATCTGCGATGAACTGCAGCAGGATGTCGAGTGACGCCAGATAAAGTTGTTTGTCCCAGTGCACTATTTCTGAACTGAACCCAGCACCCGTAACAATTGCACGTGCGGTTTCGGCGGCACGCTGGGCCGGTGAACTGTAAATGACATCCGGTGTAAACGACTGTGTCCGCAGCCATGCGCCGATACTCGCCGCATCGCGTCGGCCACGCGCATTGAGCGGGCGATCGAAATCACTGCAGGTCTGATCCCAATCGGATTTGGCATGACGCAGAATGGCGAGTTCGCGCGTGGCTTTGTGACGTGGCATCTGTCAGTGTGAGATTTAAACGTTGCAGGCGCGCATGATCCCGCCGCAGCCCTCATGCGCCTTGGCGTGGTACAGCGCGCGATCAACCTGGGCCAGGATATCGTCCAGTGAATCGCCATGGGTGGGCGCCTCACCCAGGCCGATGGTGACACTGTATTCCAAGGCGTGCTCCTGGGCGCACCGGGCAACCTGCTGCTGTATCCGCTGGGCCACTGTTTCCGCTTGATCTACACCCGTTCCGGAAAGAATCAATACGAACTCATCTCCACCCATGCGGGCAGCGATGTCCGTACTCCGAATGGTGTCGCGTAGGATGCAAGAGAAGCGCTTCAGTACTTCGTCACCTGTTGCATGGCCGTGGGTGTCGTTAATGCGTTTGAATTTGTCCAAATCAGCGAACATCACCACCAACTGGTCCTGACGCTGCTGTCGTTGTACGAACAGATGATCGGCCGTCTCCAACAGGCTGCGACGGTTCATCAGTCCGGTAAGGGAGTCGATGCGACTGCGGTGTTCCAGTTGGGCGCGCGAGTGCTCAATCCGTCCCATCAGGATATAGGCATAGACCAGGATAATGCCGCCAAACAGATTCAGGAATAACAGTCCTGGTGAAACACTGGCGTTACTGTAGGCGTAGCGTAGGCTCAGGACCAGCATGGCCGCTGAGAAGCAGCCGATGAGTGATTCACGGAACAGTCCCATGCCATAGCGCATGCCATTGCCCAGCACGACCATGATGAAAACCAGGAGCGATGGTGGGATTGGATAGGGGTCATTGAGCACCGAAATGGACACAATGAAAATATCGATCCACATGGCAAGACGATAGCGTGCTGGTGAGATGTGCTCACGACTTGCATGCCAGAATAAAGCGCTGTTGGTGATGATATAGACGGCGTAGGCGGTATTCAGTTGTGCCAGCGTCATCCAGGTGGGTTCGATGCCGCTGGTGAAATTGAAAAACAGTATACCCAGGACAACGAACAAATAGCGTGTCAGAAACTGAAACATCTGTTCCGGCCAGCCGGGAGAGCGCAGCTGTGTCGCGCCCTCCGCATGGGAACGCCGATCCGGACGTGAACGGCGCTCAGCGCTTTGCGGCTGATCACCGAAACGCCGCTGCATTGAAGTAGATCGTGGCCTGAATATGTCCATGCAGATTATTTTGCCAGCTACTTATCGGAATTCTATGTCCCTATATGCAGGGATCCAGACTGAAGTCAGGCACGTTAGCCCAAATGCCAAAACCATGCAATATTGCAGTTTCTTAACCCGCTTTCAGGTCTGTTATAGCTGTTGCAGATGTCTTTCGAGTAGCGCCAATCTTGAGAAGGCTATTTCGCACTCGCTGGATTTATCCAGGGACTGCAATAAGTTGCGGCCTTCCTCGCAGATTTCGGCTAGCTGATTGGTATCGAAGATTCCCAAAGCTGCCGTGACAGCGGCTTCAGATTCGCTTAAAAGCGTTGGTACCAATTCATCGGCTTCAATAAGCGAGCCCGGGCGTATCAAATCGGCAATCAACGGTTGCTCTAGAAGCTGGAAGTGGGTCTCGCGCGCGATTTCCTCTTCACGTAGATTGCTATGAGCGGCCACATCATCGGCGGCGCCACGCCAGACGGCCTGCATGACAATACCGAGCAATTTTTTCAGTGCGCTCTTGAGTTGCTCTGTATCTCCGGCCAATCCACAACAACGCTCATAACCCTGATCCAGATCTTCTTTGAGCTTCAGGATGACTTCGCTGTCTTCTTGTGGGGATAGGTCAATGGCACGTTGGACCAGTGCACGGAAATCTTCCTGGAAGGCCAATGCCTCATCGGCATCGTGTCGTTGAGCAAGATTAATCTCAACCTGAAGGACGTGCTGTTTATCCCTAGGGAATAACGGGTTATTGGCTCGACGGATAAGTTGACGCTCATGGGCGCCGGGATAGGGGCTGAAGCTGAGTTTCATGGGGTAGCCTGGGTAAGGATGTAGGCTAAGTATACCCCGGGACCCCATGCTAATTTGGACTCTGTGTGTTTGGTGCCTGCATTGAAATAAAGTACCGCTGATATTCAATTAGGAGAATTTACCAATTATTTACATTCGCGGGCTTTATCTATCTTCAATCTGGCCGACGATAGCGGGACCAAGCCAAAATCTCTATGGTCGATCATAATGAAGTACAGACGATGATTGCCGTCAAACCAAAACTTAGCTACCAAACCTACAGGACCCTGCTTACGGTCGTTTCTTTCTGCTTGGTTGCGGCAGTTGTTGCTTGGACGGCGATGCTGCGTTACCAGGACTTCGTGAATTATCACCGTGCTATTGCGGCAGGTTCTGTTGGAGAGCTTGCCCATGTGATCGAGTCTACGATCACGGAACGACATCGTTTAGTTGCTCTATTTGTTGAAGATCATCTCGACCTTATCCGCGCCACTGCAAACAATCCGGATGAGGAAAGCTTTCAGACGCAGCTCAGCAGCCGGATCAAACGCCTGTTCCCGAATTATTTCACCTTCACGCTGGCGGACAAAAATGGGAACCCGCTGACCCAGGATTTTGATGGTTATGTGGGTGATTTGTGCCTTGATGATGTGCGCACCTATGCGCAAAGTGGCATTAATAAAGTACGTGTCCACCCTAATGCGTCAGTCTACCATTACGATGTGATGGCTAAATGGGGCGATAATAATGATGTTCTGCTGGTCAGCTTTCCGGCTGCAGATATGAGTGCTCTCCTGCGTGCCAGCGAAGCGCCTGGCCATCAATTGATGATTATATTTCCCGGCGAGAATAATTTATTGGAAATAACCTCCAAAGGCGCACGCGATAGCACGCCTATGGAGGACTATAGATTACCCAGCGATGTGCAAACGCGTATGCTTTTTTCGGCGGATATTCCTCGATCAAGATGGGTGCTGTCCGATTACATTGAGTACGAATTCTTAGACAATCATCGACGTGAGATGGTTATACAGTCAGCGAGTTTGATACTGTTATTTGGTATTTTTTGTCTGGCCATCTGGGTTGTCTTGCATAGAACTAATGTCGGTAGGGCGCAAGCGGAACGTGTCAGGGATGAGTTTGTTTCGGTGGTCAGTCATGAGCTGCGGACACCTCTAACGTCAATTCAGGGATCGCTCTCCCTCATGGCAGGCGGCGTCTGCGGCGAGGTATCCGACGAGGGCCGAAAATTGCTGACTATCGCGTTGAACAACAGCGATCGGCTGCGTATCTTAGTGGATGATTTGCTGGATATCCGCAAGATTGAGGCAGGTCGGCTGGAACTCGAATTGCAACGCATTGATGTCATGGATCTGGTACGTAAATGCGTGGAGCAGAATCAGGGCTATGCCCTGCGGTTCGATGTGCGTTTTGCCATTCGAGAAACAACCGAAGGGGTGGAAATAGTCGCAGACGCATTCCGGATTAACCAGGTAATGGGCAATCTACTGTCCAATGCCGCTAAATTCTCGCCACCAGGTGAAGTTGTCGATATTTTGGTCCGTAAAGTGGCAGGGGATCAGATTGAGATTGCCATACGCGATAATGGGCCTGGAATCGATCCTCAATTTCGTAGTCAGTTATTCCATAAATTTACCCAATTGGATGGGGGCAATACGCGTCAGGTCAGCGGTACTGGCTTGGGCTTAGCCATCGCAAAGGCTCTGGTTGAGGCTCACGGTGGTAGGG
>Ga0180009_10005493_pt1 | contig 13590 bp, 11 predicted proteins | sample OS_PC_MetaG_FD_123537 | JGI IMG/M metagenome (GOLD analysis project Ga0180009, IMG submission 123537) | Groundwater microbial communities from the Aspo Hard Rock Laboratory (HRL) deep subsurface site, Sweden - OS_PC_MetaG | ecosystem: Environmental > Aquatic > Deep subsurface > Groundwater... | reverse complement strand
TATAAAATGTTTGTTATTACAATACCTACTGGTGAGGTAATAGCACCACTACCAGCGCCTGAAGAGGCAGAAGAAGAAGCACCGCCAGTTCCTGAAGAAGCGGCACCTGAAGAGGCTGCACCGCCAGCACCGGAAGAGGCTGCACCAGCAGAAGAGGCGCCTGAAGAGCCAGCACCGCCACCAGCATAAATATCTTTTTTCCCCTTTCGTTTTCATTTAAACAATACTTGGATGTTCTAATTTGGCTTTTATAGAAGAAAGACAATAAAAAAAGTGAGGGGGTTATGTCAGATTTGGTAGAGGAACTCGCAGTATTCAGAAATGTCTTAGGTTACAGACTTGGCAGGATAAGATTTGAATGGCCAATTTTTCATGAGGAAAAGAAAAAAGGGTTAGGGGGGCTTTTAGGAAAGAAGGAAACAATAATAGAAAACAAACCTATGATGATTGCTCCCATGCTCATCAGAAAAGAGTATGTTGAGAAAGGTGAGGAAATAGTAAATGAGGTGCTGGTAAACACAGTGAAAAAAGCATTCAAACACAAGGAGGTAGTTAATAGTTTTGCAAAGGCACTTGTATTTCCCGGTTTCAAAGAACGTTTTTATCCGGCAGTAGGTGAGATGCCGTTAGAAAGAAAAAACATTTACTTTACTTATAAGGGTAAGGTCTTTAAGATACTCCCATCTTTTTTTTAGCTCCCAAAATTTTTTCAACATCTTCAGAACCAATATCCTCCTCCTTATTTATCCTCATCGCTACCTTTTCACAGTTCTCAAGCACCTTCCTGGGATTATAACCTGAAAAACTGCCAATCATTTTCATAGCATCCTCTTTGAACGGGTTGTTTCCTTCCGTCCTTGAATTAATTATCCCTATTACATCATTTTCCGATAGTTTACAAAGGGTTACAATCCTATCCCCAATCCTGTGTAAAAACGGTTCTGTAAGATTTGCCTGTTGAGTGCTTGATGCTGCAATCACAATCGATTTAATCATATTTTCATCATACATTCTCCTAAGCATCTCAGTGAATGATGATGTAAGATACTGTGCCTCGTCAATCAAAACAACAGCATTCTTTGGACAAAACCTCCTCCTGATTTTATCCCAAAACGAGCGATGTTTTCTCATAACAGTTTTGAAATCTTCTTCTGTCTTAACATTCATTCCATTTATATAAACCGCATTTTTAACAGCATTCTCTTTTAACCACAGAAGCAGGCTCGTTTTCCCAACGCCCACGTCACCTATTAAAGCAGACATAGTTTCACTCTCAACATAATTTATTAGCATCTCCTTTCCACTGTCCAAACCAATTAGGGCAGTATTTGGTTTTATGACAAACGGGTTCTCCAACCATCCAAATCGTATATACCAATACATTGAGGAACGAACGGCTTACGTCTTTTTAATGTTTTTGCATAGGACTCATTATCATTTGTGGTTTTCACAATTGAGAGTAGGGGCATCACCTTTATCATAAAAAGGTACATAATGAATTTTTATGAGAAGGCTGATGCAACCATTGGAACAAAAAACACTTACATTGAAAGAAAAGGGTGCGGACTACATTGATATGGATGTGAACTGGTTAAATAACAAATATTATATATTGAGAACAAGATAAACCTTTGTGGAAACCTATGAGATTAAGAAGTTCTAAGAGAAGCCTGGCAGAAACAAAGATAGATAGAATAATAGGAAGTGAACGGAAAAAAATAGAGAAAGGGAAAAAGGAGTTGAAGGAAAAAAAAGCCCAGTTTGTTATGAGAGAAAAAGCATTAAATGATGAAATAATCAAACTAAAAAATGAGAAAAAGAAACTGATGAAAATAATAGATAAAATGCAGAAAGAAAACATTGTCTCAGCATGGTCTGAGAAAATAGATGTTAAAAAGAAGGGGGAAAAATTAGATGGCAAAATTGAGGGATATATACCTGCAATTGAGGGGCTGAAAAAACAGATGGAACTATCTGATGAACTGAAAAGAGGGATAGATGAAGAAATTGAAAGAACGGAAGACATAGGGGAGAGAGAGCAGGCGTTACGTGAGGCTGGGGAAAAACTGAGAAACATAGAAAGAAGCACAGAAAAAAGGATTATGGAACTGTGCGCAAAGGAGTTAATGCTTGAAAAGAAAGAGAAGGATTTGAAAGAAAGAGAACTGAGTGTTCAATCTTCACCATTAAAAGGTGAAGGGATTACAGAATCAGAAAAAGAGAAACTGTTAAAGGAGAGGGGGGAATCACTTAATGAAAAAATTGAGGAATTAGGAGAATTGCATATTAAGGAAAGGATGCTGGAGGAAAAGGAAAAAAATCTTAAAGTCAAAGAAGAGAGCATAAAGAAAAGAGAGGAGGAAATAGAAAAGATAGAAGATGTTTTCTCAACGAGAAGACATAAAATAGAAACGGATGAGACTGTATTGATTGAGAGGGAGGGAAAACTGAAAGACTTAACCGGTAAAATGTTTGATGAAAAAATTGGTGAAAACGCAAACCTGATATCAGATATTTTAACTGAAAAAATGTTTTCTTTTAATGAAGTAAAAAATGCGACAAAACTATCATCAAACAGCATCTATGCAGCCATAGGCTGGCTTGCGAAAGAAAATAAAATAAGAATAGAGAATGGGGAATACAGTTTGGGTGCATGCAACATAAGTGATATCAAGGTAAAAGCTGATGAAATTGCTGATATTCTAAATGCGGAAATGATGCCAACATTATCATTAATAACCAACTCAACAAATTATAGTGAGCCTGAAATATATACTGCCCTGGGCTGGCTGGCCAGGGACAACAAAATCACGGTTAAGACGGATATTATCTGCCAGCCAGCAGAAAGATACAAAAAAATAATATCACTTAATGAAAAAGAAAAAAACTTGCTGAATAGGGAAATCAAACTGAGCAGTATGCAGACAAGTTTGGAGGAAAGGGGAAAACCTATTTCGGAGATAGAAACAACACTGATAGAGAGGGACAATGCACTTTCAGATAGAGAGAAAAAACTCGCAGAAACAGACGAAATATTAAAAGAGAAAGAAAAAGCATTAAAGGAAAAAGAGCAAGATATGGCTGAGGATATTGAGAAAATAAGAAACCTGGAAAACGAGGAGAAGGCACTTACAGAACTAAAAACACGTTTATTATCCAAAGAACAAATGCTGATGAAAAAAGAAAGATACATAGAGGTAAAGGAAGATAAACTTGTAAAAATGGAATATGGAATAGGTGCTATACAGAAGGCGTTAAATGAAAAAGAGGGGATAATAAATAGAAAGGAATCAGAACTTGAGAAAGCAATTGATGAAAAATATGTTAAAAGTGGAATAATCAGTGATAGGGAGAAACTGCTGGAGGAAGGAATTATTGCGTTGAAGGCAAAGGAAGAATTATTAAAAAAGGAGTATGAGGACTTAAATGACAGGCGGGAATACCTGAAGGAGCGCCTTGTGACGCTGGATGAGGAAACAAATACTCTGGAAAAAAATAAAAGAATGATGGAGGAAAAGGAGGAGCAGTTTGATGATAGAGAGAAGAATTTAGAAACAGAAAAACAGGCATTGGATAATACTAAAAATAAATTAGAGGAAAAAGAGAAGGAGCTAAATAAACAGTTCACATCCATAAAAGAAACGGAAGCAGAACTTAAAAACAGGGAGAAAGAGGTAGAGAAAATCAAGAAAAAAGAAAAAACTCTGATAGAAAAAGAGGAAGAACTCAATAAACAGGAAGAAGATCTCAATAAACAGTTCACATCCATAAAAGAAATGGAAACAGAACTTAAAAACAGAGAGAAAGAGATAGAGAAGATTAAGAAAAAGGAAAAATCTCTGATAAAAAAAGAGGAAACACTCAACCAACAGGAGGAGGAGCTTAATAAAAATTTCGCATCTTTGGAAGAAAAGGAAACAGAACTTAGAAATAGGGAAAAGGAAGTGGAGAATATCAGGAAAAAGGAGAAAGGTCTGATAGAAAAAGAGGAAGAACTCAAAGCCAAGAAAAAGGAATTAGATGAAAAAGAAAAACTGTTTTCTGAAGTAGAAAGGGGATTAAAGGCTTCGGGAAAGGAAAAATTAATACAAGAGCAGTACAGTTACTGTATTAAATGTGGGCGTAAAATAAAAGAAGGTGAAATGTATTGCAGTAAATGTAAAGTAAATCAAAAGGGTAAGGTGAATAAATGAAACTCTGTCCAAATTGTAGTGTAGAGCTGCCTGACGAAGCGGTGTTCTGCGGCGGCTGCGGGAAGAAAATAACAGATGAAATGAAATCTGAGAAAAAAGGGATTGCAGGCGCTGTAGAAACGAAACCTGAAAAGAAAGGACTTGCTGGTGCAGTAGAAATCGGCAAGATAGTGAAGGAACTCATAGAAAGGGAAAGAAGGATCAAAGAGGAAGAGAAATCCGTTAAAAAAATAGATGAGGCATTGAAATCAAAATCCGAAGAACTAAAAAACATGGAAAAAAACCTGGAAAAGAAATCAGCATTTTTAGAAAAAAGAAATGATGAAATTACAAAAAAAGAAAAAATGCTGGAGGATAAAAAGAAAGGGGTGAACATCAGGGAAAAGGAAGTGTCGGAAAAGGAAAAGGAAATTGAGGAAAAAATTAATGATTTAAATATAAGGGAGAAAGCAATCAGTAAAAATGAGGAAAAACTGATGGAAAAAAATGAGGATTTATCCAAAAAAATTAGTGATATAAATGCAAAAGAGCAGGTTCTGAAAGACAAAAATAAACAGACTGAGGAAAAGATCGTTGAGATAGAAGAGATGAAAAAATCGTTAGCAACCATGAAAAGATCATTTACAGCAAAGAAAAATGCTTTGATAAGAAAAGAAAAAAAACTTGCTGAAAAAGTAGAAGGGGTTAAAGAACAAACGCAATCTTTGGAAGAACGGGAAAAACAACTGAATGATGCAGAAAAACAAATCAAAGAAAAACTTATGATGATAGATGAGGAGAAGAAAACACTTACAGGTATGAAAAGGTCATTGACCGCAAAGAAAAACTACATGGTGAGAAGGGAAAGATTCCTTGCTGAAAAGGCAGAGCAGGTCAAAGAACAGGCGCAGTCCTTAAATGAGAGAGAGAAAGGATTGAACGACAAGGAAAATGTACTGAAGGAAAAAACAGATAATCTCAACAATGAACACAAAGATGTTTTGAAGATGAAACGCTCTTTGATTGGTAATAAGGCATATTTAAAAAGAAAGGAAAACCTGCTCGGTAAGAAAAGTGAGGAATTCAACTTAAAAATAAAAAAATTCATGGAAGAAAAAGAGAAACAGGAGAATCTTTTTGCTAAAAGGACACAGGAACTTAGCCTAAAAATAAAAGAATTCATAAAGGAGAAAGAGAAGAATCCGAACTGGGAAAAAAGGCTGCAAGATAAGGAAAAGGAACTTTTAAACAGGAAAAAAGAAATTGAGGAGAAGAGAGAAAGCAGGACAAAGGAGATTAATGAAAAAGAAAAAAATGTTGCTGAAAAGATTGATGAACTTAATGCAAGGATGAAAGAATTTATGGAAAGGAAGAAGGAAGCATTAGATATAGAGAAAACCTTGAAAGATAAAGAAAAAGAACTCCTGAACAGAGAAACAAAGGTAGATGCAAAAACAAAGGCTTTAAATGAGACGAAAAAGGATGTTTCTGATAAACTTGACAAACTCAGTGCTGAAAAGAAGGCGTTTATGAGTATGAAAAAGAAAGCCCCGAAAATGAATAAAATGTTTAAAAAGAGGGAAATGGAAATTTTAAGAAAACAGAAGGAAGTAAACAAGAAAACAGACATGCTGAGAAAAAAGGAGAAGACACTCAGCAGCAAAGAAAAGGATGTTAACAGAAAAATAAAGATATTAAGGGAGAAAAAATTCGGGCTGATAGAGAACGAAATTAAGGAAGAAGAAAAAATGCTGAAAGAAAAGGAAGCGAAACTGATAAAAAAAGAAGAGGAAATGCTGAAAAAAGAGAAGGAAATAAAAGAGATTGCAGGGAAAATACCTGTGTGTCCAACATGTAAAAACCTTCTCACTTATATAGAGAAATACAAAAGATTCTACTGTTACACTTGCAAAAAGTATACTTAAAAGCCATGGGGCAATATTTGAGGGATATGCTCTCAAGGGAGTAATTTTCCAACACCCTCTTTACATTTTATCGATAATATTAAATAATGACAATACTATCTAATTAGGGAGGGAAACCTATGCGTCATGAAGCACAAAATTTGTACAAAAAAGGTAAAGGATTAATGGCAGAACAGAAATATGAGGAAGCAATAAAGTGCTTTGAGGAATCAATCAGCCTTGACCCGAAATACAAGGAAGCATACAATGAGATAGGAAGAGCCAGGTTGGCATTAAACGGTGTGGATGATGCAGTAAGATATTTTACGCTTGCAACAATTGTTGACAATGATTATGCGGATGCATGGGCTAACAGGGGAACTGCAGAGCTTGTCAGAGGGAACTATGAGCAGGCTGCTAGATGTCTGGATGAGATAATAAGAATTAAGCCTGAGGATAAGGATGTCCTGCTTAGGAAGGGTAGGCTGATGATGCATCAGGATAAACTTGTAGACGCAGTTGAATGTTTTAACAGGATGCTGGAAATAGACCAGGGGTATAAGAGTGTTCTAACCGGTGAAGAGAACAAACTCCTAACAAAATTTAAGGCACTTCTGCCTAAGAAGGTATTGAAACTATCAAAAAAAATATGTATCATGGGCAATCCTGCTGTTGGTAAAACAAGCCTGATAAGAAAATATGTTTATGATGTCTTTGACGACAAATATGTTTCAACCATAGGAACAAAGGTCACAAAAAAGGTTTTAAGACTAAAAAACACGAAAGCAAAGGATGTGGAATTAACACTGTTGATATGGGATATTGCAGGTGAAAAAAATTTTAGAGACATCAGGTCGGTGTATTACAGTGGTGCGAATGCTGCCCTCATTGTTTCAGATGCCAGTAGGAGGGAGACATTAGATAGTATTATAGACTGGAAGGATTCCTTATTCAAGGTGACAAGTAAGATACCAATAGTATGCATAGGAAACAAAATCGATTTAACCTCCGAGTTCGGGGAGGATGATTGTGGAAGTATTGCATCAAGCCTTGATGCACCCTATTTTCTTACAAGCGCCAAGACCGGTGAAAGTGTAGAAAATGCTTTTTTAGCATTATGTAACAGACTGGTCGAAGGATAAAATGGAATGGCAGAAACTGCTGGGGCTAGATAAGTATGGTGGAATATGTTGAAGAGGATAAGCGGATAGAAGAAGAAAGGGCAAAGGAAAGAAAAGAACAAATGTTGCAGATAAGCAGTATGCTTAAAGATTCTATCACAGAAAGCATAGGAGTAAATAAAGTAATATTTAAAACAACACCCCATAGGATTTATATAGCAGAAAAAACAGGTCTTATAGGAAAAAAAATATTAGGATGGATAGACTGCACACCGGGCTGGTTTTTATTAACTTTTACTGTTGAAACAATGGATGACAGAATACAACACGCTGTACAGAAAGTTACCAAAAAACTAAAAGACGAAGAGGAAAAGGGAGAAATAAAATCCGCTAACCTAAAAATAAAACTTGTCAGAATAAATAAAACAGAGAAAAGTTATACGATAAAAAAACAGCAGAAACTAATGTTTCTCATTATAATGGGATTTATACTGTCAGTCATTATCATACTATATTTGTTCATGGTTTCGCCATAATTTGTATTAGGGACTTGAGTTAGTTTGAAAAAGGTGAAATGGCAAAGTTAATGATGAACATGGAATCCAATATGTTCACTCAAGAATATATGTTAATGAAAAGATTACCAAAAGTTAAATTTCAAAGAGATAATCCCAAAGATGCTTTTTACACACTCTGACATAGCAAGGCAATACATAAATTTTTATATCAGAAACACAATTCAGTATGTAGATAGATTACAATAGGAGGTTTATCATGGCAGCACCAAAGGCAGCAATCCCTAAGGGAAAAGCAGATGAAGAAGAGATTAAAAGACGAGAAGAAGAGCTTAAAGAAAGGGAAGAAGAGCTTAAAAGAAAAGAATCACAGATTAAGCAAAAGGAAATGAGGCGAAGGGTTGAACCTGCAAGGATAGAAGAAGTCAGAAGGACCGAGACAAAGAACACTGAGAACATTACGTATATAGGTATTGATTTCGGAGCATCCAGATTTGCATTATCTACAAGTGATGGCATAAAAAGGATGATCCCAACAGTTGTAGGCTGGCCAAAAGACGAGGTTGCCAGAGAATATCTTAGAAAGGACGTAATTTTTGGTGAAGACGCATTAAAAAACAGACTGGCACTGGACATTCACTACCCAATGGAAAAAGGTGTTATTGAAGAGGATGAAACAGGAAGAGGTGTGGATGCTGCAAGGGAGATTTTTGATTATATGATAACAGCATTAAAGGAGGCTAATAAAAAAACCTTCTGTGTTATAGGTGTTCCTGCACAGGCAAGTGTATCAAACAAGCAAACATTGGTAGAGGTAACAAAGGGCATTGCAGATGCTGTTATGATTACAAGTGAGCCATTTATGGTTGCATATGGTGCAAACAGGCTCAACAATGCTTTGATAGTGGACATAGGTGCAGGTACGATAGATTTGTGCAGGGTGCATGGAACAATGCCTACTGAAGATGACCATAGAACAATAGCCAAGGGTGGGAATTACATAGATGAACAAATCCTGAGACTTGTTACAGAGAAATATAAGGGTGCGCAGGTTACAAAGGTGATGGCGAAGAGATGGAAGGAGCGTTATGGGACAGTATTAACACCAAAAAGACCTATAAATGTGGAATTTCCGATTGGAGGCGTACCCTCCCTGGCTGACATAACCCCGCAGCTGGTGGAAGCGTGCAAAAGTATAGCAGGGGACATAGCGCTTGGGATAAAGGAATTGATATCAACATTTGACCCTGAGTTTCAAGATGAAATGAGAAAAAATGTTTTCCTCTCTGGTGGCGGTAGCCAGTTGATTGGCTTATACAGAGTACTGGAGGACGAACTGGAGGATATAGGTGTAAGTCCTATAACTGTTGTCCCTGATCCATTATATTGTGGTGCGAATGGTGCATTAAAACTTGCAAGAGATACACCTGTAAGTTACTGGGAAGAACTGATGCTAATGTGATTTGTACCCATCTTTAAGTTTATATGTGCATTCTTTTGCCATTCTTGATTTGGCATAGTTCGGATTTATGCTTAAGGCGTTATTGTATTCTATTATGGCCCTGTCAAAATTGTTTTTGGTGAGGTAAACATCACCTTTATTATGGTATGCACCAACAAGATTAGGCTTTAAATTCAATGCTTGGTTGTAGTCCTTTAATGCTTTTTCATACATTTTTTTATCAGCATACATGCTTCCTCTGTTGTTTAACAGAACTGCTATCATTTCCTTTTTTGACAGGTTCCTCAGGTACACGCCTTCCTTCAGACATTTCTTGGGCAGATTATATTTTGATACATAGTAGTCATCTGAAAACTCGCATCCCATCATAGCAGGGTCTATGTTTCTTCTGTATTCTCTGTCATCCCATCTTAGAATAACATGGCCCGGCAGATATATGCCATAAACTGGTAGTTTCAGTCTCCCAAATACTGACAAGTACAGTGTAGAAAGGCCTAAGCAGTTTCCTTTTTTACTATCAATAACCTTGTTCAGGAAAAACTGTTCAGACACATCAAATTTTTCAACACTGAATAGATATGTATTTATCTCTCTTATTATCATCTCAGCGTTGTTTATCCCTGCAATTATTTTTCCAATATTGTCGGTTATCCTCTCAATTATTCCTAAATATTTTGAAACAGTAAAATCCTCAACTAAAAATACTGCTTCTCTGCTTAAAACAAGTGCAGATTCATCAATGTTTATATCTTCTGCTTCTAAAACATCATCCAAACATATTAAATTATATTTACCATTTCTTCTAAGATAATTTAGCATTTTCATTTCAACCATTTTCTGAAGCCCTCAACAGTAATCGATACTGTGAAATTATTACTCTGTTACCCCCCCTTCAATAAGTGAAAGTAAATGCTCATGTGTTTTTGCAGCGTCACTGAGTTTTCTCTCTATGGTTTTTCCCCCTTCTTCTGTATGGGTATATATCATGGATTTCATATCCCCCCCTAACTCAACATTTAGTATGCCATCCTCTTTTAATGAATGCAAAAGCGGGTAGACTGTTCCATGGCTTAAAGAAACATGGAAGCATCTGTGGATTGTTTTGATGATGTGAAGACCAGACATAGGTTTTTTGTATAATATAGCTAGTACAATGGTTTCAAGGGAGCTTTTCACAAAATTCTCAAGTGTTTCTTGGGATATCACATCCGGTGTTTTTTTGCTTTTTTGTGTACTCCAGAACCTTGGCAGCATCACAGTATTCTCATTTTTTGTTGACATCACAACCTTCTTGTGGATTTTTATCAGATCTTTTATGGAATCATAATCTAATGAGGAAATCCTGAAAGAGTTTATAGTAGTGAACGATATTTTCCTTTCAAGCATCTTTCTTTTCAAATCAATTATTTTGTCTATTTCGCTTGATGCTGCTATGCCCCCATAATCTATCAGCACCCTCAAAGTAGAGTATCCCCTATCTTCTATTAAATCATACATTTCATTTAGTTTAGTGCCTATTCTACCTATGCAAGTTGATATGTATTCTTTTTCCTTGCCTTTTTCCTCTATGAGTTTCTCCTCTATGTCAAGCAAATGTAGTTGCCCCTTCTCAACATACTCCCTGAATGTGCTTTGAAATGAGAGCTTTGCTTTTTCTTTCGGAAAAGCATAAAGGCACAACCCGTTCTCTTCCAAGCCCCCATGTATAAACGTTAAATATGCGTGTTCTCTCTCAACATTTTCACCATACAGAAACAATATCTCATCCCCTTTGTGTAGCTCATCGAAGAGTACAATCTTTCCATTACCTGGTAATGAGAGAAATTCCTTCTTTTTACTCATATTCATGCCCCAGGATTGACAAACCATTAATGTCTATGCCTATCTGATACTTTCTTCTGTTGTGTTTTGTTGCCCTCATCTTCTCAATCTGCATGTAGATTGTAACATCTTCTTTCACCCTCATAGCCCCCATGTTAATGATACCATCTGCTAAAAAGCGTTCACCAGCATGCACCCCAGCATCTTCTCCCGTTTCTTTCTCTAATATTACAATAGATGTAAGCCCGTATCTTTTGAATGTATCAAAAAAATTGTACATTTCCATTCTCAGATTTGTTAACTCCATTAGTGAGTAAACAGCATTCAACGAATCTACTGCGATGCAGGTAAATTTTTTTTCTTTTTCCTTGTAAAATTTGATAACGTCCTCAATCCCTTTGATTACATTTAGTTTCTCTCCATTCTCCTCTTCATATTCCCTTCTGATGGTTTGATAATCAAAGATTTTCAACATTGGACAAATGTTTATACCAAGGCTTTTCATATTCCTTTCATGACTTGCTTTTGATTCCTCCAATGTTATGTATACTCCAACTTCGTTTTTGCTTGCAAGATAGTTTGAGAGAAGTGTGTATGCAACACTGGATTTTAATGTCCCAGGTCCTCCTGTCACAAGGATTGTTGAACCTTCTGGTATATCTGTGTAGATAATATTATTCAGCCCTCTGATAGTATCCCTAAACATTGTCTTACCTCCTTCCCCCTATTTGCATAGGTAATAATAAAAGTTTCCATATTATCAGTAGTTCCGAAAATGTTCTTCGACTATAAAGGGTGAACTACCCCTCCCTGCCATTAGGCATCACCGCCTAATGTCGAGGGAGGGGCTTCCTACGAGTGCATTACCAACTGGTAAGCCTGTTTGTCGTAGATTACCAGCAAACTGCTGATAGCCCGTCCACTTGACATTCTGCGATAGGAAACGGTACATGATGTTGATAGAACTATTCCTATCACGGTCTATGTTGTTTCCACAATCGCACACCATAATCCTCTCCCAAACTGGCATGTCATGTTCCTTCCCACAGACATAACATGTTTTAGAGGTTTTTCGTTCACTGATTTCTATTACCCTTTTACCCACAAATTCTGCTTTGTAGGTTAGAAATCCTGCGAACCTTGAAAGGTATCCCTGATTCTGTGTTGAACGATTCAGACCACTATTTGTTTTATTTGACCGTGCCATTCCTTTCACATTCAAATCCCCAATAATAATGGTGTTCGCTCTGGTGTTATCCACCATCTTCCTCGACAATTTGTGCTCAAAATCCCGTATCTGATTACCACACTTCCTCTTACATTTCCTGAGAGATTTATGAACCCTTTTCCATCGGTTGCTATACTTTTTACAGTGGTCACGCCCCGATTGTATCGCATCAGTTTTTTTATTCCAGTATTTATCGGGTCTCGGATTCTTCACCTCGAAGAATCTGCCCTGTGTATTCACAGCAGACACAATTTTTGTGACACCCAAATCTACTGCCTGATACAAACCATTATCCTCATAGGGTTTTTCAGGAACTTCATGTGTGATGGATAAATAGAATCCATCGCCATTATTGTAGATGGTGATTTGATATATTTTTGTGAACTTGAATTTTTCTGGTATCTCAAAACATAAGGGGGCATTATTGTAGAAATGTGTCAGATTCACTGTGCTGTTTTCAACCCCGAAACCACTCTGATTATATGTCATAGTTGTGAAATATTTTTTTCCCCTATATCTCGGTGGTTCTGCATCACTATGCCCATGCTTTCGCAGGACATAGGAGGATTTGTAATTCGCACTCAGACTCCGCAGTATCATCTGCAACACCTTAGAATACACCCACCCGTATTCAGGATATTGCTGTTTCAGTTTCGGCAAATCATTCTGCTGTTTAGTATAACTCACACTACAACTTTGCTCTTCCCATGCTTTTATTCTTTCAGACAATGCGAAATTATATATAAGTCTGCATCTCTCAGAGAGATGCCACAGCACATCCTCCTGCTCCTCTGTTGGAAATATCCTAATCTTTTGAGTTAGTTGCATATTTTCATCAACCTATTTATTATTTCATCATATGTTTCTCTTTTTGTGATTCGCATCTTTTTCATTTTTTCCAGAGTTTTCCTTTCAATCTGGATTGTCGTTCTTTCTTCCATACATAAGATATACATAAGCAAATATATATGCTTTACTATTCGCCTCTCATCCCCCACCTTTCGGAGAGGGACTTCTCGGCGATAAAGTTAAATTCTTGTACGCCATACAAGACTACGGGATGGGACACCCCCATGGTCTGTACAATATACTTACAACAGGAAAAAACCTAGGATGGTTCAACCATACATTTTCAATTACCTCTGAGAAAACGTTTGACACGGATTTCACACCCTTCTCCAATGAGCATTTTTTAGCGGTCTCAAAAGCATTTTCACCCATTCTATCCCTTATTTCAGGTTTTGATAATAAATACATGATTTTTTCAGAAAGCTCAGTGTGTTTTTTAGGGGTGAACAGTAAACCATTTTCATTTTCTCTGACAAGTTCTGAGATGCCTGTGCCCGTGCTTATTATGCACGGTTTTT
>Ga0180009_10005492_pt1 | contig 13594 bp, 13 predicted proteins | sample OS_PC_MetaG_FD_123537 | JGI IMG/M metagenome (GOLD analysis project Ga0180009, IMG submission 123537) | Groundwater microbial communities from the Aspo Hard Rock Laboratory (HRL) deep subsurface site, Sweden - OS_PC_MetaG | ecosystem: Environmental > Aquatic > Deep subsurface > Groundwater... | reverse complement strand
TGACGTCGTTGGCGATGTAAATGAAAACCGGTTTATCTTGATTGACTAAACCAAACAGCCGGGCTTCGACCGGGTAGCGGCTGCCATCGCGGCGGCGGCAATGTGCATTGAGTGCGGTGCGCCTTTTTTTGCCGTTTCTCAGCAAGGTAAGCAGGGTGTTGAATGGCCGCTCATCTTCCGGGACCAGACAATCCAGTGGCGTCATCTTCTTCAGCGCTTTGAGCGAATACTGCAGGTTATTCGCTGCGGATGGATTGGCCTGAAGGATACCCAGGGTATCCGCATCAAAAACCAGCACCTCGGCAGCCGATTCCTGCAGGATCGCTTTTAACAGCGTGCCTTCGTCATCTTTGAATGTAACCATGCTCCCCTCTTTGCCGAATCGATAACGATCTGAGTCGTTTTGATGGCGTCATTATGGCTAGGTTTTACGGATGTTGGACATTTGTCGGGTGGAAGAGGGCGTGCTCCCCGGTTTGTCTGACTTGAAATCAAGGATATTCCCCCACATCTACTAAGCTCATTATTGAGGGAATGCCGTATGCTGACCACCCGACCCGCTGCCGTTGCGGGAATGTTTTATCCCGACAGCCCGATTGCGCTCAAGCAAACGCTAGCGGAAATGCTTGCGAATGCCAAAGTGGTCGAGTTGTCGAGCGCGCCGAAGGCACTGATCGTGCCGCATGCCGGTTATGTTTATTCCGGCCCTGTCGCTGCCTGTGCGTATGCCCTGCTGAGCAAACTGCGTGGCCGCATCCACCGGGTGGTGCTGCTCGGTCCCACCCATCGTGTGTCTGTGCGGGGGCTGGCGTTGCCTGAGGCGGACCGTTTTGCTACCCCGCTTGGCGAGGTACAACTGGATCGCGAGGGGATGCAACTTCTATCCGCGCTTCCGCAGGTGACCCAAAGCGCCGCCGCGCACCAGATGGAACATTCGCTGGAAGTGCAGTTGCCTTTTCTGCAGCAGGTGCTGGATGATTTCCAGTTGCTGCCGCTGGCGGTGGGCGAGGCCACTGCTGAAGAAGTGGCCGATGTGCTGGAAAAGGTATGGGGCGGCGATGAAACGCTGATTGTGATCAGTTCCGACCTGTCGCATTTTCTGCCTGACGCGCTTGCACGTCAGGTGGATGGTGGAACGGTTGATGCCATTCTGGCGCTGAACCCCCATCTTAATCACGAGCAGGCCTGCGGCGCCACGCCGGTTAACGGCCTGCTGCTGGCGGCGCGCAAGCATGGTTTGCATCCGGTGGTGCTGGATGTGCGTAACTCCAGCCAAACCGCCGGCGATCCTGATCGGGTGGTGGGTTATGCAGCTTTTGCTTTTCAGGCAGAAGCTGAGACGGATCGGCTGGACGTCGACAAAGGCGCTACCCTGCTGAAACTGGCGCGTTCCGAAATTGCATCGAAACTGGGGCAAACAGTGCCATCCACCAAACAGGCGAGCTGGCTGGCCGAACCCGGTGCGAGTTTCATCACCCTGACCCGGCAGGGCGCTTTGCGCGGCTGTATCGGCACCCTGGAGGCGCATCGGCCACTGGGGCTGGATGTGCGGGAAAACGCGATGGCTGCGGCCTTTCACGATCCCCGTTTCATGCCGCTGACGCTTGCGGAATTTGAGGATATCCGCGTCGAGGTGTCGCTGCTTTCGCCAAGCGAGCCGCTGGTCGTGATGAACGAGGAAGAAGCCCTGGTCAGCCTGCGGCCCGGCATCGATGGCGTGGTGTTTGAGTATGGGCACTACCGCAGCACCTTCCTGCCGCAGGTGTGGGAACAGTTGCCCGAGCCAGCTGAGTTTCTGGCGCATCTCAAGCGCAAGGCGGGTCTGGCTGCAGATTTCTGGGCTGATCAGGTGAGGCTGTCACGCTACACAGTGACCAAGTGGAAGGAGGGCAGCACATGAGCATCCCTGAATCGCATTACCCGGCGCGCTGGTGGCATGCGCTGCCCGACGGCCGCATCCAGTGCGACCTGTGCCCGCGCGACTGCAAGCTGCACGAAGGGCAACGCGGCCTGTGCTTCGTGCGCAAAATGGAAGACGGCAAGATGGTGCTCACCACCTATGGCCGCTCGTCGGGGTTTTGCATTGATCCGATCGAGAAAAAGCCACTGAATCACTTTTACCCCGGCTCGTCGGTATTTTCCTTTGGCACCGCCGGCTGCAACCTCGCCTGCAAATTCTGCCAGAACTGGGACATTTCCAAATCGCGCGAGACCGATACCTTGATGGACCAGGCGTCGCCGGACGAAATCGCCGCTGCCGCCGAACAGAGCGGCTGCAAGAGCGTGGCCTTTACTTACAACGACCCGGTGATCTTCGCTGAATATGCGATGGACGTGGCGGATGCCTGCCATGCGCGCGGACTCAAGACCGTGGCGGTCACCGCCGGATACGTCCACGATGAGGCACGGCGAGCGTTCTTCCCCAAGATGGATGCGGCCAACATCGACCTCAAAGGCTTCACCGATGCGTTTTACGTCAAGCTGACCGGCAGCCATCTGCAACCGGTGCTCGACACGCTGATCTACCTGAAGCGTGAGACGAACGTCTGGTTCGAGATCACCACGCTGCTGATACCCGGCCACAATGATTCCGACACCGAAATCGAGGCGATGAGCCAATGGATCATGCGCGAACTCGGCCCCGATGTACCGCTGCATTTTTCTGCCTTCCATCCCGACTGGAAAATGCAGGATGTGCCGCCCACGCCAGCCTCGACATTGACGCGCGCGCGCGATATCGCGCTTAAAGCCGGGCTGCATTATGTTTACACCGGCAATGTGCACGACACCGCGGGCGGCACGACCGCCTGCCCGAGTTGTCATGAGCCGCTGATCGTGCGCGACTGGTATCGCATCGATCAATACAACGTGACTCCGGAGGGCCATTGCCCACATTGCGGCACCGCCATCGCCGGCCAGTTCGGCGCATTCAATCACCCCTTCGGCAACCGCCGCATTCCGATTGCCATGCATCCGGATCAGCGGCCATGACAGCCCCCACGCTGGTCCATATTCCCGCCGGCAGCGTCACCATAGAAGGCATGCTGGAGATTCCCGAACAGGCTGTCGGGCTGGTGCTGTTCGCCCATGGCAGCGGCTCGTCGCGTCACTCGCCGCGCAACAATTACGTTGCCGGCGTGCTGCGGCAGGCGGGGGTCGGTACGCTGCTGATGGACCTGCTGACGCCGGAAGAAGACCGCGACTACGAACGCCGCTTCGACATCGCGTTGTTGACGCAACGTCTGATGGATGCGGCACGCTGGGTCATTTCCCAGGCAAACACGAGCGAGATGCCCCTCGGTTTTTTTGGCGCCAGCACTGGCGCGGCGGCCGCACTCGAGGCGGCCGCGATTCTGGGTGATGAGGCCAGAGCTGTAGTGTCGCGTGGCGGTCGCCCGGATATGGCGAGCCCCGAAGTACTGGCGACCGTCACAGCGCCGACCCTGTTGCTGGTTGGTGGCCTGGACGACGTTGTCATCGATCTCAACCAGCAGGCTTACGACCAGTTGCGCTGCAAAAAAGAATTGGTCATCGTCCCCGGCGCCACCCATCTGTTCGAGGAACCCGGCACGCTGGAAAAGGTGGCGCACCATGCCGCGGCCTGGTTCAAGCACTACTTGGGCTGAGCATCACGGCAGACGCGCTGGCTGGCCGCCACAGGCCGTGGCATGATGAACCGCATGTCTACGGTGAATGATGATTCCGCCATTTTTGTCGCCCACGGCCTCACCAAGGTGTATCGGATGGGCGAAGTCGAGGTGCACGCGCTGCGCGGCATCGATCTCACCCTCAATCGTGGCGAACTGGTGGTGCTGCTCGGGCCTTCGGGCAGCGGCAAGTCCACGCTGCTGAACATACTCGGTGGGCTCGACGCACCAACCGGCGGCGAGGTGCGTTATCTCGATCACATGCTGACCGGTGCGTCCGAATCCGAACTGACCCGCTTTCGCCGCGAACACGTCGGCTTCGTGTTCCAATTCTACAACCTGATTCCCAGCCTGACCGCACGTGAGAACGTCGCTGCGGTGACTGAAATATCGGCTTCGCCGATGCGTCCCGAAGAGGCATTGGGTCTGGTGGGGCTCGGCAATCGGCTTGACCATTTTCCGGCCCAGCTTTCCGGCGGCGAGCAGCAGCGCGTGGCAATTGCCCGCGCCGTTGCCAAGAACCCGGCGGTGTTGTTGTGCGACGAGCCCACCGGCGCGCTCGATTCGACTACCGGCGTGGTGGTGCTCGAGGTGCTGGAGAAAGTAAATCGCGAACTCGGCACCCTGACTGTTCTGATCACCCACAATGCCGGTATCGCCGATATGGCGGATCGGGTGATCCGGCTGTCCGACGGCAAGATCGCGGACATCCATCCCAACCCAACGAAGAAGGCAGCACGCGAACTGGCCTGGTAGGCATGCTCTTCAATGAAAACCCTCGACCGCAAACTCTTTCGTGACCTCTGGCACATGCGTGGCCAGGTGCTGGCGATTGCTGCGGTGATCATGGGCGGTGTCGCCACCATGGTGATGTCGCTCTCCACCTACGATTCGTTGGCCACGACGCGCGACCGTTTCTACAGCGAATACCGGTTTGCCGAGGTATTCAGCAGCCTGAAGCGGGCACCCGAAACGCTGGCCGATCGGCTCGCTGTCCTGCCGGGGGTGGAACGCCTGGAGACGCGTGTCCGGGCAGGGGTGAAACTGGAGGTGGTGGGGTTCAGCGATCCCATTACCGGCCTGCTGCTGTCGCTGCCCGATGTCGGCGAGGCGCAGCTCAACACCTTGTACCTCAAACGCGGACGCACGGTGCAACCGTGGAGCACGGACGAGGTGGTACTGTCCGACACCTTTGCCGATGCGCATGGGTTTCAGCCGGGCGACACGCTTGCTGCCATCATCAACGGCAAGCGCAAGCGGCTCACGGTGGTCGGTGTCGCGGTGTCGCCGGAATACGTCTACCAGATCGCGCCCGGTTCCATGTTTCCCGACTTCAAGCGCTATGGCGTGCTGTGGATGGGGCGCAATGCCCTGGCTGCGGCCTACGATATGGAGGGTGCCTTCAATCAGGTCAGCTTGACGCTGGCGCGCGGCGCCAACGAGCAGGACGTGATCGACCGCGTCGATGCCATCCTGGCCGATTTCGGCGGCACCGGCGCTTACGGGCGCAAGAATCAGTTTTCCAACCGCTTTCTCAGTGAGGAACTGAAAGGCTTGAAGACCATGGCCACCGTTTTTCCGGCTATCTTTCTGGGCGTCGCCGCCTTCCTGCTTAATGTGGTGCTGAGCCGGTTGATCGCGCTGCAGCGCGAGCAGATCGCCATCCTCAAGGCCTTCGGCTATAGCAATCTGGCTATCGGCGCGCACTTCGTCAAACTGGTATTGCTGATGGCGGTTCTGGGCGTGGCGGCCGGGGTGGCGCTCGGCGCCTGGTTTGGCCAGGGGCTGTCCAATGTCTACACGGAAACGACGTTTCGGTTTCCTTATCTGGATTACCGCATCAGTCTCGAAATCGTGCTGATCGCGTTTGCGGTTGCGGGGTTGGCTGCGGTCAGCGGCACCTTGCTGTCTGTGATGCGCGCTGCGCGCCTGCCACCGGCCGAGGGCATGCGCCCGGAAATGCCGGTGACCTATCGAACCACCTTGCTCGAGCGCATCGGCCTGCAGCGCTGGTTTTCCTCGCCAACGCGCATGATTCTGCGCCACATCGAGCGACGGCCGCTGAAGTCGCTGCTGACGGTGCTCGGCATCGCCTGCGCCTGTGGACTGATGATGGTGGGCAACTACCAGAAAGGCGCAATCGACTTCATGGTCGACGTGCAATTTCGCCAGGCTTCGCGCGAGGACCTGGCGCTCGCCTTCATCGAACCGACCTCAGGGCGAGCGCTGCACGAGTTGGCCGCGCTGCCGGGCGTCGATTCGGTGGAAGGCTTTCGCGATGTGCCGGCGATTCTGCGTTTCGGGCACTACCATTACCGTGGAGCGCTGTTCGGCATCCAGCCGCAAGGCCAGCTTCATCGCTCGCTCAACCGCAGCCTGGAGCCGGTTGCGGTTCCGCCGGGTGGGGTGGTGCTGACCGACTATCTGGCCACCAACATCCTGCATGTCAAACTGGGCGACATGCTGACGGTGGAAGTGCTGGAGGGCAGCCGCCCGGTGCGGCAGGTGCCGGTGCTTGGCATTACCCAGCAATATATGGGGGTGTCGGCCTACATGCAGCAGGATTCGCTTAATGCACTGATGCGCGAGGGCAATACGGTGACCGGGGCCTATCTGGCGGTGGCGCCGGGTGCGGAAGCAGCATTGTATGACCGCTTGCACGACCGCCCGCGCGTGCTCGGCATGGTGGCCAACGCGGCGGCGATCAAGAGCTTCTACGCCACCATGGGCGAGTTCATCCTGTTCTACAACATGGTGTCCACGCTGCTGGCCGCTGCAATTGGCTTTGGCGTGGTCTATAACAGCGCGCGTATTGCCCTGTCGGAGCGCGGCCGCGAGCTTGCCAGTCTGCGGGTGCTGGGCTTCACCCAGGGCGAGATCGCCTATATTTTGCTGGGGGAACTGGCGCTGCTGACGCTCGCCGCCATACCCGTCGGCTTCCTCGTCGGGGCAGGGTTGATCGGCATTCTGGTGCTGTCTTTCGATAGCGAACTTTACCGGCTGCCGATGCTGCTGACACCGCTCAACTACACTATGGGGGCGACGCTCGTGATCGTCTCCGCGCTACTCTCCGGCCTGCTGCTGTGGTTCCGCATGGGTCGGCTGGATCTGGTGGCGGTTTTGAAAACACGCGAATAGGACAACAATTCATCATGCAGCTACGCGCAAAAATCGGGATGTTGGTAACCGTGGTGCTGGTCGCGGGGGGGCTCGTTTACGGGTTCATGCCGCGCGCGCTGCCGGTGGATATCGCCACGGTGGTGCGCGCGCCACTCACGGTGTCAGTGGAAGAAGAGGGCAAGACCCAGGTCATGGAGCGCTACTTGGTGTCGGCGCCGGTGGCAGGTTACGTTCGCCGCATCGATCTCAAGGCGGGCGATGCCATCACAGCCGGACAGGTGCTCGCGGTGATCGAGCCCGCTCGTGCCAATGCACTTGACCCACGTACGCGTGCGCAGGCGCAGGCGCAGGTGAACGCCGCCCGGGCTGCACTGGCTGTTGCTCAGCAAAACGCCCGTGCCACGACCGCTGCTGCGCAACTGGCGAAACAGGAGCGGGTGCGCGCCGAATCTCTGCGGCAATCCAATTTCTTGTCCGCCCAGGCGCTCGACACGGCACGCAGCGCGGAGACGCGCGCCCAGGCGCTCAAGCAGGCTGCGGATCATGCGGTCAAGGTGTCACGCTTTGAACTGGACATGGCACGCGCCGCCGTTGCCAACGCGGCTCGCCTGCAGGCAGGTGGCGCGGCTGAGCAATTTCAGGTGCGCGCGCCGGTGGCGGCACGCGTACTCAAACTGTTGCAAGAAAGCGAGGGCGCGGTGGCGACCGGCCAGCCGCTGCTCGAAATAGGCAACCCCGAAACGCTGGAAGTCGAGGTGGAAGTGCTGTCCACCCACGCGGTAAAAATCGCACCTGGCTCCAGGGTGATCCTCGACCGCTGGGGCGGCGAGAAGGCTGTGCAGGGCACGGTGCGCGTGGTGGAACCGAGCGGCTTTACCAAGGTGTCGGCGCTGGGCGTCGAGGAGCAGCGGGTACGCGTCATCGTTGACATCACCTCGCCGCGCGAGGCATGGCAGCGTCTGGGGGACGGCTACCGGGTGGAAGCCAGTTTCGTGTTGTGGGAAGGTGCGGACGTGCTGCAATTGCCGACCAGCGCGCTATTCCGTAACGGTGAGGGCTGGGCCGTTTTCACGGTGGAAGGTGGGCGTGCCCGCTTGACCCTGGTCGAGACCGGCCAGCGCGCGGGGCTGACGACCGAAGTGCTGTCAGGGCTCGCTGCGGGCACCCGGGTCGTTAGCCACCCTGACGATACGCTCAGTGATGGCGTGCGCATCAAGCCGCGTTAGGGCTCAGCCTTTTCTGAGAATGGCCTCGACTTCCGAATCATCAATCTGCGGAAAGTCGGCATAGAACTGTCCCACAGCCTGAAACATGATCGGTGCCTGCAGGCATATCACCTCGTCAGCATAGGAACGGATCTTTGCCAGTGTGTCAGGCGGCGCCACCGGCACCGCACAAATCAGGTGTGACGGCTTCTTCGCCCGCAACGCGTGCAGCGCAGCAATCATGGTGGAACCGGTTGCAAGGCCGTCGTCCACCACGATGACGATGCGGCCCTCAGGATCGATCGGCGGTCGGATCGGCGTGTATTGTGCGCGCCGCTTGCGCAGGGTGGCCATCTGGCGTGCCTTTTCCTGTGCGATGTACTCCGGTGTCGCTCCGGCTGAGGCTGCATAGTCTGCAATCGTTGCCCAGCCGCTTTCGTCCATGGCGCCAATGGCGAACTCGGGGTTGCCTGGCGCGCCAAGCTTGCGCACCAGCACCACATCCAGATCGCCTTGCAGGGCATCGGCGATGCGCCTGGCCATGGGAACGGCGCCGCGCGGAATGGCGAGAATCAGAGGATTCTGCCCTTTGTGCTCGGCCAGACGCGCGGCCAGTTTGTCAGCGGCTTCGTTGCGGTTGCGGAATAACATGGCACCCCCTTTCTTTGAAAGATAGCAAAGAAAAAGGGCCCGTCATTATCGACGAGCCCTTGCGAACGGTTTTCAGCCGTCCGGGTTTTTATTCCTGATCAGCTGAATCGTGCGGGAGGACGTGCACCACCTGAATAAGCTTCCTTGTGGCGGAAGTTGATGCGGCCTTTGGTCAGGTCGTAGGGCGACATTTCGATGGTGACCTTGTCGCCGGCCAGGATGCGGATACGGTGCTTGCGCATTTTTCCGGAGGCATAGGCGGTGATTTCAAAGCCGTTGTCCAGAGTGACGCGGAAACGTGTTTGCGGCAGGACTTCGTTAACGACGCCTTCCATTTCTACTAATTCTTCTTTTGCCATGCTTTGATTCCTCAAGGTGGGCCAATAACGCGTCGGTGCGATGCGACGACGCGCATGGGTCTTCGAAAATGTGCGGGGCTTCGAGATGCGCCCGGATATTCAGTGCGTATGCCGTGGGCAAACTTTCAGCGTGCCCATCGGGGCAGAAGTGGGCTGATAAACGGACCACTTCATCTGAACAGTATGGCGGTCAGGGCGCATCTGGGCAAGGCTCGCGGGGCAAGACCGCGGCATACCGTGGATACAGCGGGGTCAGGATGTGATCTGGCAGGAAAATGCCGCCAAAATCACCTCAAACCGTCCTTTAATCTCTAAACGTGTTGTTAGTCAGGGTCGGGGGCTTCGGCGGTCGCCGCTTCGATATGCAGCGTACGGGTGGGGAAGGCAATTTCCGCACCTTGGTCCTGAATGATGAGGGCAATTTTCAGCAAGACATCCTGCTTGACTTCGTGGAACTGTATCCAGTCGACGGTTTTAGTGAAGGTGTAAATGAAGAAATCGAGCGATGACGCCGAGAATGCGCTGAAGTTAACGATCAACGTGGTGTCGGTGTCAATATCTGGATGGTTCTGCAACATGGTTTTGACTTCAGCGACGATGGCGCCCATTTTATCGAGGTCGGCATAGCGGATGCCGATGGTTTCCTTGATACGCCGATTGGTCATGCGGGAGGGGTTCTCTACCACGATGGTCGTGAATAAGGAATTCGGCACATAGATCGGGTTCTTGTTGAAGCCGCGCACGCGTGTTTGGCGCCAGCCGATATATTCCACTGTCCCCTCGATCTCGTGGTCGGGTGAACGGATCCATTCGCCCACTACGAATGGGCGGTCCAGATAGATGGTCAGGCCGCCGAAGAAGTTGGCCAGCATGTCCTTGGCGGCAAAACCCACCGCAATGCCGCCAATGCCACCGAAGGCCAACACGCCGGAAATGCTGAATCCCAGGGTTTGCAGGATGACCAGCGCAGTAATGATGATGACGGTGACTCGACCGAGTTTGGACAAGGCATCGACGGTGGTGCGGTCGATCGCGTCTTCGGTCGCCTCGCAGGGGGCGAGCATGTTGCGCGAAGCCTGACCGATCAACCGCAGTAGAAACCATGCCAGCGCGATGATGACGAGGGTGCTGCGGGCGGGGGTCACGAAATCATAAACGGGTGTACCGAGGTGCGAGTGCACGATTTCAATGGCGAACGTCGCACCGGTCACCCACAAAATCAGTGTCAGGGGTTTGCGCGTGGCCTTGATCAATGCGTCGTCCCAGATGGAAGGGCTCAGCAGCGCAATCTTTTCGATTTTACGCAGCAGAAAATAAGCACCGACGTTAAGAACGATGATGGCAAAGATTACCAGCACCACTTGGGGAAGCCAGGATGCGGCCAGGATGGAAAAATCGAATTGTTGTGCCAGATTGTTCATAAGCAGATTGAGTGAGCAGGTTGATGTGCAATAAATGACAGGGCGAGTGCGGGGATTTTAATTTGAATCCCATGATGCGCTTTTGGCCATGTTACCCGGTCGCACAATTCCACATCCGGATGCTTGAGTCTCTGGTGGGTACGATGGGGCTGAATGGTTGAAAATATTTTTCGATCCTTTTACTGAAATTCGCGTTCTGGCAACCCGGATCTATTCTTATAAAGTGTTGTTACCGAGAGGCCCCGCCATGAGTCACAAACATGAGAGCCTGTTACATTCCATTTTCGATGGGCCGGTGAGCGGCAATGTGCATTGGCGCGAGGTTGAATCGATGTTGACGCATCTGGGCGCCAAGGTAGAGCCGCATCATGGCGCGAGTTTTCGCGTGGAGTTGAACGGCGTAGAGGGTTTTTTACACCGCCCGCACAACAGCAACACCTGCAGCAAACAGGAACTGCGCCATGTGCGCGATTATCTGACCTCGGCAGGAGTGGACCCGTTACAGAGCCAAGCTGGAGAAAGCCGGAATGAAAAAACAAATTAGGTCAGTGATATTGGCCGTGTTCTTAACTACGGTGCCGCAGTTTGCAGCCGCCCAGCAGGACGGTACGATCAGCGGTGACAAAAGCACCGATATGGTGGTGGATGCGGTGGTAATGCGGCCTCTGGGTTTGGCGGCCACGTTGGTGGGTGCAGTGCTGACAGTGGTGGCCTTGCCGTTCACGATTCCCAGTGGCAGCGTGGAATCGTCAGCGCGGGAGCTAATCGTCAAACCGGCCGAATACACGTTCAAACGCCCACTGGGTGATTTCAGCGACAGTGACCGCTGAACGCATTCAGAAGACGAAATTCTGTTCAAATAAATAATCAATACAACAAGTTAAAGTGATGTGTTGATAAAAGCATTTAACTTTATCTGTGGTCTGTCTTAGGGCGTGCGTGCACAAGTTGTTCTCACGTCTTTGACTGCATAGCCGCATTGATCGGCAGGATCTGCTCCAATTCGTCTGCGGAAAGCGGCTCTTCGGTATCAATCTGATGCTGCAGCACATCCAGGCCCGCTTCCGAGGCCTCGCGGCCGGAGCGTCCCCGCTGGAGAATGCGCTCGCGCAAGGTGGCCACGGGCACCTCAAAATCCAGAATATGAAACGGCACGCCATGCGACTGCGCCTGTTCGCGCAGCAGATCGCGCTGCCAGCGCGCGGTGAAGGTGGCGTCAACGATCACCGGCCAGCTTGCCTCGAGCAGGCCGCCTGCCAGGTTGGCCAGATGGGCGTAGGTTTTGCGGGTGGCGTCGGCCGTATAAAGGCTTTGACCTACGCCGGCGTTGCTCTGAGCGAGGGCATCCAGACCGGCCAGGCGCTTGCGTTCGACGTCGGAACGCAGGCGGATCGCGCCGGGTATTTGCATCAAGGTCCGGGTGAGGGTGGTTTTACCCGAGCCGGATAAACCATGTGTGATGTCGAGCCGCAACGGCGATGATCGCGTTAGTTTCGTCGCCAGATTCAACAGCGTGTGTATCTCGGCAAGGGCAGCGTCGTGCTCCGTGCCTGTGGTTTGCCCGGCGCGCAGCACAGCGACCTTGACGCGCACCAGTGCCCGATAGACTGCGTAATAGCGCAGCAGCGTCAGCCCCGCGTAGTCGCCGGTTTTTTCCAGCCAGGTGTTGAGCAGCAGCCAGGCCCAATCCCTATGCCCACCCTGCATCAGGTCCATGGTGCAGAAGGCGATTTCGGACTGGATGTCGATCCAGCGCAATCCCGGATTGAACTCAAGACAGTCGAACACCAGCAACTGGTCATCCACCCAGGCCAGATTGCCGAGGTGCAGGTCGCCGTGGCATTCGCGGATAAAGCCATCGCGTTTGCGGGCGGCCATCAATGGAGCGAGGCGAGCATGCTCGGATTCGCTCCATTGTTGCAGGGCGTCGAGTTGCTGGCGGTCGGCCGGGTCGGCGAGGTGGGGCGAGATTTGCAGGAAGTTTTGCGCCACGGGTTGCCAGACCTGTTCTGGATCGCCCCATGGACTGTCTGCATCAGCGCGCGCGCAGTTTTCCAGATGAAATCGGGCCAGGGTGGTACCAATGGCTTCGATTTGCGTTGCCGTCAACTGGCCGGCTGCCTCCAGCCGGTCGAGCGTGGCATCGGACGGGAACTGGCGCATTTTGACGGCATATTCGAATGGCGTGCCGGTGCCGTTGATGTGCGGCTCGGCTGGGGACCCGGTGACCGGCACCACCCCGAGGTAGACAGCCGGCGCCAGTCTCTGGTTCAGGCGCACTTCTTCCTGGCAGGCGTAAAGGCGCTTGTCGAGGGTGCTGAAATCGAGAAAGCCCAGGTTCAAGGGCTTCTTGATCTTGTAGGCGAAAGTGCCGCTCAGCAGGATGTGGGAAATGTGGGTTTCCACATGCTGAATCGGGCCTACCGGATGGTCGTAGCAACGGGGGTCGCACAGTTGCCGGATCAGCTCGGCGTCTTGAGCATTTTCGGGTAAGGGGCTTTTCGCATTCATGCCTGGCTACATCGTGGGATGGCCTTCCTGGGCAAACTCTCTTTCGCGTTTTTCCTGGCACAGGATGCAGCGTTTGGCGGTCGGGTAGGCTTGCAGGCGATCAAATGCGATGTCATCACCGCAATCGATGCAGGCGCCGAACGTTTCTTCCTTGATTCGCTGGAACGCGGCCTCGATATCCCGCATATCCCGTATGTGGTGGTCCACGGTTGCCACATTGATGTCGGCCAGCGCGTTGGCCATCGATTCGTCGCCGCTGTCGCCAGGTTCGCTGTTGAGCAGATCGATTCGATGCTGATTACCGCTGTTTTCCAGTTCTTCGCGAACTTCTTGCAACATAGCCTGATACTGCTCTTTCAATTGTTGCGCGAGTTGATCAAGTTGGGACTGTTTCAGAGCAGTCATCTAACCTCCCGTATAAAGGCGAACAGGCACATGCCCGATCTTTCATTCAGGATAGCAAACTCTCATTTAAATGCGACGCTGCCGGCTGCTCAGTTAGCGACTTGCTTTGTATGAACGCCAACGCAGCCTCCGCAGGCAGCGGCTTGCTGAATAAATACCCCTGCATGAAGTCGCATTGGTGCGAGGTCAGCAGCAGACGCTGCGCCTCGGTTTCGACGCCTTCTGCAATCACGGCCAGACCCAGGTTATGGGCCAGCGCAATGGTGGCGGTACAG
>Ga0180009_10005491_pt1 | contig 13598 bp, 7 predicted proteins | sample OS_PC_MetaG_FD_123537 | JGI IMG/M metagenome (GOLD analysis project Ga0180009, IMG submission 123537) | Groundwater microbial communities from the Aspo Hard Rock Laboratory (HRL) deep subsurface site, Sweden - OS_PC_MetaG | ecosystem: Environmental > Aquatic > Deep subsurface > Groundwater... | reverse complement strand
GGATTTCGACGGCTACACCAATTACCAGGAATACCTGAACGGCACCGACCCCTGGGTCCAGAACGCTGCGGGCGGTGCGGGTTACATCGCAGGCACGGACAACCGCCTGCCCTACTGGGCCGATCCAACCGTCACGCCGGACTGGGAGGATTACTCCGGCCTGGCCACCATCTCCGGGGAAGACGTGGCGGTGGGGGATGAACTCGCGGCCTTTGCCGATAGCGTCCTGGTGGGCCGGTACGTGGTCGACTCCGCCGGGGCCTACGGCTCCATGCGAGTTTACGGCGAATCCTCCTTGGGAGCCGGTGACGGAGCGGTCACGGGCGATCTCCTCACCTTCAAGGTCTGGGACAAAAGCACCATGACCGAATATCCCGCCACCGCGACGGTAACCGATGGAAGCGCGAATCCGCCGGAATTCGAAGGCCAGTCGATTCAGAAAGCCGTGGATATAGATGGTCAGCAGTCCCAGAAGATTCCCTTGAAGGCGGGCTGGAATCTGGTGAGCTTCTCAGTAGCTATTTGTTTCCACGATACGGATACCCAGCCTGTTGACGACATGCCCGGCGGTATATCCTACCAGAAGATGGATAGCCTTAAGGACGTGCTTGTATCCATTGACGGCAACTACACCAAGGTGAAATCCATCAATGGTGTCTTTGATCCTGCCTTGGACGGAATGGGAATCAATACCCTCCATTACCTAGCCCCAGGCCATGGATACTGGATCAAGATGACCCAGGATGGAATCCTGGAAATCTCAGGCCCCAGGGTCCAGGCAGGCGCAGGGCGGGACCTGGTGGCAGGCTGGAACCTCATGGGGTACTGGCCCAATGCGGGCAAGTATGACACGGATTCGGCCCCGGTTGGCATGGCCCTGCCGGACGATGCCACTTTGGAGCAGGTTGGGTCCCTGAAAAATGTGTTGAATTCCATTGATGGCAGCTACACCAAGGTCAAATCCATTGATGGCGTTTTTGATCCCGCCCTGGATGGAATGGGTATCAACACCCTCCATTGCCTGGCCCCGGGATATGGATACTGGATCAAGATGTCAGCTCCGGGAACGCTTGTTTACTAAGAAGAATCGGAAGTGGTGCCCTGGTCCGGATAGTCCAGGGCGCCACTTTCCATGGGATAAACGGGAAAGGGTCACCCGCATAATCGGGCGGCCTTTTAAAACCAAGAGTCAGGGAGATGGAATCATGATCCTCAATAGAAAGCTATTGGTCGGTTGCCTGAGCCTGCTTTTCTTGCTGCTCGCCACCGTCCCGGTCCAGGCGGCTCACTTTGTGTGGGACCCGCAACCTACCAGCTTGTCCGAAACCTATACGGGCTACGTCCGTATAGATGGTGAGCTTGCGGGCACGGGCGACGAGGTGGGTATTTTTGATGGAGATCTCCTTGTGGGTGCGGGAGCAGTAAACGCCTCGGGTCTTTTTACGTTTACGTTCGTTTACGCCAAGGATGGAGCCATACCAGGGGCCACCATCGGTCACACCTTGACCTTCAAGGTATGGGACAATAGCGCCAACCAGGAATTTGTGGCCTCAGAAGGGGACATGGCTTCCGAGGTTCCATTTGGAGATTTTTTGGTGACGGAAATCCCTCCCGTTTTTTCGGGGGATGGAAATGACTATTTCCTGAATCTATCTGTCCACAATGTCGGCATCGCCGGCACCGTCACCAACGGGGTTGGTGGAACGGTCATGGTTGGGGCCTTTACCGGCCTCTGGGTGATTCCCCCCGTGGCCGTGACCAACGCGGATGTCAACGGCAACTACCTGCTGAGCCAGGATGAGCAGGGCACCCCCCTGGCCAACGGGAGCTACTACATCTTTGCCTGGCGGGAGACCGGCGGCAATGACACCCCTAGCTATGGGGAGTTCCAGGGGGTACATGGAGCGCCCACGGCGGTGGCCTTTGCCGGAGCGGACGTGACGGATATCGATATTGAGCTGGACGATACCACCGGCGTGGGTCCCCAGATCGCCTCGGGAGCCATTGAACGGGTGAGCCTGCCCGGCGGCATCGGGCCCACCCTGGCCGCCGGACTCCACGGGAACTTCGATCTGACCATGGCCGGTGGTTCCGCCGTCCCTACCCAGATTCAGGTTGAGCTGCCCGGCGAAGGAGGGGCGGCGATTTCTTTTCCCCAACCGCTGAGCCTGGTTGATGGCGGCTATGAGCTTTTCCGCACCATGACGGCCATGCCCCAGGGAACCTGGATGTTCCTGGCCGTTGGCGCGAACAACATGGTGGACACCTTTGACGTGACACTCACCACCCTGCCCGGGGCCATGCCCGCCGCGCCGGTGCTCACCGCACCGGTGGACAACGCCACGGTGAACACGGCCCTGCTCGCTTTCACCTGGACCGGCGGCACCGAGGGCGTGTACCAGGAGTTCATCATTGATGACGAGGGCACCTTTGTCGAACCCCACGTCCTGATCAAGGAAAACCTCACCACCGGCGCTTACACCCTTCAGGGCGGCGAGGAACTGGTGGAAGGAAACTCCTACTTCTGGACCGCCGGGGTGGCGGACGCCTCGGGCGAGAACATCGCCTACGCCGCGCCCTTTTCCCTGGGCGCGGACCTGACCGGGCCGGTCACCACGGCCACCGGCGTGCCCGCGGGCAACATCTCCAACGTGAATTTCAACGTGACGCTCACGGCCAGCGAGACGGCCACCATCACCTACACGCTGGACGGCACGGACCCCACGACCAGCGGCACGGCTGTCACCTTCTCCGCCGTTCCCGGCGCCTTGTCCGTGGATGTCCCCTTCACCACCGAGGGCACCTCCACCCTCCAGTATTTCGCTTTGGACACGGCCGGGAACCTGGAAGCCACCCAGAGCCGAACCGTGACCCTGGACAAGACCGCGCCCGTCACCACGGCGGACAAGGCGGACAATTACCTCTCCAACGTGAATTTTGACCTGACCCTGACAGCCCCCGGGTCCACGGGCATCACCTACACCACCGACGGCACGGACCCTGTCACGAGCGGCACCGCCGTCACGGCGGCCTCGCCGAAGGTCCTTCCCTTCACCATCAACGGCACGTTCACCATCAAGTATTTCGCCTCGGACTCGGCGGGGAACAAGGAAGCCACCAAGAGCCTCACCGTGACCCTGGACAAGACCGCTCCGGTCACCACGGCCACCGGCGTGCCCGCCAACAACGTCTCCAAGGTGAACTTCACCGTGACGCTGACGGCCAACGAGCCGGCGGCCATCACATACACCACGGACGGGACCGACCCCAAGACCTCCGGCACAGCCGTGACCGGGGCCTCGCCCGTTGGCGTGAACTTCGCCACCGAGGGTACGTTCACCCTCCGGTACTTCGCCGCGGACCCGGCCGGGAACCAGGAGGCGAACAAGAGCCTCATCGTCACCCTGGACAAGACCGCGCCGACGACCACGCCCTCCCCGGCTGCCGGCACTTACGGCGCAGCGCAGACCGTGACGCTGGCCGCCACGGATGCCACAAGCGGAGTGCTGGCGACCCTGTACCAACTGTATGCTGCCGACCCCGGCGTCAGCCCGGCGGCCCCGGCAACACCCTACGTGGGCGGCATCGCCCTGGCCGCGCCCGTGGCGCCGGCCACGGTGAAGGATTACTGGCTGGTGTACCGGTCCCAGGACAACGCGGGCAACAACGAGGCCATCAGGACGGCCCATTACACCATCGACACGGGAAGGCCCGTGACCAACGCCACCCTGACGGCGGGCAACCTGGTGGCCGGTTCCTGGTACGCCCCCATGACGGCCACCGTGAACCTGGCCTCCCTGGGCAACACGATTTACTACGAATGGGGCGTCAACGCGGCCGCCGACCCCACCACCTCCTCAGCCTTCTTCGCGGGCGGCGGCGGCATAGTCCTGCCTGCCCCGGCGGGGGTCGAGACCCATTACGTGTTGAAGTTTTTTGCGGTGGACGCCCTCCGGCCGGGACTGCCCGAAACCGTTCAGACCCTGAACGTCTACACGGACCTGGCGATCCCCACCCTGGTCATCACCTCCCCGGCCGTTGGGGCCTACCTGGCCAATCCGTCCTACAACATCGCGGGAACGGCCGCCGACGGCCTGGGCCTGGCCCTGGTGGAGGTCTCCATCAACAACGGGAACACCTGGAACGCCGCCGTGGGCACGGGCAACTGGACCCGGGCGGCCACTCTGGCCACGGGCCCCAACACCATCCTGGCCCGGGCCACTGACCTCGCCGGGAACGTCTCCCAGGCCGGTCCCGTGATCCTGAACTACCATGCGCCCATCGCCCTTTCGGTGAACGGCGTGCCCGTGACCGGGGGCGAGATCTACGTTCCCAACCTGGCGGGCAACAACGTGAAGGTCATCCAGGTAACTGGCGGAACGGGCCTGTATGACCCGGCCCTGGCCATGGATCCCCTGGTGGGGGCCATCACCGCCCATGCCAACGGCACCCCCATCACCTTCACCGCCAGCCTGGGCCTTGAAGGAACCGGCATCCTCACGGTGGCGGACCGCGCCGCGCCGGGCGTGTATAGCGCCAGCCTCACCATCCACGCGGTGAGCTTTGGCATCAATGGCCCCGGGTTCATCGTCCTGGGTCAGACCCAGAACTACCAGGCCGTGGGCAGCCAGGGCCTGGTGGAGTGGACGGCCGAGCCGGTGGATGTCGCCGGGGAAATCACGACCTCCGGAGCCATGAAGGAAACCGTGACCATCAAGCCGTTGATCGATGATGACTTCCTCCTCACCGCCAAGGACACGGCCCTCTCGATTAGTCAGAGCATGACCGTCACCGTGGTGAATCCCCTTGACGTGACTCCCAAGGGTTACGCAGTGCCCGAAACCTTCAGCCAGCAGTACCGGGCCACCGGCGGCTCCGGGACCTACACCTGGACCGTGGAGCCCACGGCGATAGGCTACCTCACCACCAAGGGCATCCTGGTGACCCTGGACACGGCTGATCCCCTGCCGAGACCCTTCACGGTCACCGCCCAGGACGCCAAGTGGCCGGCGCTCTCCGCCATCGCCACGGGCATCGTGGTGCCGCCGATTACCATCACCGGTCCAGGGGGAGGCATCCTCTACATGGAGGACGGCTTCGACTTCACCGCAGCTGGCGGTTCGAACGGCTTCACCTGGGTCGCCTCCCTGGGGACCATAAACGCGAATACCGGCCATTACACGCCGTCGGCCCTCATTGACGGCCAGGAGCCGGTGGATGTGGTCATCTCGGTTTATGACACCACCTACAAGAACCTCACCTCCTACACCCGCATCTCGATTTACGGTGACGTGGCCATTTCCGGCAAACCTTCGGCCGGATCCATGAAGGTGACGGCCGGCCGCACCACGGACTCTTTCAGGGTCACGGGCGGCCTGCGCGCTTTCGTGTGGACCATCGAGGGCCCCGACGGATTCTTCGACACCACCACGTCCAACGTCTACACCTTCCAGGCCCCCACTGCGGGCGCCTTTGCCGGCGCGTACACGGTGACCGCCACGGACGGCAACAGCTCGGACACCTTCGTGATCTACGTGCCCATCTCCCTCCAGGCGGTGGACAACGACACCAATCTGAAACCCATACCGGCCAACTTCCAGCCGGGCCAGACCCATGTGATCTATGCCAAGGGCTCGGACGAACCCCTCACACTCACCGTGATTCAGAAGCCTTTTGTGGCCGGCACGCTGGTGCTGGACAACTACCCGGAGGTTTCTCCCAACGACAACTTCACCGTGGACACCGAGAACAAGGGCCACGCCATCATCAAGGTGCGTGAAGCCAGCGACACCGGCTCCAAGTGGGCGGGATGGCTGCGGGTCAGCGTCCTGCCGCCCTCCAGGGTGCACGGGATCGTGTCCAACATTCCGGCGTCGGCAGGGGCCCAGGAAATCACCGTCACCCTCCAGAATCCCGTCACGGGCGCCCGGTTCGAGGGCAATCCCGTGGCCGGGGCCTACGACTTTACCGGAGTGGGATGGGGCACCTACAACATCGCCCTTTCCGCCCGGGTCGCTGGCATTGCTCCCTACGCCACGAGCAGCAAGCTGGTGGTGGCCCAGGAGGATGTCACCAAGAATTTCGTCCTTCCCAACCTCCCGACCGTGGCCAACGCCCACACCCTCACCATAACGGTGGCCGGGGACTACAACGGCTATTCGCCGTATTACTGGCGGGTGCTGAACAATAAAGGGCTCCTGATAACCCAGGGCATGGAGTCGGACGCCACCCTGGAAGTGGCCCTGGCCACGGGAACCTACCGGGTCATTCTGGGAGGCGAGGGCTACCGGCCATGGAGATCCGAGGAGTTCAACCTCGCCGGGGACAAGATCCTGAATGCCCCGCTGGTGGATCCAAGCATAGCCGATCCCCTGTGGCCCGGATACCATCCGGACCGCAAGGTGGTGATGGCCAGCCACATCTACAGGAACAACGGATTCCGCCTCCGGGTTGTGACAAAAAATATCGCTGATGCCGACTTCGGCATGGGCATCAGCACCGGAGTGGGCACCATGAACCTGGTGCACGGGGTGGACTATACGGGGTCCGGCACGGGAGCCGATCCCTACGTTTTTGACTGGGACACCAGCCTGCCGGCTCTCACCGTGGCCACGGACACCCCCCGCACCGGGGACACCTCCTACCTGGTCCAGTTCTACTTCCTGGAAGGGGCGGTCCAGGTGCCCTACGAGTACCAGGCCACCTGGGTGGATTACGGAAGCCCGGGTAACATGCAGCTGGACAAGCCCAAGGACCTGAGGGACCTGGAGACCGAAACCGATACACGGGGCGGGCTCCAGGCCATCGGGGAGGTGGAGTTCTATCCCCTGGACGGTGTGGTCTTCGACCTTTGGCTGCCGGACGCCACGGGCGCCGAGCGCAGGGTGACCATCACCATCCCCTCCCTGCCCGTGGACCACCTGTACATGGACAACTACGACTTGAAGGGCAAAACCCGGGACAATCTGGGGTATGCGGGACCCCTGCCCGGCCAGTCGGATTTCTACAACATTCCCGTATTCGGGCTGTACGACACCTATGATCCCATCACTGAGGATGATCTCCTGCGGCTGGAGTTGTCCTACTTCAGCCTGGGTCCCGACACCGTGGGTACCGGGCTCGCCTTAGACCTGTGGCGGGTGGAGGACGGAAACCGCGTCCGCTACAATCCCATCCTGAGCAAGACCCAGGGCCGGACAACGGATGCGCCGATCATCACGGTGCCCGCGATCCTGAACCCCAGCGCCCCGTTCTTCGATTCCTTCCTGACGCTGGGGCTGAGTTCCGGAAGGCTTCGGGTGCTGGTTTCCGAGCGGGGTGACGGCACGGCCGGCTACCACATCGAAAGCCTGCCCTTCCTGGTGCAGGAAGACGGCCTCATGCAGGTGAGCGCCACCCACCTCACTTCCTTCGGGGTGGGCATCAGCACCACCAACAGCGGCGGTGGCGGTACCGGATCCCTGGACACGACCACCAGCGGGGCCAGCGGCGGGGACTACGAGTGCTTCATCGGCTCTGCCGCCCCGGCCGCCCCGGCTGTCCCGGTTTCCGGCGGCCTGCCCTGGGCCCTGGGAGCCGCCCTGCTGGCTTGTGCGGCGGCTTTTGCCCGCCGGCTTTTCCGTTAACCCTCAAACCTGACAAGCAACTCCCCGGGGGGCACCCGCAAGGGTGCCCCCCTTTCAGACTTGGCGGGCTTTAAGCCGTTTCCCATCGGCCCTCTTGACACCCCGGGAATTTTTCCGACACCCGGCCTGGGGCCTCCCGGCCCCCCATTCCCCCTCCACCCTGGCTTTCCCCCTGTTTAGCGGCTGGCACGCTTGTTGCTTTCCCATAACCAAGAAGCCATCCGTTTGCCCGGAAGAGGGGGTCCCGCATGGAAAAACCCGCTTGTCCCGTCCGTTCCGATTTTTCCCTCTCCGACTATGAGATCGTTGTGCTCATGACCCACATGCTCCAGGCTCGCGCCCGCATCGGCGGCATGCCCGGCATGGAGGCCTCCTGCCGCCAGGCCGAGGAAAAGGCCCGCCAGGCCGCCCTGGGCATCCGGGACTCTTCCCTGCGGGGGGTCCTGGAAAGCGAGATCCAGGAGTTCCACAGGCGTATCCGGGGGCCGCTGCCAAGCTGAGGGCGCGCCCCACTCCGTTCCTGTCCGGAAAAGAAAGGAGGATGGCCATGGACCTTGTCAGCTGGAAACCCTTCGGAGAACTGGCCAACTTGCGCCAGGAGATGGAAAGGCTTTGGAATCGCTCCCTGGGAGAGGGCCTGTTCGAGAGGCCCGGCGTGACATGGAGCCCCAACCTGGACGTATCGGAAAAGGATGACACCGTCCTGGTGCGGGCCGAGCTTCCGGGCCTGGAACCCCCGGACATCACGGTATCCGTCTCCGGGGATGTCCTCACCATCCGGGGCGAGAAGAAGTCCGAAACCGAAAAGGATGAGGAAAACGTCCATTACAGCGAGCGGTACTTCGGTTCCTTTTCCAGGAGCCTCAAGCTCTCCTCCCCGGTGGACCCGGGCAAGGTGGAAGCGAGCTTCAAAAACGGCGTGCTCAGCATCACCCTGCCCAAGACCGGCCAAGCCGCATCAAAACGGATAGATGTGAAAGCCGGCTGATCCGGCCGGCCATTCCCACGGTTGGGCTGGGCACCGGGTTCGCCTGCCCCGAGGTCCGGCCCAACGAAGCCTTGAACTGTCCTCCCATATCGGCTACAGTCTCCCAAGTTTTTTTCAAGGATGCCGGACCCTTTCGGACTCCGGCGCCCGCCCCCCAGACCATCCCCCCAAGCCCGGCCGGGACCGGTGTTTCCCCCTGCCGGAGACGGCCCGACATGCGCAAGATTCCCTTGATTACGGCGGTGGCGGTCGTGGTGGCTGCGGCCCTGGCCGCCTGGCTCCTTCTCCGTCCCGCTCCTGGTGGAAGGGAGATCCTCCCCGAGGTCCTGGCCGTGGGGCCCGTTTCGGCCAGCATCGCCTGGACCACCGCCGAGCCGGTCCGGGGCGAGGTGGTGTTCCGGCCCTCGGCGGGCGGGGGAGGAGAGACGGTGATCCAGGAACCCCAGGAGCCCGGCTTCCGCCACGAGGTCCCCCTGACGGGCCTTTCCCCGGCCACGCGGTACGCCTATCGCCTGGGACGGGGAAAATCCTGGTTCCATTTCCAGACCCAGCCGGCCGGCGCGGACCCGTTTTACTCCCTCATGGTGAACAGCCGGGACCCTGGGAAGGTCACCGAATGGGTCCTTTCCGAATCCCCGGATTTCGTGATCTCCCTGGCCTTGCCCCAACCCGGGGAACCCGACCCTTTCCAGGAGGTCCGGGCCTTTGTTCCGGTCTTCTCCCCGTTCGGCCCCCATTCCCCCTTCCTGGGGATGCCCGATCCTCAGGCTGCGGCACTGCCCTGGCACGCCGTGGACTGGGGCGGATACCGCCTGGTTTTCGTCCACCATGCCGCCCCCGGCCCGGAAATGTTCAACAGTCCGGCTTCCTTTTTCCTGGTGATGGTGGACCGGGGGGTGATCCCTGGGGGCGGGCCGGGAAGCGAGGACTTCGCGGAGCAGGTGCGGGGAACCGGCCTGCATGAATCCATCCTGGCCCACAACATAGAGAATCCCCAGCGCAAAGCGGATTTTGTGGTCCTTTTGGGATCCCGGGAAAAGACGGTCAGGGAGGCCGTGGATCAGGTCACGTACGTGGCCGCTTCGTCCATGGAGGACTGGCCCGAGGTCCTGCGCCTGGACATGGACGGGGCCTTGGTCCGGACCGTGCCCCTGGACGGCACGGCGGCCATGGTGTTGCGCCAGCCCGCCGTGGCCCGGAAGCTCACCTGCCGGGAATGCCGCCAGCTGGCGGAAAACGGGGCCTACGAGGAGTCCGTGGCCTCCTACGAAACCTTTGTCCGGGAAAACGCCAGTCACTACCAAGTGGACGACGCCCTGTTCGCCATCGCCCAGATCCGCGATGAAAAGCTCTTCGATTATCCCGGGGCCCTGACCTGGTACCAACAGCTTTTGGACAAGCACTCGGACAGCGCCCTGGCCCCCCTGGCCCGCCAGCGGGTCCGCTTCATCACCACCTGGGACGAGGCCGACTTTCCCGTGCTGGCCGCCTTTGAGCGCATCCGCAAGCTGGAGTATGCAGCAGCCCGGGAGCAGCCCCAGGAGCGGGCCCGGCTCCTGGATCAGGTGGACGGGCTGGTGCGGGAAAATGCCAGGAGCCCCCTGGCCCCGGTCATGCTCCGGTGGCGGGCGGGACAGCTGGCCTTCCTGGACCCCGAGGCCGCGGTCCGGGAGTTCATGCGCCTGAAGGAGGAATACCCGGGCCATCCCGAGGCCTCCGACGCCTGGATGGCCATTGGCGAGACCTGGTACGCGGCTGGCCGGTACCAGGAGGCCCGGGAGGCCTTTGGCTGGGCGGAAGAGACCCCCGAACTCGCCGGGGCGGCCCGGGCCCAGGCTGCCCGGAGTCTCCGGAACATCCGGCGGAAGAACTTCTCCATGGCCGCCTGGGCGGTGCTGGCCCTGGTGGCTTTGCCCGGGCTTGTCGCGGCGTTGCGGTCCCCCGGGCCCGGGCGGAGGACGGGGGCTGCGTTCCTGGCCCTGGCAGTGGCCTCGGTTTTCGGGGCCTGGCTCATCCAGGAGGAGTTCTCCTCCATGACCGAACTCATCCTCCTGTCCGTGTCCCCGGCCCTATTCGCGTTTTTGGGCACGGTCCTGTCCGCTCCCCTGGCGGCCGCCCTGGCGGGGCGGAGCCGCCCGGTGGCCCTGGCCCTGGCCGGAGCGGGTCTGGGGGCTCTGTTTTTCCTGGCGGCCATGTACCTGGTGCTCTATCATTTCAACATGCATTACCTCATTGTGTTTGGCCTCTGATCCGGAGAAGGAGAGACCCATGAAAAAATTCTGGATTCTGCTTTTGCCCCTGACACTCCTGTTCGCCTGTTCGGGAGACAAGGGACTCGAAGCCATCCGGGAGGGTGCCTCGGCCCAGGTGGCCATCGAGCGCCTGCGCAAGGAATCCCCCCCGAGTTGGGCTGTCATCCAGGCGGAGTATGAAAAGACCCTGCCCATGGTCCTGGCCGCTGACCAGAAGTGGGGCACGAATTACGAAAAGGAGATCCCCCTGGCCCTGGCCCTTTGCCAGGAGGGCACGGACGTGGAGGTGAACCAGCAGGTCCTGGCCAAGGGACTCCAGCATGCGGCGGTCCTGGGCATCCGGGACAATCTGGCCATGGTCCGGGAGGACAAGCATGCAGCCGCCCGGGCTACCGCATACTTCGAGGGCATCCGTCCCACCTTCGTGCGCCGGGACAAGGATTACTTCGCCCCGGACAAACCCCTGGAGCAGACGGCGGACCGGGCCCTGACTGCCCTTGCCGAGGATGGGGAGGGCATCGGGACCTGGACCGCCGCCCGGGAGCTCCTGGACGTCATGGACCGCACCTACGCCCTTTGCGTGCTCTACGAACTCCAGTCCGTGGAGAAGCTGAGGGACGATGACCGGGCCGAGTGCGCGGTGAAGATGAAGGAGGCCGAGGTGTTCTGGCGCATCATCGCCCCCCGGGTGAAGAAGACCTCCTCCAAGGCGTACGAAACCATCGCGGCCATGCTGGGGGCGGACTACGGGGCAGTGGACGCCAAAGCCGCCAAGGAAGCCCTGTCCCAGGGCCTCTCCGGCATTCAATTGCTGTAAGGAACCTCTCCATGGGAAAACCGTCTCCCCAGGGAAGAATCCTCCGGGTCAAGGAGGGCTATAACCCCAACTCCAGCTCCGTGGGCAGCCACATCCCCCTGTTCCTGGCCTTTGTCACGGGGCTGGGGCTGCTCTCCGTCATCGCGGCCAACGCGCTGGTTGCCCTGGACGCGCGCATCCGGGGAAAGGGAGTGCATGCACGGGATTCGGAAAAGGATTAGCCTTCCGGCGGCCCTGGCCCTGGCGGCCCTGGTTGCGGGACTCCTGGCGGCCTGCGGGTCCGGGCCCCTTTCCCCGGGCGATGAGCTGCGGGACTTCCGCCTGGAGACCCTGGACCGGAGCCGGTTTTACTACGCGGACCACCGGGGCCGGGTGGGGGTGATCCTGTTCTGGTCCACCATCTGCCAGGGGTGCAAGGAGGAACTGGCAGCCCTGTCCGAAATGGCCGGAGAACTTTCCGGGCCCGGACTCTGGGTGGCTGCGGCCTGCGTGGACCCGGCGGACCGGGCCGGGGTAGAGTCCCTGGTCCGGGATATGGGCGTCCGGATTCCCGTACTCCTGGACCCGGGGGGGAAGCTCTTTTCCCAATGGGGGTTCAAGGAGGTTCCCGCCACGGTCATCATTGCAGCCGATGGTCGGGCGGACCTGGTGCGCCAGGGGTATGACCCCGCCGTCATGAAACAGATCCGGGCCCGGACCCAAAACCTCCTGGAAGACCGAAACCAGGGACCTTTATGAAACCTTTCTTTCTGCTCCTGGCCGCCGGGCTCCTGGCCGCCTTTCCCGGCCCGGCGGCGGCACAGGGCGGTTTCTTCATTGCGCCCTACATCGCGGACGCGGGGCTGGATTACGCGGTGGTGGCCTTTCACCTGGACGAGCCCATGCCCGCCGTGGTGCGAGCCTTTTCCGGCAACGAGGTCCGGGAGTTCTCCTCTCCCGAACCGGCCCGGTCCCACTTCATCCGGGTCACGGGCCTTTCCCCCTCCACCGCCTGCCGCTATGAGGTCATCTGCGGCAACGGCGAGGTGCGCACCCCCCCTGACGACCCTTCCTTTGTCCTTCGCACGGCCGGTGCGCCAGGAGAATCCTTCACCTTTGCCGTGTACGGCGACACCCGCCCCGGGGACACGGGCACCAGCCTGAACCACGAGGCTGTGGTGCGCCAGGCGGCCTTTGCCCAGCCCTCCTTCTGCCTCATCCTGGGGGACATGGTGGACGACGGGGCCCAGGAAGGCGAGTGGCAACGTTTCTTCCAGGTGGAATCGCCCCTTTTGCGGAGCGCGGTGGCGTTTCCCGTCCTTGGAGACAACGATGTGGCCCAGGGCCGGGGCCTGGCCGGGCAATGGTTCCCGGACCCCCACACGGGCAACTACCGGTTCTCCTGGGGCGGGGTCCAGTTCCTGGCCCTGAACGCCTGGGGAGCCTCCGGGGGACAGGACCTCTCCGAGCTTTCCCCCACCGGCCCCCAGGCTCAATGGCTCGAACAGGAGCTTTCCCTTCCCGAGGTGGCGGCCGCGTCTTTCCGGGTGGTGTTCCTCCATGACCCCGTTTACCTGTCCAGGGGCCGGGCCCCGGCTCTCCTGGCCCGGACGTTTTCGCCGATTTTCGAGAAGCATAACGTGGACCTGGTGTTCGCGTCCTGGCACCTCTACGAGCGGTCCTTTGTCCGGGGGGTCACCTACGTCATCTCCGGCGGCGGCGGGGCAGAGCTTTTGTGGATGGGCAAGAATCCCGCCTTCCCCAGCCAGGCAGAGGCCAACAGTCACCATTTCTGCCGGGTGGATGTGAACGAGACGGGCATGACCCTCCAGGCCGTGGCCCCGGACGGCACGGTCCTGGACCGGTTCACCCTGGTCCCGGCCACATCCCGGGGCGAACGGGCCGCGGGCCAGGTCCTGGCCGCCCGGCGGCTCAGG
>Ga0180009_10005490_pt1 | contig 13600 bp, 14 predicted proteins | sample OS_PC_MetaG_FD_123537 | JGI IMG/M metagenome (GOLD analysis project Ga0180009, IMG submission 123537) | Groundwater microbial communities from the Aspo Hard Rock Laboratory (HRL) deep subsurface site, Sweden - OS_PC_MetaG | ecosystem: Environmental > Aquatic > Deep subsurface > Groundwater... | reverse complement strand
TGGATGCAGGCATTTCCGGAAACCTCGACGCCACCGATGTTTTAACATCTTTGCGCAGATTTGGGAATTAATACTGTCTAAAAACATCACCAGCACCAAAACAAAAAATCATTTGACAGGATTAACAGGATAATTTGGCCGCTTCGCGGAGGGTGATAAGCACAGTCAAAAATCCTGTCGATCCCTGGCCCAGACCTGGTTTTTCCGGTATCCAACATGCCATCGAGGAGTCGCGCCAGGGCGGGCCTGTTGATCCTGTCTAAATACTTTTGTGAAAAAAACTTATCTGACAGGATTTACAGGATTTGACGGATCAACTGCATCAGTCCACTCCGGAAGAGCGGCCTGAAACAAACATCCGGCAAGCGGATAGGATAACCTTTTACAAAAACACCTTGTAATTGATATTTAACGCTTTACCAAGGCGCTTTGCCATTTCCTTGCCGATGGGGCGCTTGCCGTTCTCCATTTCGGAGATATGGCGCTGAGGAATGCCGGCCAGTTTTGAAAGCTCGGTCTGTGTCAAACCTTCCCGGTATCTTGCTCCGGCCAAAGCCTTGCCGATAAGCTGTGCTTCCGAACATTCAGGGTAGGCCTCACGCCAAGGGATAGATTCGGAAGTATCCACAAAGCCCAGGGGCTTCAGTGCGTCAACTGCGCTTGCCATGTTCGCAATGGGTCCAATAAATCTTAATTCAATCTTTTCAATAGTGGGCTTTTTCGTGTGTGCCTGCATATGTAACCTCGATCAATTTTATTTCTTTGTTCTTAACTTCCCATATTGCAACATATGTCGGACAGCCTTTCTTCAAATGGCAGTGATAGCGGCCGCCGGATAGGGTGCTGAAATTCGGCCAGTCTCCCCGGACAGGTCCGTTTTCCTCCATATCTTTCTTTAAAGCAATTAGAAGATTCTGAACTTTTTCAGGCAGCTTCCTGACGCGCTTATGCAGCCCGGTCTTTTCCGTAACCGTCCATTTCATGCTTTGAATCCTATACCAATAAAAGGTATAAAGCAAGTTAAATTTATTTCGTCTGGGGAGAAAATAGGAGCAAATCGTCTTTCACCACCAGATTGCCCCTTCGCAGGCAGGCAACAATAAAAAATTATTTGACAGGATTTACAGGATTAACATGATGTTCTTCTCCCGGTTGGGAGAAAGGGGTCTAGGATTCCAGGGTTCAAGGATTCAATCTGACAGGATTTACAGGATTTGGCGGATCAACAAACTTCAAGCAGCTATTGAAGTCACCTCATTACGAATAGTAATATTAGGATTCTGATTTTTTGAAGGAACGGGCAAACCCTGCTCTTTCAGTAAACTGACATGTTCGATCATTCCCCATTTCGCTTTGTAAACACAATCTTCAATTGAATGCCCAACACCAGAAAAGCCCAATAAGTCAGGTGAATAGAATCCAAAAAAATCGGGTTCTCCTGTTGCCTCAATAATCAAAGAATATTCTAAATCTATCATTTTATATCCCCTCCTTCCATCATGTTAATCCTGTCTAAAATCTTTTGTGAAAAAACACATTTGACAGGATTGACAGGATTAACAGGATGATTTGTCAGACCGCTTCGCGGAGGGGGAAACGCCGGTGAGGTCCAGATCACTCCGATCAGCAACTTACGGCTTTTCTTTCGGTGTACGATATTTGCGTTTAACATCAACACCCGTTGAACCAAAATTGATCAGCAGGCCAACCTCAGCTCCGGTTGCCACCAAATAGTTCACCAACTGTGCCTCGTGAACCTTTCCGAGCCGTTCCACGGACTTTAGCTCGACAATCAGTTCATCTTCAACCAGCAGATCTGCAAAAAAATCGCCGACAACCTGATCTTTGTAGCGGACCTGTAGGGGGCTTTCCGGTTGTACTCGCAGTCCGGAGGCTTCAATTTCGATGATCATCGCTTTTCGATAGACGCTTTCCAAAAAGCCAAACCCCAGGTTGTTATAGACCTGGTAAGCGCAACCGATCACTTTGCGGGTTACGCCTTCTTTCTCCACCGAACAATCTCCCTTCTGACAGGATTTACAGGATTAACAGGATAATAAGACCGCTTCGCGGAACCTGGATCACATTATGGATCAAGTCATCTTTCTCCACCAGATTGTCTTCCTCGCCACAGGTGGTGGCTTATTGTCTGTCCGGCTTCCGGCCGGAAGGCAACAATCCTGTAGATCCTGTTGATCCTGCCTAAATACTTTTGTGAAAAAAACTTATCTGACAGGATTTACATGATTAACATGATAATCAGACCGCTTCGCGGAGGGTGATAAGCACAGTCAAAAATCCTGTCTATCCCTGGCCCAGACCTGGTTTTTTCGGTAGCCGGAATCCTATCGATGAGTCGCGCCAGGGCGGGCCTGTTAATCCTGTCTGAAATCTTGCAGTTTTTTCAGCGAAGAGACATCGATATTATACTTCTTCACCCGGTGCCAGAGGCTCCGCTGGTTGATGCCGAGAATCTGTGCGGCCCTCGCCTGAATTCCTCCGGCACGGGATATCGCCTCGATGATTATCCCCTTTTCAATCTCTCCCAGGCGGTCATCGAGTGACCTGCCGTCTTCAGTTCGTCCTGCAGTTGATCCGGGAAATTCTCCGGCAAGATTTTTCGGGAGATTGGCAGGTTCAATAATAGTTCCTTCGGCAAGAACAGCCGCCCGTTCGATTACATTACGGAGTTCCCGGACGTTTCCCGGCCAGTCAAATCTCAGGAGAATCTGCATGGCCGCCGGAGATACCTCAATCGCTTTTTTTGATTGCTGCAGAAAGTGCTCTACAAGAAAGGGGATATCCTCCCTTCTTTCTCTCAACGGCGGAAGATGGATGGAAAAAACATTCAGACGGTAGAAGAGATCTTCCCGGAAGGCGGTATCCTTTACCATCGCCGTCAAATTCTTGTTGGTAGCGGCAATAAAGCGGACATCCACGCGGATCTGACGCCCCCCCCTACACGTTCGAATTCCTTTTCCTGCAGAACACGCAGGAGTTTTGCCTGAGTCGCAAGGGGCATGTCTCCTATTTCATCGAGAAATATCGTTCCGCCGTCGGCGAGTTCGAATTTGCCTTTTTTCTGGGCAGCGGCGCCGGTGAAAGAGCCCTTCTCGTGGCCGAAGAGTTCGCTCTCAAGAAGGCCTTCCGGGATGGCAACACAGTTGAGCTTTATAAAGGGTTTCCCCTTCCGCAAGCTCTGTTCGCAGATGCCGGCCGCTATCAGTTCCTTGCCTGTGCCGCTTTCGCCTGAAATGAGAACAGTAGAATCGGTGGGCGCCACCTTCATTATCTGCCCGAAGATCGCGCGCATGGCCCGGCTCTGACCAATGATTTCCGGGAAGAGTTCCCTCACCTCCACTTTGTTCAGAATAGTCGTGACCTGGTCAAGAACGCGGTGGATATGCTCGATATTTTCGGAAGGAGTTACCGCATTACCTTGAGAAGGCCGTATCATTACAGGGAGCTTTTCGGCGGTCTTTACGAAGCGGGTAATCGGACTGAGTATAAATCGAAGGATTAAATAGCTGCACACAAAAGAAAAGAGTATGGAAGCAAGGCCGAGCCAGAAAATCGGCCATCCAGGATCAGATTTCAGCCCGGAATAACGGGACATAACATGGTAGGTCATGATTACGACAATCAGCGATATCCCGCTGAAAATGGCAGGAATCAGGATATAGGGGCTGATGGAGATTTTTCCGCGTTTCACTTAACCATCTTGGTCATATCCCACATCGGCAGGAAGATCGCAAGGGCGAAAAAACCGACGACGGCGGCGAGACCCACAACAAGGATAGGGCCGAGCGCGTCAGAAAGTCCCTTTACCGCGTAGGAGACCTCGTCATCGTAATGAACGGAGACCTGGTGCAGCATGTCCTCGATGTTGCCCGACTCCTCTCCTATGGCGACCATGTCAACCACCATCGGTGGAAAGTACTTTGCCTTTTTTAAAGGTCCCGCTATCCCCTGCCCTTCCCTTATCTTTTCGCGGACTATTTCAAACTCCCGTGAAATGGCCGAATTGCCGATAGTCCCGGAGAGAATATCAAGCGACTGCATCACCGGAACGCCGCTTGCGTGCAAAATGGAAAAGATGCTGGCAAAGCGGGACATGGCCGCCTTTTGAAACAGGGGGCCAAACAACGGCAACTTAAGCAAAAAGGCGTCGAGGACATAGCGTCCTTTTACAGTACTAAACCACCACCGGAGCCCTATTATCAATCCGAACACCACCGGGATAGCGATGCTCCAGTAATCCGCAATGATCGCATAGAGAAATAACGCTATTTTTGTTGGGATGGGCAGCTCCAGTCCGACTTTGGCAAACATGGATGCAAATTTGGGGATAACGAAGGTGAGCAGAATGAAAAAGGCGAGGCCCAGAGCTATCAAAACGATAATCGGGTATTGCAGGGCGGATTTGATATCGCTCTTTACCTTTGCTTCATGTTCGATAATCTTGATCAGACGGTCGAGGACATTGATAATGGTACCACTTGCCTCGCCTGCGCTTACCATGCTGAGATAAAGGGGGGTAAATATCGTGGGGTGTTGCTTCATCGCGTCATATAGCGTTGCCCCCGTCCTGATATCCTCTCCGATGGTCGAAACAACTTTTTTCAGGGTTTTGTGCTCGGTCTGGTTTTCTAAAACCTCGAAGATTCTGATGATGGGAATACCCGCATGCATCATGGAGCGAAACTGCTTTGAAAATAAGATAAGATCTTTGCTGCTGATGCCGATTCTTGCATTGATTTTGTCTAACAGTGAAATGCCGGAGGCCTTGGCCGCGCTTGCCGGAGTTATACCTGATGGGATATACCCTTTTGAAAGCAGAAAGCTTTCCACCGATTCCACGGAATCGGCCTCGACTGATCCCGAAACATTTGCGCCGCTTTCATCAATTGCCTGATAGGAAAAAGAAGCCATAAGGTTACACCATGACCGCCGAAGCGGCCTCCTCGAGTGTCGTAATCCCCTGAATCACCTTGGTAGCGGCGTCGTCTTTGAGGGTCCGGAGCTTCCCTGCCGCAACGGCCGCCCGCGTTATCTCCTGGGACGATTTTCTCTTCAGAATCATCTCCTGGATCATTTCATCGTTAGCCAAAACCTCGAAGATGCCCGTCCTTCCCTTATAACCGGTTTCCATGCACTGGTAGCAGCCTTTGCCGCGCTGAAAATCGACATTTTCCAACTTATCAAGACCCCAGGCGACAAGAACTGCCTCAGACGGCCGGTACGACTCTTTGCAGTATGGGCAGATGGTTCTCACCAGCCGCTGGGCGAAGGAGACCAGGAGCGCCGAAGAAACGAGAAAAGGTTCGACCCCCATATCGATGAAGCGGGTAATAGCGCCGGCGGCATCATTCGTATGGAGCGTGCTGAGCAGACGATGGCCGGTCTGGGCGGCCTGGATGGCGATGCCGGCCGTTTCGGAATCCCGTATCTCCCCAACCATTATGATATCGGGATCCTGGCGGAGGATAGCCCGGAGACCGCTCGCGAACGTCATGCCGGCCTTGCGGTTTAGCTGTACCTGCCGGATGCTTTCGATCCGGTATTCGACGGGATCTTCGAGGGTGACAAGATGCATATCCGGCCGGTTAAGTTCGTTCAGGATAGCGTAGAGGCTGGTGCTCTTGCCGCTTCCCGTCGGTCCGGTGCTCAGGATCATGCCGTAGGCCTTGTGGACCATATTTTGGACTTTTTCGCGATCCGACTCCACCATTCCGAGACGGTCGAGGGTATAGATGCTTGCGCTCATGTCGAGAAGTCGCATGACGACATTTTCACCATAGAGCGTGGGCATGCAGGAGACACGGATGTTGATCTCCCTTTTCTCGATCTTGAGCGTAAAGCGCCCGTCCTGAGGAATACGTGAAATGGTTATATCCATGTTCGCCAGAATCTTCAGCCTGGCTATGATAGGCAGAGAAAATGATTTCGGTGGAGGAGGCACGTCGTAGAGCTTACCGTCGATCCGGAACCGGATCTGCATTGTCTTGACCATCGGGCTGATGTGGATGTCGCTTGCTCCCTCCCGTACTGCCTGGGCAAAGATGGAGTTGACCAGACGGACCACCGGGGCTTCACCGGCCATATCCATCAGTGAAGAGATATTTATCTCTTCAGTAGCCCGATCCTCGTTCTTTGCCGTAACTTCGGTTTCGGTATCAATTTCGAGGGTTTCCAGTACGCCGCCCATGCTGGACTGTATTCCGTAAAGGCTGCTGATAAGCTGGTTGACTTCCCGTTCAGTGCATACAACCGGTTCAACCTCGTAATCGGTCAGGACTTCGATAGCATCGAGAGCCTTGATATCGAGCGGATCGGTCATGGCGACGTTCAGGAGCCTTCCTATTTTGCGGAGGGGCGCCAACTGGTACTTCTGGGCTTTATCGAGCGGGATCAGGGTGGTGAGCTGGATGTCGAGAGGATACAGAGCGGGGTTATATTTCTCGATCTTGAGCTGCCGGCTCAACAGATCAACGATCTGGCTTTCAGTGGCCATTCCGCGGCGGATTATGTACTGTCCTAGCTTAATACCGGCCTTTTTCTGTTCCTCCAGGGCGTGCCTGAGCAACTGTTCCGTTATCAGTTCGCCCTCGACGAGCATCTCTCCCAGTCTCTTTTTTACGATCATATATTATCCCTCTCGACGGCTTCGTAAAAAGATAGTTTTTCACACTAAGGCACAAAGGCACAAAGAAAGGCTATTGAAAACATCCAGTCTTGTCTTTGTGTTCTCCGCGATTTTTGTGTGAGAACGACTTTTTACTTTGCCGTCCGAATTTCGACTTTTTACAGTCCATCAAAGTTCAGTTTGCAAAATAGACTGCGTCCTGTCCTCTGTTTCTCATGATTTCCGCAACATACGCAGCTTTTTCAGGCAGTTTCCGGATAGCTTCCTTTGCCTCAGCTTCACCGGCAAAACCGTTTTTAAGGACTATCGAAAAAACAAGGCCGTCATTTCTGTCCCACGATGGTATCAGACGGATGCCCGGCTGATCCGCGGGATAGTCCTTGAACAACTGGTAAGCCTCATTAAGGCCTCTCTTTTGCGCGATCTGCACCCATATTTTCCCCGGCGGGAGGGGATTATCTTTCACCGGTATTGCTGGAAAATGTATCGACTCTCCGGCCCAGACCCTGTTCATATCTCTTATCTGGGGGTTCGCTTTTATCAGCGCCTGATAGCGGGCGGTTTCGATGCTTCCGTAAATCTCCCGCAACAGACGAAACACTGTTCCGCCACGCCGAATCTTCAGATATCCGAGACTCCCGGGTATTGCAGGCTCAGGCTTCGATACCTCCAAAGCCTTCTGCACCGGCGGAGGTGTGACATCCGGCGTGACGATCACCACCGGTTTTACGACATTAACCGGGGCGGTCACAACCGATTCTATCACAGCAGCCCTGTTTTGAACAGGTTCCGGTTGTTTTTCCGCAGGCTTCAGAGAGGAAGCCGACTTGGTACCGTTCAATAATCCGGGCATCAATGCCACAATAACCAGAAGCATTACAGTGAGAAGTCCCACCGTAGCCCATCTTTCTTTTCTTATCAGTCCCGGCATCAGCCGCCTTGAAGTAGAGCGAACCAGAAACCAGCCGGCTCTCGTCCGGTTTTGAATTATCAGCGCAAGCATAATCTGATGACAGAAGGTGATAATCTTTCGCGGATAGCCGCCTGTAGCCAGATATACCGCCCATATCCCGGGAAGTGTGAAGATTTCAGGCATATCGGACGGTCGGCCGCCCCGTGCAAGCCGGAAACGGATCATCAATCTTGTTTCCCTGAAATTCAGGGGTTTCAGAAAAGAATATCGGTTGACCTGTCCGCGAAGTTCGCGTGTGCTTTCAGAATCTGCCTGAATTCGTTCTGGGCGAAGATGACTATCTGGAGGAGCTTGAATTCATTAGTTTCGTAGTTGAGAAACTCGCGGAGTATTTCCATACAGAATTCCGGGAGTTTCTGCCCCTCGTCTATTATAAGCACGACCGTTTTCTTTTCGTCCACGCCTTTCCGGAACAGATATTTTTTAATATATTCCTTTAGCTGCCACTCGCTCTCTTCCTCCCCCGATCCGGACATGCCGAAGGTAATCGCGACGGTGGTCAGAAATTCGCGGGGATTGCTGAAAGATGGCCAGCTCCAGTTGCTGGAGGCAGGCCAGGTGTTCCGTTGACTGGAAGAAAAATTCCGGCTCCGGCGAATTAGAGAAAGGTTCTTTATGCAGATTCAGGATCTTGAAATAATCCATTTAACGATACCTTTAGTCATTCCGCCAGAGCACGTCACAATGATGATTCTTCTCCCAATATAAAATTATTTCGCTGCGGGCGGCGCCTGTTTCGCATCCGCAACACTTAACTGCTGCAGAATTTTCGGCGTGATGAAGATGAGCACCTCTTCCATTTTTTCGCTCTTCGATTCGCCCTTGAAAAGCCAGCCCATGACCGGAATATCCTTTAGCCAGGGTACGCCTGCGTCTCCACCGAGGGCTCTTTGCTTGGTAAGCCCCGAAATTACGATGGTCTCACCGTCTTTTGCGATAAGTGAGGTCACCGTCTGTTTCTTGATGATAAAGGGGTTTCCATCGACAGACCTGGATGTATCCACCTCGTCTTTCTTGACGATGATCTTCATCAGCAGGTTTTTTCCATCTATGACATGCGGCGTGATTTCCAGACGAAGTACGACATCCTCAAACTTTACAGTCCTTGTGGGCGGGCTGACGGAGGTATCAAGCGTCGAATAAGGAATTTTTTCACCGTTTTCCGTAAAGGCCATCTGATTATCAAGAGTTGTGATCGAAGGACTCGAGAGGATGTTCAGCTTGCCGTCCTTCTGGAGGGCGTTTAACTGCATCTCGAGGATATTCCCACCAAGGGCCCCGAACATGAGGCCGAGCGAACCAGACGCTGCCCCTGTCATCGCGGCTGGGAAGTTGACGCCAAACCCATGGTCGCTGATTCCGCTGCTTCCGTATAGAGGTGTATAACCGCCATCCAGGGGATTGGTGGCCGGGGTCGTGCTGCCGCTTGAACCGCCCGGCGTTATATAGAGGTCGCGGTTTCCGATGCCGCGTCTGGTCATCCCGCCCCACTGAATTCCCAAATCCCGGGCAGTATCCTTCGACGTCTCCACGATGTTGGCCTTGATCTGTATCTGGGGAGTCGGCTTGTCGATCGCTTCTATTATTGGTATCATTTTGATAATATCATCCCTGATTGCCGAAATTATCAGGGAGTTGCTGTGTCCATCCACACGGACAGATCCGCGCGGCTTGTCCTCCTTGTTCCTGACGAGGAGACTCTCAAGATTTTCCTTCAGATCCTGTGGTTTAGCATAGTCTATAGGAATAACAACGGTGCGAAGGGGTTCAACCCAATTTATTCCCTGTTCCTGAACTTTTCGCTTCAGAGCCAGATCAGCGTCCTCCAGCGTCATTACGCGGATGACATCGCCTTCCCACGCGTAAGTGAGACCCTGTGTCCGCAAAATCCCGTTGAAAGCCTGGTTCCACGGAACATCCCGGAAATCAATCGTCATTTCCCCCTTGATCTCGTTCTTCACGAGGATGTTCATGTCCACGATCCGGGCAAGGGCTCGCAGAATGGTCCTTACGTCAGCCTGGCGCAACTTAAGGTTAACCGCCTGCGTCGGAAGTTCCCGGATGGTCTCTTCCGTCAGGTCCGTTCCGACAAGCTGCTGCGCGAAAGCCGCGCCCCTGTCACGGGGAGCCGGGGAATGGCCTGTGGCTGTTTCCCCCATTGTGGACCATTTGTCGAAGAGGGGATCCTTTTTGACGGTCTCATTGCCGGCGCAGCCGAAAAGCAGCATTGCAGACAGAAGGATGCCCGTCAGGCCTCCCCACGGATATTTAGATTTGATGTAAGCCATCGGTGCCTCCCTTTTACTCCACCATGGGCACACTTATCGTTGCCCCGATTCCGCGGTTTTCGATCACGACCTTTACGGGGGAAATACTTCTCAGCATATACCCCTTCACGTCGAGAGCTTCGCCTTCCTTATATTCCATGCCATTTACGATAGCCATCTTCTTACTGCCCACCTCGAAGTAACCGCTATAGACGAATTCAATCTTCACAACAGCGGCGTCTTCTTTCGCCTTTCTGGCTTTGGCCTCGTTCCACTTCATGAGGTCCCTGCTGCTCAGGAAAGGGTCCCGCGCCCATTCTTTTTCAGCGCGGGCAAGGATCAGTGTGCCGGGATTTTTCATCGTGTCCGTTTTAAGACTCCCCGCCACACTGCTTACGAATGTATTCAGTTCAGCGGTCTTCTGTGCAATATTTTCCGTTGTTCCCGGGCTTTTCTTTTTGGGCGACAGGTAAACAAAGGCGGCGATAATTATCGCGATCGCCATCACTCCCAGAATGATCTTCTCCCGCTTAGCCAGTTTAGCCATAACAAACCTGCCTCCTCATCCTACGGCCACCCAGATCTTCATACTGAATTCCATGGCGTCCGGTTTCTGCTGAATCGAAATCTCTTCGATATGCTGTATGTAGGGGATGGCCCCAAGATTGATGAGAAATTTCCGAAGGTCAAAAAATTTTCCCCTGATGATGGCGTCCACCGACAGAAATTTGCCGCTGTTCGTCACGGTGGACGGATTCGGAACAGCCGAAGCAAGTGACATTCCGCTCTTCTTTGCCGCTGTTCTGAAAACGAGAGGAAGCGTAGTGATCTCCTTATGATCCAGTATGCCTTTTTCCGGGAGGGGCAGTATCTCCGAGTCCTTCTTCTCGATCCTGGCCTTGAGAGCCTGATATAACGGCGCAAGCGCCCGCTGCTCTTCTATCCGGAACCTGACATCCTCAGTCTTCGCGGCAAGTTCCTCCATCGTCCTGTTTGACGGAATGAACCAGAGTAATATAAAAAGGATAACGCCGATCAGGCAAACCCCCATATATAAAATGCTCCGCGGCGGAATTTTAAAATTCAGCTTCATATCAGCCATGGATCTTTTCCTCCACATTCATATTCAGGATAAAATGGAGCGCTTCACCCTTAAGGTAAGGTTCCACCGAGCTCTTGCCGATAGTCACCTGATTGAAAAGGGGTGAAGCATCAAGTATCATAATATACCTCGCAAGGGCGGCTTCCAGTTTCTCCCGTTCGGTCAGGATGATTCCCTCCAGCGTCATCTTCTCAACCCGCGCCTTCGGATTCTGCCCGGGTGTCTTGGCGTCAACGCTGCTCTGTGTAAAACTGAGGCTGGCCTTCATATCGAGAAGGCGGATGTTCTCCGGCGTCAGCTCGGTAATCTCACCGATTACCACCATGCCGAGATACCGGTCGGCATAAACCTTTGAGAGCTCCTGCCGCTGGTTGACCACGTCAACCATTTTCGTAAGCTGGTTCCGATCGACGGTTGGGCCAAGCCGGGTTAGCTCTGTTTCCAATCCGGCAATCGCCGTTTTCTTCTGCCCGATTGTATGAATCCGGTTAAAGAATACCCCGGAGCAGATAAGAAAAACGACTACGACGGCAGCGATAATCGCCCTGTTGATCCGCTTTGCGCTCTCCTCACTCTCCTTCTCCTTGCTGGTGAACAGGAGGTTCGGAGTATTGACGTTGTCCGAAAGGGCTATCCCCAAGGCCGGCGCGAAGGCTATGCGCTCCGAGAGGCACCCGGAGTCGTCCACATCCTGGCAGACCGGAATCGAATCCTGCACGCTCAGCGGGTCCAGCACTTCACAGGCAATTCCGAGCTGAGTGCCGAGATAGTCGATCATGGGCGGGTAGATGTTCATGGCGCAGGAGACGAAGATCCTGTCGATTTTTTCGTTGCCCTGGATCGAGGTAAAGTTCTCGAAGGTTCTTTCCACCTGACGGGCGAGCCGGTCCAGGGCGGGCTGAATCATCTCGAAAACCTTATCTTCAGTGAGATCGAAGTCGGCATACGCTTTATGAGGATCAGTTGAATCCGGGCTGATGGAAAGTATTATTTTACGGGCATCTTCAGGTGTCAGGGGAGCCGCCTCATTGTATTTCAAATAGCTGTACTGCCCGATCAGGGATTCCACCATGCTGCTGATTCCCGCCCTAATCCCTCGCGTCATAACGAGGTTGCCCTCTGAATAGACGTCAATCCGCGAAAAATCATTTCCGATGAAGAGACTGGTATGCGGACCTTCCTCTGTCGGCATCCATCCGGTCCGGAAAAGGTTCTGTCCCGCAAACGGGACTATCGATATCCCTGCAAGGGGCCAGCCTATTCTGAAAAAGAGGTCTTTGAGAGCCTCCACCTCCCTGCGGGGCGCTATGTAGAACATGACTGCCAGCTTGGGAACGCCCTGCTCGACTACCTCACCCTGGACTTCGAAATCAAAGATCATCTCTTTTTCGTCGAAGGGAACTTCCTTTTTGGCAGTCCAGAAAACCGCGTTACGGATCTGTTTCTTGCCGACCCTTGGGATGCGTATGCTGCGCAGTTCGACATGGGCCGACGACATGATGACCCACAAGTCCGACTGCTTCGGGGATCCGCAGGCCGATGAGAGGGATGACTTCAGGAAGGCCGCGAATTGAGGCGAATCCATGGGAGTTTCAGGCGGCAGGGCGAAGCGCCGACGGTCAATGATCTTCGTGGAACCCACTAAGCCTGTTGTGGTTCGGACAATACGGAGATACTCATGGCCGATATCGATGCCTGTTGTGGACGATTTTCCGGAGGAAATTGAAAACTTTGCTGGAGACCTGACGGTCCCGGGCTTTTTGGTTGGGGGTTCGGCAGGAGCCGACCCTAACTCCTCCTTGCTGCGGATGACCTTAAGAAGCTTTTCCGTTGATGTAATGTCACCGAGTTGAGTCACTTCAGAACCCCTTTCCTTATAATAGTTGATCCTGCGACCCTCATATGTATCTGATCCTTTGAGCTTCCGACATTCTGATGGCCTTTTGCCTGTTATCAGAAGTGCCTGGATACTGTCAAGTTTTTTTATTCATTAAAGCTATTTGCTCAACTTCCATTTGGAGAAGGAGGTTAAGATATAAAATTGCTTTTTACGAGTTCATCAACATTATCTTTTTAAAATCTTATAATATCATTTTCAGCGAGTTTGCCTGTCAGGAAAACCTTATTTTGTCTGTAGGGAAATCCCTACAAAGAGAGATTTTTGCTCAACTCCCGGAAAATTGTTTTGAAAACTCCTTGCAAGTTTAATTACATCCACAATTATCCACAAATTTATATTGCGTTTTATTCGTTTTAAGGCTTATAAATTATTATAAAAATAATTACAAGTATTTTATTTTTTTCTTGACACATACATTAAATTGTATCATTTATATATAAAAAGTGGGCCAAAGTGGTTATATCTGGATAATCATGCATAAAAATGGTGGAATATGTTTAGAGGAACATCTTTTCATACGATAGATTCCAAAGGCCGCATAATAATTCCCGCAAGGTTCCGCGATATAATTAAAAACGGGGATCAGGACGGGGTTGTTGTGTCAAGAATGGACGGAACTCTTTACGCATATCCTTCTGAAGAATGGAGAAAGATAGAAAACAAGATTCTCTCTCTTGCCGAAAAAAGTGACAGCATGCGCCGCTTCAGGAGA